>ERZ772926.749-NODE-749-length-17111-cov-7.369782_pt1 | contig 17111 bp, 15 predicted proteins | sample MGYA00511136_ERZ772926 | MGnify/ENA primary metagenome ERZ772926 (study PRJEB29015, sample SAMEA2737917) | human oral metagenome | biome: human oral; feature: human-associated habitat; material: dental | place: China | collected 2153 ... | reverse complement strand
GTTGAAATATGTTCACTGGTTCAATGTAAACCTTTTTCGCCAAGTTGTCAATAGTGTTTTTCCAATCACGACCACCCGGTCTGCCTTGTAACAGGTTTTGGCGCTCGCATAGCCAGTCTTGCTCTTTACCGTCCTCGTACTCGTAAACGTGAGGTTCCTGCCGGCGGCACAGAGATAGTCCTCCTTGTCTCTGAGATATGTCATGTTCTCGAAACGTCCGACCGGGGCAGGCAGGGTTGTTTTACTAGGGCGGAGGCACCTTTAGTGCACGAAAAAAGCTACCGCACATGATTTATGTGCAACAGCCCCCCTTTATTGTATCGCATGCTTTGCATGCGACACTGGGTCACGACCCATAATAAAAAACCGCCGAACCATTTTGAAGTGATTCGGCGGCTCTCTTTTGAATCCTTCAGTTGTTGATATACGCCAAGCAGTAGTTCAATATAGCCTCTGTCGATCCTCCATAAACCCGACTGTCGTTGCCCCGCATCTTCCCCGTAGCATAGCGCCACTCGTCTCCCATTCTGTTAAAGCGCCAGTCAACGCGCTCCACCAGACGTCCATTTCGCACGTTTTTCGTGCTCACATGCACCCAGTTATTCCCATTGGACTGAATCGTCTCCGTCATGACAAAGACCTGATATCCTTGTTCATACGACGAATCATGCACCGTATATACCCAGACATCCTGCGCCGAAGCCTCCGATGGAAGCATCATCTGTCCTCCCGCGCTGACGGCCAGCAAAAACGCGATGCCCACCAAGATTCTTTTCCACATAAAAATCCTCCTCTCGATCACCAATTCCTTCAAATCTCAGTCCCAACAGACCTGAATTTATTCTGCAAGGCATTATAACTGTCCGCCGCCTCACGCAGTGCATTCAAATCGGTCTGAAGATTCCCGCTGATTCGTTTCATACGCTTACTTTCTTCCTTGAACGGCTTTGCGATCTCTTCCGCCACCACTTGCAGGGACGAATCAATTGCAATCTTGAAATTATCAGCCAAATCCGCTGCCATATACATGCATTTCTGCGCCAGCTCTTCTCTTGCCTGCGCTTCCGCCCGAATTCGACGCTTTTCCCGTTCATTTCGGGCTGCAGCCTCAGCCTGCATTTCCGCAAAATTATCCTTCCCGCCAAAGAGGCTGGCCAACAGAGGCAAAATTGCAGTTATAGTCCCGACATACGGCATCACAGGCACCAAAACCGATTTCCCCAAGGCTGTTGCCAACAGGCTTTTTCCCAACGCAGTTCCTGCAGCCTGCTTCACTCCTTTTGAAACCATCATGCTAAAAGCTGTATTCGCCAAGGCGTTCCCGCCTTTGCTGGTTTTCCCGTACGACGGAATCGCTATTTCATTCAACACCTCCAGCACATCCTTCACTTTATTCAGAACAGAAGTCACTTCAAAAGAAGACTCTCCTTCTTCCATATCAGACAATACGTCCACCTGTATGTCATCTGCCGTGAAATCAAGTTTCTCGATCTTCAATGTCAAACCTTCAGCATCTTCCAACAAGTCTCCCGTCAACTCGTGAAGCCGATTTTCAAAATCCTGTTGGATCATCTCCGCCGTTTTAGTCACTTCTGCCTGAACCTGGTCCTGCGCTTCCTCCGGCTTCTCTCGAAGCGACCAAATCATCCCGGGCAGTTTATGCCCCAAGCGATCCGCCCTGACATCGATAGAAGCCGCCATTTCCTCGCGCAATTCCTTGCGCCGTATGCGCAGCTTTTCCAGAAGTTCATTGGCACTTTTTACGCCCTCGTCATTATCCTGCTCGGCCAGGCATGCGATCATGGGCTGCAAAGCGCGCTCCACATCCTGTATGGCATTACTCAAGATATGGAACGGTCCTGTTTTCTTTAGTTCCTGCATGATGACATTCGTCAATTCCGCCATATTGCTCTTATCCCAAAAAGCTTGACTGCTCTTCTCACGTCCCTTCTTTGCCCTGGCGGCGTTCACTGCCACAATATAGTATTTCTTCTCTACATTTTCTATGCCTACCTGGCGCATATTTTCCGCCACTTTATCCTTGATTGTCTGTATCGTTCTGTCGCCATCTTCACTGAAAAGATCGCCGTTCTTGTCGTTCAAGACGATAATAATCTTTTTTCCCGCATCGGCAATCTCCTTCATGCGCACATAATTCTGCCGTCGTTCGTTGGAACCGGTCGTGCTCATGACAAAAATGACAACATCCGCTTTCTTCAGATGCTCCATCGTTACATTCTGGTGCTCAATCGGAGCGCCTACACCAGGTGTATCTGCCAAACGGTAGCCATTCCATTCATAATAGTCCACCTTGTCTGTCGTCGGTACATCTTCTACCTTGGCACGATCTGCACCGATCAGCTCATTGATGATGCTGCTCTTTCCAGCATTATATATACCGAATACCATGACTTCAGGCTTTGTGGCATCCAGTTTCGCAGCATATATTTCCTGGATCTCCTTCAAACCCTTCGAAATTTCCGGCAGTTCAGTATAGGGTCGCGCATGCTTTTCCACCTTTTTTCTGAGTGCGCCCATTTCACCTTTGAAATCCATCAAACAATAATCCATGCCGCTCTTCCCTCCTATAAGCTCCTGTTAAAGACGCTCTCCCTGCTGTAGACAATCAGATAAGCCCTTTCCAGCCTTTCCAACGCTGCCTGCATTTCCTCATAGCGATGAAGCATATTTTTTGCTTTCAAATATTTATATATCCACTGGCAGTTCGTTCTTCCCGTGGACAATAACAAAATCTGCATTTCCAAATCGGACAATATCGTGCCTTCTATACCGCATTGCCCATCCTCAAAAAACTGCAGATGACGCTGCAGAGAAATCACACGCATCGGATGCACTTCCCTGCCGTAACTTGTCGCCCCCCTTCCCGTCATCCCCTCACGAACAGCCAGCATCTGCCCATACGCATATAAATTCGGCATTTGCTGCAAGGTCTGCCACCAAAGCCCATATGCCTTGAACGTATTTTCCCGTGGATACCACGAAAGGATTTGCTCCAGCGACACCCGCCCCTCTAGCAGCATTTCTTTACGCTTTGCAGCGAATTCTTTTTCCATGTGCTGCGCCAAACGCAAAATTTCCCAACGGGACATCTCCGCTGTTTCTGTTTGCGGAAAATCTTCTGCCGATGTGTAAAAATCATAATCGACAATTTGTATGCCATATTTTTCCGGTTCTTTTGTTATTGATGTTTCGGGCAGCGGCCAGTAACAGACAACATTCAATTCCAGGGCTCCTTGTCCCCATTCCAGTAATTCTTTGCCAAAAGCAAGGTCTTGTTCATATATCTCTCTGGAGAAAAACGCGCTTCCCAAGATGATATTCCCGTAAATCTGCTTTATTCCCGCCTCCCGGCAGGCTGCAACGATTTCCTTAATTTCTTCTGGCGTCGTATGCTTTCGATAGGCCTCCAATACCCGAGGAACACCGCTTTCAATTCCCAACTGGATGCGCATAGCCCCCGCCGCTGCAATATCCTTGATCATATCAGGATGCAGCTTCAGCGTGTGGACATGGCCTTCACAGAACCAATGAAAGTGACGCTTCTCCTGCCTTTCCTTCAGGCCTTCGCACAACCTATGAACGCGCTTTTCATCCAAAGTAAAGGTGTCATCCGTAAACAAAATATACGGCTCGACTTCACGCGGCACTTCTTCCAGAAAACGATCGATCTCTTCCAGTACATTCCCTACAGACCGAAACCGAACTTTCCCGGAGGAACGGCCTTCATAACAAAAAGCGCAGTGAAAAGGGCAGCCGCGTCCCGTCATGATGCATAAATACCGACGATTCTTTTGCGGCAATAGATAACAATCTTCATCAACGAAAGGCAAAGCATCGAGATTTTCAATAACAGGACGGGGCGTAGTAGTCTTCACTTCATCGGTCTGCCAATAGGCAATGCCCTTGATGTCCTCCAGCCGTCCAGTTCCGTCAAGAAGGCAATCCATGAGTTCCAGCACCGTCAATTCACCTTCATGGTAAACCACGGCATCGCATCGCGCTTCCTTGAAAAACACCTCATCCAGGCTCGTCGCCTGCGGTCCGCCCACGATTACAGGGATACCATATCGCTCTTTGACATACCGGCTCACAAATTGATTTTCCGTAACATTTGCATAATCGCAATACAGCCCAATCATCGCAGCCTTTTGCTTCGTGCAGAGCTCATCGAGCAGTTCCATACTTCGATGCAAGGAGCCTGCATAAGCCTGGCCTAGGTAGCCATTTTCATTGACAAAAGCGGCCAAGAGATAAATGCCCAAAAACCCGTCGAAATTTGGCATATGGTCGAGGTAGCGCCGATGGATGTTGAAAAAAACAATATCATTTTCCCGCATATTCCAATGCTTCCTTCAATATCTTTTTCTTTTCCGCCAAACACAGACGATATGCCATCTTCTCCTGAACCAAGCGCTTTTTCAGCAGCTGGATTCCTGTTGTTTGCAAGTATTCCAACAGAGCCTTTCGTTCCCGACAAAAAGGGAACACTGCCTCCGTCGTACCGTTTTCCAACCATGCTTCAAATGTACAGCCGCCATGGCAGAGTTCCCAGACAGCACAGTCCTTGCAGCCATGATTTTGCAAATAGGCGTCGCGGGCGCGCACACTCTTCGCTGCAGGCGAATCGTACAAATCCAACAAGGATTGTTCCTGCAGACTTCCATAGGCGAAATGCATCTTTTCTCCATCGCGCCCGCAAAGCCCGACAATCCCATCCGCGTAGAGACACATTATCCCATCTGCACAAATTCCATTATAGGAACATTCCCTCATACAGGTTCCCATAAGAATCCCGTTCATCATTTTATCCAGAGGCTCGAGCACAATCTCTGCCGGGGCATCCATTATTTTTTCGTACAGCCTTTTCAGAAGGAAGACATAGTTTTGATATATTCTGTGGGCATCATCGCAATCCGCTGCTCTTCCACTGGGCAGCAGGGGATTGATCTTACATACCAAAGCATTGTCTTCAATAAACGCAAAGAGCCGATCAATATCAACGGGTTCCGCTGTATTCAGAACCATCAGGACACTGCCGCCCAGCCCCGCCTTTCGAATGCGTTGTATGTTGTCCCACACGACAGAAAAGGTCGGTTTCCCATCCTTGGTCGGACGATTGCAGTCATGCATCTCCTCATAGCCATCCAAAGAAATCCCTACTTGAACGGAATGCCGTTTGAAGAGCTCCAAAAAGGCCTCGTCCAGCAAATATCCATTCGTCTGCATCGTAAAATGCAGCGCATAGTCCGCCAATTTCTTCTCGGCATATTCCATCGCTCTCGCCAAGCGATCATGCCCCCATAAGAGCGGTTCCCCGCCATGCCAGAGGATTCCGACGGAGCGGTCCTCTTTTCGTTCCAACAAAGACGGAATTTCATCAACCAACTTGCAAAAAACATCTTCTGCAAGAAATTCTTCTTTTCTATCCCCCTCACTGCAATAGACACACTGAAAGTTGCAGGCCGTAGTCGTCTTGACAATAAACTGCATCTCATCACCTACAATTTCATATAGCTTTAGAAGCGCAGCGCCTCCAGATCCTCGTGCAGCCGCTCGAGATTTTTTTCAATTTCCTGCACAAATCTTTCCTGCGGGGCAAAATAATTGTCCGCAATCTTCTCAAGATTCTCTTGTACCGTACGAACGACATAGGTCTCGATTTGCGGCATGAGTTCCCTGATAACGTCTTCCACATTCACTCCGGCATCCACCGTTATTTTTTTCGTGACCTTGCGCTTCACCTTTTTGTAAAATTTCTTGTTGAACAGGCTGAGAATATCCTGCACATGCTCAATAAAACCATCTGGGGAACGTGGGACTACTTCAATCACCGTATACGTTTGTTCGAATTCTTTCATCTGACGCTTGATGCCAGGGGAGCGGATCTCCGGCTGAGCGGCCTTTATCTCCAAATCTCCTACAAGTTCCTGCGACATCCCGATGATCTTCGAAATCTCTTGGTTGATTTCCTCTGCCAAAATCGGCTGCGTGACAGAAAAAACCATCTGGGCAATGGTTGCAGGTTCCGTCTCTTTCCCGCCGGCCTCTGCCTGATGCGCCATGCGATTCGTTTCCTTCAAGGCAGACGCTTTGACTCGGCGGGTGATGCGATCCGTCAAATTTTCCGTGCGCTGCTTGATCTTTCCACGGTAATCTTCCACGGAATCAAGCACCGTTTGCACATGATTGTGCAAATCCCTGATCCCTGCAATCATCTCATCGCCCTCGACGATATCCCGCAGGAATTTATTCATCGCTTTCTTCGGGCGTGCTGTTTTAAGACTGACGACGTCGCCCCGAGCCTTCTCTGTCAATCTCTGCATCAACAGATCAAGCTGGCTGTCGCGAAACTCTCTCTCATTTCCCGTTCGCATTGCATGGTCGCCCAAAACAGTCGATATGCTCATCGCACGGAATTTATCGACATCCACTTGGGGATAGGCAGCTGCAAGCCGCTCGCACATATCCTGCTCCTGCAAGCGCCGTCCCTCAGGTGTTTTGGGCAAATATATCTTGACGATTTTCCCCGCTTCGTCGACATCTTCCTCCACCCGATCGGATTTCGTGATGACAACAAGCGCCTCCTGTTCGGTGCGTGATAGCTGTTCCATATATTTCATATCTTCCATCAGCCCCGGCTCCGAGGAATTCACGAGAAAGATGCACATATCCACATATTGCAGATATTCCCTGACCATCTCTTCCATATTCCTCTTGTCGCCCTGCTTCGACAAAGCGCCTGTCCCCGGCGAGTCAAACCACCGCAGGCCGCTCAACGTAAAGTATTGGATATCACCGGTCGTATCCGTAACCCCTTCGCTGAACCAATATCGTCCATCTACCATCTCAATATCGCCCGTGTTCCGGCCTTTTTCCTGTGTGGCAAATTCCGTCGGCGGACGATGCTTGTAAACATTTTCAAAGGGCGCTTCGAGCCATTCACGCCCTGCGAAGAAGTTCCCCAATGTGCTTTTCCCAGATTTTACTGCGCCAAAAATCATAACGACCAAGTATTTCTCATGGTCGTGCATAAATTCCTGCCCTTTTTTGCTTGCCTCGATACCAACGCGCCACTTATGGACGGCGCCCTGCAAGCCTTGGATCACCTTTTGCAAAGCCTCGTCCACAACCGTCGATTTTTCTCGCGTCCCAATCGTGCCTCGATACTCCGCATTGGCTTCTTCAAAACGTACCAGGGAGGAATAAACCGCATCATTTTTTGCGCTCAATTCCTGCGAGAAGGCCTGCAACTTTTCCCTTGCCTGATCCAATGCAGCAAAAAATTCCTCCGCCGTCTTTGCCAGATAATTTTCAGCCACGTCTCCCGCCTCCCCTCAGGATCCTTTCGTCAGCTGCATATGATTGATCTGCTGGATCATCTGCTCCAACGCCCTCAGCTTTTGCTCATCCACTGCAATCTCCTGCCGCAGCTTCTCTTCCAGCCGCCTGATTGTCTCCGTGGACAGGCGATTCAGTTGCATTTCCCCGATTTTCTCGGCCTCCACATTCTGGAGCACCGGGGCAATATCCGGATTTTTCTCCAGCTCTGCAATCTCTGCCACAACGCTTTCTCTGACGGATTGCTTCAGGCGTTTCACACCTTGTTGGTGCTGCTCATACAGAGCTTTCTTTTTCTTGATCTTCCCCACCAAGTGAGCGTCGGAATACTCGCTGTAATTTCCATGATCACTATAGTTGCCGTGCAAGGCAAATCCAAGAACTGCCCCGGCTATTGCTGCTGGTACAATCATCTAACTCACCCCCAATCTTCACGTTCCTGTTTCCACTGTTCCTGCAATTGCCAAACCTCTTGTCCCAACTGAGCCACTGTTGCTTCCTCATCTTCCAACTGTGTCTTGTAGTCAATGATGTTCGAGCATGCCTGATGGAACGCCCGCTCTATGGCTGCCGTTTTCTCTTGGAAATCGACGCGATTTTGCTGCAAAGTGTCTGTTATTTCGTCCCGTTCTTTTGCAAGCCGGTCGATTGCCTTCGCCTTGCGCATCTCAAACCGCGCTTCCTGCAAGGCAAGATTTTCATCTCGCCATACAGCCAAATGCTCCTGGAGGAATTCCCGCAGTTGAGGGATGCCGCTTCTTTCCAAAAAAGCCTGCTTTTTTCTGACGTCGCTTTCTTTCTGGCTTCTTTCATACCGCATATTCGATACGATGAACAGAGGAACTCCATCTGGATGGAATTCTTCTTTAATCGCCGCCTTCATACTCTGCCCGATCACGGACAACTCTTCTTCCTCAAATTCTTCCTGAAAGGTCAATGCAAGAGCAAAGTGTCGCCAGAAGTAGTCTTCCCCCACCATCTTTGCCATACGTCCGATATTCTGAAGTTCTGAACGATGAAATTCCCCGATCTTGGGATTATGGACGAAGATAATAAAATTTGCTTTCTTGTAAACCGCGAACGCTTCCTGATCATCCGTTTCATCTGCATCCAACCCCGGCGTATCAACAAGAAACACATCATCCTTATACGGTTCTTCCTGATTGACCCTTGTTTCCCGTACATCAGCGACCCGAAAGGCTTCCCTGCCGAGAATGGAATTGAGCAGACTGCTCTTGCCGTGATTCATGCGTCCTGCGTTGACAATATAGATCCGTTCACTTGCGGCAATCATGTCTTGCCGCATTGCCAATAAGTCATCAACGATCTTTTGTATATTCTCCATTAAAACCCAACCCCTCCCATGGGGATACCCAGGTTATGTCCAACCTTGATAAACATCGATCAGAGACACTCCTGGCAAGTTCTCAACACGCGCCATGCATAACTGCTCGCATTGGCATCGCCGCCTCTGAGATATGGCTCATTCTTTGTCCGTCGGGTGGCAAACCACCATACGCCTTCATCACGCGTAAAGATGTAATGAAGCCCATAGGAAAGTTCTCCGCCGCGTACATACTTTACATAGGCACTGATTGCCCCACCCCGCTCTTGATTGACGGATTCCGAAACAACATAAAGCTGATATCCATTATAATCAGCAGCCCAGCAATCTCTTGCCGAAGCTTCTGAAAATATTGCCATTTGATATCCTACACAAATAAGCAACACGAAGGTCCATACCAAAAATTTTTTCCTATGCATCATAATCATCTCCCCTATTCCCATATCGTCTATGCTTCATCAAAATCCAGCAATTTGGTGACCTTAGCCTCCAAACTCCGTGCAATTTCCATAACGGTGACGAAAGAGATTCCCTGGATGTCACCGCGTTCAATCTTGCTCAAATAACTTTTGCTGATGCCGACATCTTTTGAAAATTCCTCTTGCGACAAACCCTGCAATTTTCTATAATAAGCAATCCTCTGCCCCAATATGCGAAACTCCCGCTGGAATCCATCTGTCCCAGTGATGGAAATCATCCCCTTCACTTTGAAGAAATACCATTCGACTCCCCTTTCCTAATTATAATTTAAAACTGTAGCTTCATGTTGTCACAAATAAAGATACTTTCCACCTATATAATGACATAAGAGTCACCAAGAAGCCGCATTTTGATAAACCAGCGATATAATCAAGCATAGCAGAAAAACCGCCGTCATTGTTGTCCTGCGGGAACAACAATGACGGCGGTTTTTCTGCTTTTAAGGCTTCCTGTAACCGTGATTGGCTTTATAGACATGTTCGTAAATATATTCCGGAGAATATGGCGCTATACAAATCGTATGCCTCCAATATGCAAGCGGACGATCCCGCTCCAAAGCATCAAAAAGGCTGATATCGATATACTCCCGTGTTTCACTCCCACCGGGAAACGAAAATTCATACCGCCCCAAAGGGACTATGATATCCGCTGTTTCTCCAGGAAGAATCATTTCCGGACCTCGCACAGTAAGGTTTTCAGCTCCTGCAAAAGTTGTACGAAGCAATAATCGCGGCTGCTGCAATGGCGCGTTCCCTTCATTGGTAATACGAAGACCCACACTCCAGTCCGACGGTACTGGCGCCTTCCCTTCCATTACAGGTGCCCCAATGGCACGACGACTGATCATAATTGCGCCCGAACTCTTATGAGATTCACCGCACCAAAGGCATTCCACAGCAAGATTTCCATCTGCGCTTAGAAAATTAAGTCCTCTCTCTTTTTTTGCGCGATGCCCATCTTGAAAAACATCTTTCGATGCAGCCGGCTGCGGCGAATCAACATTCAATGGCAATTCGTTCCCGATAATTGGGGGGATATCTGTTTCCTTTTCTGCTATTTCGTCCACCATTTCCTGATTTTCTTCAGCTGGAATTTTTTCCTCCTGTATGATTGACTGTTCTTTTTCATGCGGAAAATATAAAAAAAACGGGCTTAAAACAAAAACACCAAATATTCCTATCGAGCCTATAGATTTTAGCAAATACAAACAATGCCAACGATGGATAGCCGCCATCAAACTTTCGACGGAAGCATAGCGCGCTGCTGGATCGACGGCTTGCGCACGGCGCAGCACGCGCCGAACAGCGCCGCCGTCGCCATCTTTCAACAGCTTTTCAAAGGTCACGCCGAGCGCGTAGACGTCGCTTCTCCCATCCGTCTGACCATAGCCGTATTGCTCAGGCGGCGCGTAGCCAACCGTGCCGAGATGGCGCGTATCGGGCGCAGCGTCTTCGCGCATGAGTCGCGCGGCATCGAAGTCGATGAGGCGCAGGTGCCCGCCCTGGCGCAGAATGTGCGCAGGCTTGATGTCCCTGTGCACGACGCCCGCGCGATGGAGTGCGGCAAGCCCCTCTGACATTTCTCGAAGCATAGCCTTGATTTCCGCCGCTGAAAAGCGTTCGCCCCTTTCCCAAAGCTCCTGCAAGCTCTCACCGTCGATATACTCCTCGACGACCCAAGTGCGCCCGTCTTCCTCCGCCGTCAAGAAAATCTTGGCAAAAAGAGGATGCTCCATCGCTTTGATTTCCTTGTACGGAAGACCCGTCGCATAAATTTCGCGCACGACGACGAGCTTGCCGTCCTCTTTGGCAGCAAGCGTCGTGCGGCTGCGCTCGCTTTCTTTTAATACGCGCAGGAACGAGAATGTCGCATGGATGTATTCTTCGACGGGCTTTTCCATGACACATCTCCTTCCCTTCTAGCTCCAAAAACAAGCTGCCGTACAAAATCCATGTACAGCAGCCCCCTATCACTTTTTATGTAATTTTTCTTATAGCAAACTATGCATTCTGCCAAGTTCTTGCACATGCTCAAGAGAGAGTTTCGATATGCGTGCAACCATCTCCAAAGGCAGCTTATCCCGCAGCATCTCTAAGACCATGTCGATCTTCCCTTCTTCGCGACCGCGCTCCATGCCACGCTTTTCTGCTTCTTTTGCAAGCTCTTTCGCAAAATCCCTCGCAAGATTTTCCATTGCCTCACTCATCGTTCTCGCTCCTTCCTCTGTTTCCTTGAAATACCTCACTCGATTTGCCAAAACTTCATAATACATATCCTCCGCCCGCGTGCAACGAAAGTCGTGCATGAGCTTTCCCAACGAAGTGCTTTCATCCGTTATCGAGCTGTTGACATAGATGATATGAGAGCCGTCTTGAAAAATCTCATTGCTTCCCTCAATCGTGCGCCGAACGATATAAATCGGCAACCCCTTGCCAAGCACGTCCGTCTCCGTGATGAAAATCACATACGACTCGGGCAGCTTGTCGTAGTCTTCGCCCGCCAATAGTGTATTGGCGTCCATAAGGCTGCTGTTGTATCTAGGGAAGCACTGATAATTCAGCCACCCATCTTCGCACATCTGCACTGTCCTCTCGTCGTCGACAAATCCTCGACGTAGCACCGCTACGCCTGCGGTTTGTCTCCTCGATAGATACAGCGCATCTGTGCAAATCTGGGCGGCCTCATTTTATCAGCGCTTCCCTAGCTCTACGTTCTGCAGCGCCCTTGCCGCCGCGTTGAATCTCGACGTTGAACTCCTGTTCATCTGTCCACGCATGAATGTCCAGCCGCACGCTGCGTCCTTGCAGATTCTTCAGCGTATCTTGCGTAATCGCTTTCGTCGCCTTGATTTCAGGCTTGCTCAAGATGATCTGTAACACCAAATCGATACATTCCAAATTGTCTTGAAACACTGCTGCCATGAAATCATCATCCAGTAGGCGAAACCCAGCCAAGACCGCCAGAATCCTTTGTCGCCGTTCTTCCTCTTCGTCCCAATCCATAAATTTTCTCCTCACCGATACTTTCTTTTTTATTATACTACGAAGTTCTCACCTGTTGCAATAAAGGGGCTGGCGTCTAGTGTCTAGCGTCGCCTTTTCAATTGAGCGCCATCCATCGTCCATGCGCATCACAACAAAATCTCTCTTCTATTCTCTTGCCTTCCGTCCTCTCCTGCCTTATGATGAACATGAAAAGGGGGATTTTCTTCATGCCGAAAAAACAGGAAAAGGATACGGACGAACTGCTCCATGAACTCAAACAGGAAGAAAACGTCGCGCATTTCATCGAAATGAACGAAGAGCATTTGCAGAAAATGCCCCTGCACGATTATCTCGCGCAGCTTCTCTCGCAGAAGAATCGAACGAAAAGCGATGTCATCCGCGCCTCGGGACTCGAAGCCACATACGCCTACCATATCTTTTCCGGCGACAAGAATCCCTCGCGCGCAAAACTTCTGGCGCTCGCCCTCGCGCTCGGACTCGACCTCAAGGAAACGAGCCGTCTGCTGCACGCGGCTCATCTGCCGCAGCTCTACGCCAAGAAGAGCTGGGACAGCGTCCTCATCTTCGCGCTCACGCACAAGAAGAGCGTCATGGAAACAAATCTGCTGCTCGACAAACTTGGCGAAAGCCCCTTGCTCGGGTAGGAGCGCTTCGTATCGCTAAAGTTTATTGTTGAATTATATTCAAGTGCCACTTTTTTGAAAAATGTGATATAATATTAAAAGATTCCAGATTCCGTCTTTGTAAAGTAGTAGATGAAATCAACTAAATTAGGAGACGCATTTCTTGACGAAAAATACACGCGCCTCCCTGAAAAGGAGCTGTACAACATGAACAAAACAAGGGAAACCCCGCAAAAGGGCGGCTACGGCATCGGACTGCAAGTCAATGTTGTCATCTTCCTCGGCGTCACGCTGATGATCGCCATTCTCATGAGCTTCATCGGCTATCGCTCGTACAACACCATGATTGAAGACGGCATACGGGAAAAGTACAATGAGGTCGGCATGAAGACGGCCGCCATCGAGACGCGCTACACTGCCATCTATCAATCGGGACAGGATCTGAGATCGCGCGTCCAACAGATTCTGTCTCTGCCGCCCGAGCAGCGCAATCGCGACGATCTGATCGCCGCCCTGCGCTCGACCGTCGCTTCCAATGACGACATCGTCGGTTCGGGCATCTGCTTCGAGCCAAATGCCTTCGACGGAAAAGATGCCGCATTCGTGAACTCCCCCGCTTCCGACGCCACGGGGCGCGCCATCCCTTATGCGGGCAAGGAAGGCTCCGACATCGTGATCACGCCGCTCGCCGGCTATGAGACGGACGAGTGGTATCAATCCCCGCGCAAAACGCAGAAAATCACGCTGACCGATCCCTACTGGTACGATGTCACGCCGACCCAGCGCACCTACATGCTGACCATCGCCTTCCCTCTCATCGAGGACGGTCGTTTCGTCGGCGCCGTCACGGTGGATTTCGATGCCGCCCCTTTCCAGAGCGACATGGCGGCGATCAGCACGCCGAACAATTTCTTCGCCGTCTTTACCCCTCAAGGAACGCTGCTTGCCCACGGGTTGAAAGATGACGCGGTCTCCAAGAACGTCTATGAAATGCTGGGCGTAAGCGAAAGCGAAGGACAGAAATTCTTCGGCCAGGAGCTCTTCTCCATGGAGCGCACCTCCGAATCCACGGGGCTTCCTACCACCTATATCTTCAACCCCATCAAGCTCAAGGGCATCGAACAGCCTTGGGGAGCGCTCGTCGCCGTCTCCAACGAGATGTTCACGCATGAGGCAAAGGCACTCGTCCTCATATCGCTGCTGATTGCAGTAGCTTGCGGTGCAGGTCTCATCGCGCTCATGAGCTTCTTCATCCACAAGCGCGTCTCCGCACCTCTAAAGGATATGGCGGGCATGATCGAGCGCTTTGCAGGACTCGATCTGCAGAAAGAGAAAAATATGCACCTCGCGAAATACCTGGAGCGCGGCGATGAGATCGGCATCATCACACGCGCCTGCGGCAAAATGGCGAACAGTCTGCGCGACATCGTCGGAAAGATCAACGGCAATTCCCAATCTGTCGCCGCCACGAGCGAGGAACTGACCGCCACGACGCAGAGCACGGCCAACAGCGCGCGCAACGTGACGACAGCCATCCACAACATTGCCGACGGTGCATCGAAGCAGGCGCAGGACACGCAGGAGGCTTCCGATCACCTGGACGAAATCCAGACCCTGCTCGACGGCAATCAAGAAATTCTCGAAAAAATCAATGAAGGAACCGCCGCCGTGCGCCAGCGCAAGGATGAAGGCATCGCCATCCTCGCCGATGTCATGAAGAAATCGGCAGAAACCTCCCGAGCGACCGAAGAAGTGGCTCGCGTCGTCATCGAGACGAACAAAAGCGCGGAAAAGATCGAAGTGGCCAGCCAGATGATCCAGTCGATTTCCGAGCAGACGAACCTTCTCGCCCTGAATGCCGCCATCGAAGCAGCACGGGCCGGAGAGGCAGGACGCGGCTTCACCGTCGTCGCGGACGAGATCCGCAAGCTCGCGGAGCAGAGCCGCAGCTTCACCGACGAAATCAGCGCCATCATCGGCGGACTCAAAGAGAAATCCCAAGAGGCGGTCGACACGATGGAAGTGTCCCGGCATCTCGTCGACGAAACGCGCACGAGTCTCGATGAAACGCAGGAAAAATTCCGCCGCATCGACGAAGCTGTCGAAGAGACGGAGCAAGTCGTCAAGAGGATGAACGACTCGACGCGGAATATCGTGGACAAAAGCCACTCCGTTTCCCAAGTGATCGAGAGCCTTTCGGCGCTCGCACAGGAAAATGCCGCGACGAGCGAGGAGGGCAACAGCGCCGTGGAGACGCAGACGCAGTCCTTGCAGAATATCGCCGATGCAAGCGAAGGGCTCGCCGAAATCGCCACCAGTCTGCAAGGCGAGGTCGCCAAGATCCAAGTGTAAGGCGCATCCTTGACTGCATAGAAGAATCCCCCGAGAAGATTTCTCGGGGGATTCTTCATGCAGCAGTTCTCTGCCGCGCTTCACACATCGCGCGATAATGACGAACTCATGCAGGTCACTTTCCAACGACCTCTTACTCGTAGCGAAGCGCGTCGATCGGGTCGAGCTTCGCGGCCTTTCTTGCCGGATAGATGCCGAAGAAGAGACCGATACCGACGGCGAACGAGAAGGATACGAGGATCGGCGTCGCCGTGATGACGGTCTTGAATTCGCCGACATGAGAGATGGCAACGGAGATGGCGCAGCCGAGGCAGATGCCGAGGATGCCGCCGACGACGCCCATGACGACGGATTCGATGAGGAACTGCAGCATGATGTTGCCGAAGGTCGCGCCGAGCGCCTTCCGTATGCCGATCTCACGCGTGCGCTCCGTGACGGAGACCATCATGATGTTCATGATGCCGATGCCGCCAACGAGGAGTGAGATGCCTGCGATGCTGCCGAGGAGGATCGTCAGCATCGTCGTCTGCTGCGACATCGTCTCTACGAGACTCGTGAGGTTGTTGACGGTGAAGTCGTTCTCCTTGCCATTCAGGATGTGGTGACGCTGGCGCAGCAGCGTTTCGACCTCGCTCTGTACCTGGACGATCTTCGAGGCCTCGCTGACCTGCAGATTGATCATCTGGATGTGTGTGATGCCGAGAAGTCGCTCCTGCTCCGTCATCAGAGGCACGATGACCACATCATCCTGATCCTGCCCCATGGAGGACTGACCTTTGCTCGCAAGGACGCCGATGATCTTGAACGGCTGGTTGTGGACGCGGATATTCTTGCCGATGGGGTTCTCATTGCCGAAGAGGTTCGCGGCGACGGTCGGACCGATGACGGCGACGCGCTGACGCTTGTCGTTGTCCGTCTGCGAAATGAATGTGCCGACGGTCAGCGTGAGCGAGCGGATCGACATGTACTCGGGCGTCACGCCCATGACGACGGTGTTCCAGTTCTGATTGCCGTAGACGATCTGATAGGAGCGCTGCACGATGGGCGAAACGTAGTCGATGTTCTTGATCTTCTTCTTGATCGCTACGGCATCGTCGTATTTGAGCGTCTCGCGCGATCCTGCCGCACCGCGAATACCACCCGAGTTCGCCGCGCCAGGCGTGACGATGAGCATGTTGCTGCCGAGGCTCGCCATCGAGTCCTCAACGTTGCTCTTGACCCCCATGCCGATGGAGACCATGGCGATAACGGCGGCGACGCCAATGATGATGCCGAGCATGGTGAGGATGGAGCGCATTTTGTTCGCAAAGAGTTCATGCAGGGCGATGGTGATGCTTTCCCAAATTAACAAGCGACTTCCCTCCTATACGACATCCATCTTGACGCCCCTGCCCTCGTCACGCGTGATGAGACCGTCGCGCACGAGGAGCTGCCGACTCGCGCAGGCGGCGATGTCCGGCTCGTGCGTGACGAGGATAATCGTGCGCCCAGCGGCGTGAAGCTTCTCGAAGAGTTCCATGATCTCATGCGTCGACTTCGTATCGAGGTTGCCCGTCGGCTCATCTGCCATGACGATGTGCGGATCGTTGACGAGGGCGCGGGCGATGGCGACGCGCTGGCGTTGTCCGCCCGAAAGCTCGTTGGGTTGGTGGTCGGCGCGGTCAGCGAGACCGACGGCCTCCAAGAGGTGCATAGCACGCTCACGCCGCTCGCCTCTTCCAACGCCCGCATAGATGAGCGGCAGGGCGACGTTTTCAGCCGCGCTGCTCTTCGAGAGCAGGTTGAAGTTCTGAAATACGAAGCCGATCTTCTTATTGCGCGTGAGAGCGAGCGCGTCATCCGAGAGGTGCGCGACCTCCTCGCCGTCGAGTTTGTAAGAGCCTTCCGTCGGACGGTCGAGGCAGCCGAGGATGTTCATGAGCGTCGACTTGCCCGAGCCGGACGGCC
>ERZ772926.747-NODE-747-length-17129-cov-17.890125_pt1 | contig 17129 bp, 19 predicted proteins | sample MGYA00511136_ERZ772926 | MGnify/ENA primary metagenome ERZ772926 (study PRJEB29015, sample SAMEA2737917) | human oral metagenome | biome: human oral; feature: human-associated habitat; material: dental | place: China | collected 2153 ... | reverse complement strand
GGCCGCCCCAAGGCACCACCTACGTCTCCCACCACCCACCCGACCCCACCAACCAGCGCGGAGGCCGCGGCCGCAAGAGGCTCTAACTGTCACCCATGTCCCGACACATCACAGGCGCTTGATGCTGCTCCCTTGATCTCAGAAGCCGAAAACGTCCTCACCGCACTCAACATCCCAGCAGGGCACCAAAACCTCAGGTCCGGACTCCCGAACATCTACCAAAGATTCGCCACACTACCACCCAAATAGAAATAGACGCCTACGTCAGCAGTCCACGGCGACAAATATCAGACGTCTAACAACTGACGCCTCGCCGCCTCCTTAACCAGACACCTACTAGCACAACGTACACGAACTGTGACAGACAAGCAAACACCACTGCACCAGTAACACCATACTCTAAACTGCCCCAGTAGACCGTCGCAAGCGTTCCGATACTAAACACCGGGGTAATCAGGGCAATATATACATCTCCTCCAGCACCACGAACGATAGCGACCAGCGGCGGCACCAGAAAATACAAAGGTAGACACAAAATCATGATACGAAAGGCGAATGCCACACTAAGATACTGCGCACCAACCATTAACCTTACCAGTTCACCACTAAACACCGATATTCCAATAAAAAAAAACTCTGAAACCAACGCATATAGTACTATTCTTCTAGTTAGTAGCCAACGAGACATATGATCGAGCAGTGCGGTATCTCGCACGAGGTACTGAGCAATACTAATGGCGGGGATCGCAACAGAACTAGCCACTCTAGCAATTATACTATAGAGTCCCGCAACATAACTTCCGGCAGCAATCGACACAACAGCAACATCAACAGTTCTAAGGACATCGAAGATCCTGGCGAGAGCAAAGGGAAGTAGATGATTGACAGCAACATGAAGGCTTCTCAGATCGAAGTTCGAGTCAATTCGAGAACGAATCCGATGAACTACGGCATAACCGAAGCCCGAAATTGCAGCCACCAGTAGCGTGATTGCAAACCCGATCACAGCGTCATCGGCGAAAAAGAAAAACGATACCACTGTGCCCAACAGTAGCAAACTACGACGAACAACGATAGATACAACCAGCAGCCTCGGGCGATCAGAAGCCACAAAAATCGATAGGATAGTGTCCGTGCAATTGTCTATAAGGGGCGGCAACGTCAACGCAACATAGTACAAGGGCATACCATACCCTATAACCAGCAACATCAAGACAATAGTAGAAACTCCGATAAGTAGCATGTTTAAAACGACGCACGCAACACAACCGGCATTCGCCAAAGCCACCTGACCTTTGCTGTACGAGCGTATAACATAGTCGGAGGCACCGAGGTCAGATACACCAGCAACAAACGTCGTAATCGACATGGCCGTCATAATTATACCATACTCCGAAGCAGTCATCGTTCGAGCGAGTAGCATAATTACGATGAAATAGACACCCGAGTTTGCAAACCGCGATAGAATAAGTGCGCGGAGACCTCCGAGGTTAACCTTGCCAGAAACCGGATGCGGGCCAGTTACTGATGAATCATTCTGCTGCTCGGAAGAAAAATGTCGATGCTTCATTAGTTGCGACCATATACGTACGATAGCCGTGTTTCGAATTCAAGTGCCCGCGCTCCAACAAGACCACCGTCAGCCTGCATGATAACTCTGATTGCTCCACACACAAAACTGCCCTCTCTTTCCCGCCAAGCACAATATGCTAGGTTAACTAATGGCTGCATGCGCGCCCGAAACGTATGTACTGGCGATAAATCCAACTTCATAACCTTAAGTAAACACTGGAGGCTCCACCAAGCTGACTAGCACACCGCTAAAAGGCAACGACCTATCGAAAGAAATCTCAGCCGCCAATATCCGTCACTACTAACCATCAGGCACTGCTCCTCGGATCAAACAGCGCAAAGAATCGGCTCGCGATGCTGAACGCTGCCGTGCGATACCCAGCCATTCGCGCACGAGAGGACCTACTCTACTAAGCACCAGCACACATAATAGCAACCTTCAGATCACTAAAGCAACCGTCGCTTCGACAATATACTATATGACAAAACGTTCTAGTAGATACCGAAATACTGGTCCCTGCGCAGCCAGCTCATCCAGTCGAGTACCTCTCGTAATGTCACGGCGCCAAAGGACCATTTGTCGTCGCCGTACAGGGGGCGTCCTGAAAGCCAACGAATCTGACGCCTAAAACTCGCGCTGTCGACACGATCACTTCAACGAGTAGAACTTGTCTCTCCGAGCCATTGCTGCCCGAGCAACTCCAATCAAGCAGGCAGCATCCTGCTAAGCATCTAAGATCGATGACGATAAAGAACGACGAAGATCTTTGGAATACACGTCAACCAGAGTATGCATTCCCGTCTCGAAGGGAAGGCTACTTACAGCCTGAGAACACTCCGCGATTATATCATCAGCCGCCTCCATAATCTCACTGAGAGAGATCTTGCTTCCGTAAACAAGATGACGAAGATTTCCTTCACGCTCACCATGCCTATCATAGTCTCTCCAATCGTCACTCATGGTAATCATCATGCCGAAATTAAAAGCAAACTTCTCCACATAATCCGCGTTCTCATCAACGCCTCCAAGTCTCCATGCAATCGTACCGTACATCTTGAGAAATTCTCCGCCGTACAGCCTCGCGTACTCCAACCACTGCGATATGTCCTTCGCCGGTCTCAACTTGGCGCAGATCTGCATCGAAGATATTCTGTCGATACATTCGGACATCATAGCGCAAACGCCAGCATTTCCTAGTTCTTCGATACGCTTATAAGCGAACGCCTGAAAAGAAAGTGAATGTCCGAGCAACTCGAGAGCACAAATGTCAGAATCGCCGTCTGCGGCGTCGTCAAGCAGTTTCATCGAAAATAGGTGATCAGCCAACGTCTCAATAATCTCCTGCCTCGAATGGTCATGACACCATGATGTGAGCATGTATGGCACGCGGAAGTACAGGCGCATCGTGTGCATATGTTCGATGATGTCCCGCGATGCGCCAAGATCACGCATCCTGGTCTCCGCTCTAACCTGCAGGTGCCGTTGCGACTCCGAAAGGCGAAACTGCAAGCCGTCAAAATATGGGCTATCGACGATGCTCATCAGAAGTCCTTTCTGCCATTCATTTTTTTCCCATAACGTCATTCATGACAAAAAGATCGACGTCCAACCCACTGAAGTCAGTAAGTACGTCGTCCATCTTCAACGAGATTGCACGCCCGCCGCTGTTAAGGGAAGTATTGATAACTCCCGGCGTTCCAGTCAATTGAGTAAAGTTCATGACCACGCTGCCTAATCGAGGATTATCCTGAGGTTCGAAGGTCTGCAGACGGCAAGTTCCGTCGACATGGGTCGCCTCAGGAATTATGTCGGCGCGAACGTCGTAGTTATACAGCATGTACGGGCTAGGTGTAAGCATTCCAAACTCTGACTGCCCTAGTTCCCAAGGGACGACGGTAGCAAGAGGACGATACCATTCTCGATTCTTCAACTTCTCAGAGACCCTGCGCTTCATACCAGGAACCACCGGACTGGCGAGAAGTGATCGATTTCCAAGCGCTCTGGGCCCACACTCAGATCTACCTTGTGCGAACGCAACAACACCTCCTTCAGCCAACGTGCGAGCCACCACATCGGCATCAAAACTTTCGACGCTAAGTCCGGCAGCAATAAGTGCATCACTGCACTCTTGATCTGACTCAGATTCGCCGACAGAGTAAACCGAGAATTCTTCTAGCTGGCCAGCTCCGGCCACGGCATACACGTATGAGCCAAGCCCTAGAGCATGTCCCGAGTCATTACACGATGGAGGGATAGAGGGAAGAATTCCGATGTCCCGCAAAGCCGTATTGGTGACAATATTCAAGCCACATCCACCGCTAACTCCCAAACGAGCGATCTGTGACTCTTTCATTCGATTGCTCACAAGTTTCACGACAGAATCCGTAAACATTCTTTGAAATGTTGCGACAATATCGGCCTTTCTTTGAAACTCACCCTTGTGCAGAAAATTCTCATCAGCAAGAACCCGCGCCGTCTCCCAAGCGTATTCGCGGTCAGTTGTCACTCTATCCTCAATTTCCCTCAAACGTTGTTCTACGTCGTGCTGATGAGAACCGTAGCCGCTCATAGCCATCAACTTTCCAGCAACCCCAGGACTGTTGCCCATTCCAAACAGCACGCCTATTCCGGTCCAGCCGAGGCCCCTGCCATACCAAGGAAGCATATCGCTATCAATCCAAGTAAGCGTACCTTCGTCATATAGAAAAAGAGCGTTCTGGGAGAACTGCCCCTGACCCTCATTCACAAGAACCAACATCGGCGAACAGTAACCACCATAATGCACGGCAAGCATTGCGTGTGACGCCTCATGTGTGACAACCATACAAGGACGAGTTGCACCCATAATATCGCAAGTCGTCATCACGTGAGTCAGTGTCTTGCGGGCCAACTTACACATGACTGACTCTTTATTTCGGACAGAAATCACGTTGTCATTAATAGGTGTTGAAAGCGCGACGAGGTCGATGTCATCGATACCAATGCCATTGACGCTAAGAACATGTCGAACTGTCAGAAGCACACGATGATCATAACGACGCCGCGTGAGCCTCTCTGTTTCCATAAAATAGATCAGTCTCTCATTTTCGTATAAGGCGACGCCGGTGTCGTGACCGATGGCATGTATGGCAAGGACTTTCATTGGTGCTCCAATTCTCCTATTATTCAGAACTTGTGCGTAGCGATCGATGGGGTTCACTACCCCAATTGATATGTGTCAGCGGTCGTCCGATAATTCCTCTAGCTAGCAGTTCCATCAAAACGGCGAATGACAGTACGGTATGAATCCACGAGTAGATCACTTGTTCGAGCCGTACCCTTGTTGGTCCAGAAGACTTTGGGACGAAATGCATCCCTTCAAGAAAACAGTTCTTAAAATATGCACTAGCTTTCGCGGGATCGGCGTCCGCCGCCAGAAGAATCTGTCCGATACGCTGCCGCCGTAGTCGTAGGACAGTCGGTCGAAAACGTCCACCCACCGTGTAGGTAACCCGCGCACCCGGAACAAGTTTCATACGCCATAGCGGATCACCTTGGTACGGATCAAGCAACTGAAAGCACACCCAGCCGTCATCGCTGTCATATTTAGTCGGTATGCCTTTCTCTATGACGTCGAATGTGACCATCATTGCGCATCCATGTGGATAATTCATAGCTGAAGGGACGACTGCTTTAGCGCGTTTCAATACCTGCGATATCCTATCGGCCGAAGAATGTGGCATCTTCCTTGCCCCTACGGCGGCGGGAGTCGGCATCGTTCTAAGTTCGTTAAGCATCATTGAAATGCATTCAGGGTGAAGTTCTACATCATCGTCTACCCATCCGAAATATGTAACAACACCCCCAAGCATGGAAACCACTCTATTCAGGGCCAATACTTTTCCGGATCCGAACACTACTAATTCGATGACGTCGACTCCTTCTGCTGCGACTATACCGGAGGAGTTTGATATATCGGCAATTAACTGATCTACCTGAAGTTGGTTCTGACACTGTACGATAGAAACAACGGCATACTTCTTGTCCTCCCTTTTTGCTGCGATCTCGCTTCGGAGGTCGTCTACTACCCGTTGTACTTGGTTCCTTCTCCGGCTGGTCGTCACCCTCCCGAACAACGAAGGAAGAACAACAACCAGCTCATAGTCAGTTCCACAACGAAGATCGTTCTCGTTCGAAGGTTCACCGTTAAAGGTTGACCACGCGATTAAACATTCTTTACGCAGGTCTATGCGAGAGCTAGAAATTCTGCTGCACCCGAAAGCGATAATGCGATCTACTAGCGTTATATTCATGACTGCGTCCGAAACATGTCTAAGGCCCGATACTTCCATTCAGCACACTCCCAAGCAGACGAAAAACCAACATAATCAGCGCCAGCCGAGAGATAAGTGACTACCTTCTCTGAGCAGTCCATATTACCGCTTACAAAAATTAGACAATCGTCTGGCAAAAGTTCTCTGAACCGTCGGCAAGTTTCAGGCGAAACGAATTCGTTTCTCGAATAAAGATACAACATATCGAAATTCATAGTCGAAATGATTCGCGCATAATAATCTATTTCCGAATTGGTTTCAATCAGCGGCACTGTTCCTAGAAGTCGCCCCGTTCGATTATCGGTGCCCACAGTGAGTGCGGCAGTCAAAATCGGGTCAGGATAGCGCGCGTTCTTATTTGACTGGCACCCTATTGTATATGCAGTATCGAGATAGCTGTGCCACACATGATAGGGAGAGGATGAGCCGAGCAGTGCTGGCCATATAACTCCGTCTGCCTCCGATGCAATCGGAAATCCTTCTCCTGGCGTAGCCGAAAAATGAAGAATGATCGGTAGTCTCGTTTCTCTCTTAATGTGGCGTAATGCAGAATCGATCACCATTTTATGGTTCGGTTTATCTGTTGAAGCCAGAATTACCCACGGCTCACCATTATCCTGAGCAAACTTCGCTTTATCGACGACCGTCTGCGTATCGATCTTAAACGGATCAATTATTCCGACCGCTCGGCCTCTAGATGATTTCAGCATATCTAGAGTCCTATGGTGGCTACTGTAAAAACTTGGCGTGGCAAGTACTGAGTTACTCATCGCCCGACCGCCCTAGCTGCCGCCGAAGCGACAATTTCTATTCTTGATTCAATTGTATTTTGATCAAGATGTGTTTCTGTAAAAGATCGGATTAGACGTCGATAATGAACGTTTTCTCGTTGATTAAGCTGCTCCTGAACAGCCACAAGTAGATCGGCAGTGGTACGGCAATGCGATCCTAAGCCCCATGACCTAATCATTTCAGGTACCCAGTCTTCCTGGGGTAGGCCAGACGAGACGGTGACAAGCGGAATATTTCTTGATACTACCTCGAACACTGTTGCTGGGCTCGCTTTCGCGACCACACATGAACCCGGCGTTGTGGCAGCTCTTTCGAGATACTCAAAGTAATGTGATTGAGGAAGTTTCTCGTAGACTTCCCATTGCCTTTCGGAGGCCAACCTCCTTACGCGATCAAGTTGAGTTTGATTTTCATCGAGCGCGATGTACACTACATCACAATTGGCACGCTGTTCAGCCAGCGCGCAAACGAGACGTGACATCACGGCACCGCACCGATTATTAAACACTACTACGAGAGGCAAGCTGTCTGCGGTGCCTTTGGCCGTTGGCCCGACGTTGGACAAGTTTCTTCTCAGCAACGGTCCGGTGACGTACACCTGTTCCGGCCTGACGTCGCTAATCTCAAGTAGCCGTTCTTTGTTCCATATAAAAGGAACGGTAGTGAAGTCAGAGTAAGGTGCACGATGCATGCCCATCTCAAATAAGCCAGGATTGGTTACATAGTTCCATATAGGTGATCTGCTTTTAGTTCTACGAACGCAGTACGTAAGCATCCTAGAGACAACCCCTTTTGTCCCGATAAATATGCCACTATCTGCAGACTGGACACAGTCCAACAGATCGTCCAGTCTAATGGGGGCCGCATCGCTATGAACTTCATATGAATCTGGCATGAGCCGCAGCGCCTCGTCCGCAAACTGCATATAACTACGGTGCAGTACCTCCGGAGAACCGGAAGAACTACAAATATCAGCGATGCGTCGCCCTGACTCAGCGGCCCACGGAACTAATGTTTCAATCTCCCGAAGATTAACCTTCCAAGATAGTCGCCGTTCTAGTACCTCCGCAAGATTGCTGGCTGCCAGATAGTTTCCCAACGCGCCCCAAGTTCTCGCGGCGATTATTTCAGCTGTATTCATCTCAGGATCTCCTTGTTTCATGCCTATGTACGGCGCGTCGACATCTTATCAAGCCAGCATTTAAAAGTAAGTAATGTCCATATCAGTTGAGACCAGTCACTCGAACTTGAATCAGAGTAGTGTTCCCGGAGTATGCTATTTAATACCGTCTGATCCCAAAAGGCATAGCGCTCATTCTCCACATCAAGAGCCCTCATCACTTTGGATCTCAACGGTCCGTTCAATATTTGCGACAATGGCGATCTGAATCCCTGCTTTTGAACCTTATCAAAGTCCAAACCGTATTCGCTGGCAAGAATTCTTCTTAACGTTTGCTTCCCTTTCCCGCCCACTCTCTCCGTTTTCGGATTGATATTCATTCCGAATTGGACTAGTTCCTCAGTTAAGAAAGGAGAATGCATAGAAATTCCATACTTTTCCGCAGCAATATCGACCTTAGGTAAGACGAGGTCGATCAGAAACTGCTGAATAATTCCTCCTCTCGCAACTTCCAACTCGGTTTGCATGTCGTCAACTGCTGCTATGACATTTGGCTCCCAGTATAGGTCGTTCTTGCGAACTAGTTTTCTTATGGTCTCCTGTGATGCGCCAGCATGGCATTGCGTAAAGGCAAGGTTTGGAGGTGTCAGAATACATGTCGAAAGCATTGGGACATACTCGCTCGTCACCTTCTCTCTAATATCGTTTAGCAAACTACGTTGTGCATCATTATCGTCACCGTTACGTGACAGACTCATCAATGTTGATCGAAGTTCCAGGAACTCATAGAACCGATATCCGTAAAACAGTTCGTCGGCACCGTCGCCAGTCAGTACGTGGGAGGAGTTTTGGCTTGCTATTCTAGCCGCCAGACGCGTGACAATCAGCGAACCGTCGGCATTTATCTCGTCGTTTTCGTCTAAAATATTTTGTGCCTCATTCTGTAGTTCCTCGATAGATGGCTCGAGAACCACCAGAGGCATATTCAAGTAGTCTGCGAGTTCCGTGACACGTACAGTCTCCTCACGTGTTAACGAAACTGTGTATAGTTCGACACTCTTGTCAATACGGCTAGCTGCAGCGGCCACAAGAGTTGAGTCGATGCCCCCACTAAATAGTATTCCAGTTTCTTTTCTATGGGAGGTGATGTAATTATCGACGTCACTGACAATGATATCCGATAAACGCTTGTCGTTAACGTTTTCTCCTGATTTTCTACGACATGCAGTAAATAGGTTGCCTCGGTTGACTGTCACAACTTTGTCCTTATTTTGCTTTCGCACTTGCCCCGGTAGCAGCTTGCGGATATTCTCGCATGCGGACATTGAGCCTGGGATAGTGCGCGAAAAGACGTAGGTTTCAAGAGAATTCGTTCGCGCTACTACCGGCATGCAATCGAATTGCATGAGAGCACTCATACTCGAAGAAAATATACTAACCTGTCCTACTCCAGATGACGTAGAGTAGAATATTCTTTTTATCCCTATTCTATCGCAGGCTAGAGTCAATTCCCGATCTGTATCGCTCCAAAATGCTATGGCGTATCCACCCTGCATTTTGCATATGATTTCAGTTCCGCAACTTTCGATTAGTTCGGCCACAATACGTGCTTCGCATGTTGTGTTTTCGCACAGGATTTTCTGAGTTTCAGGAGGCAAGTACCTAAACAGGGATGACGTGTTACTCACCTCTCCGTCGAGCAGTATCATACTATGTCCCGACATTGTTACCTGAGGTAGCTTGTCATCGTGACCGCTTCTATCTGTCATTGCATACTTCATTGTTGTTCGATGTGCCGGGCTTGCGGCAATACGACCTTCTTCTTCAATGGATGGAGAATACTGGCAGTTCGTTTTAAACTTTTCTGAAGAATCGTCAAAGTATGCAACAGAACCAACAAATGTCGGCACAGCGTTTTCCTCTCAAGCATGTCTAAGAACTGTATCAGGGCTATTGTAGTTACGGAAGGTCGCTTATCAACGCCTCCAGATGGCGATATCTTATCACGATTATTCTCTTCATGCAAGCGTTATATATTTGGTCGTCACGCTAACGAATAGAGTATTGAACTGTCGGACATTTGTAGATATTGAGGCTTATTCATAGGGTGTTGAGGGTTTTTTAAAGGGGGTGTTATGTCGCTAAGTAAGATGGCAGTTTGCTCTTGAGAGAGTTTTGGTGTCGAAGACAAATCAACCAAGAACAAACCGTCACTATGATTAAGTAGCACGAGTATCACTCGCGATGATGTCCTGAATCTGTGCGAGACGATCCACGCCGACGGCTCCCTGCTGGCCTTCAGGGCCCGGGTGCTGGGTCTCTGTTCCTGTGTGTGCGCCTGATCCCCTACCTAACCTTCCCCAGGGGCTGCTCGCCGAGGTCTACGGCGTCTCCCAGGCCACCGCCTCCCGGGTGATTGGTGTCTACACACCCCTGATAGCCGGCGCCCTCAGCGACCAGGCACCAGACGTGGAGTACCTTGACCCCACGGCCCAGCTGATCGTCGATGGCACCCTGATTGAGTGCTGGTCCTGGAAGGACCGCCCTGAGCTCTACTCCGGTATGCACAAGGCCACGGGACTCAGTGTGCAGGTCGCCTGCACACTGTCAGGAACCCTGGCCTGGGTCTCTGACCCAGGGGATCGGCAAAGTTGGTTTGGGGGGTGCCCTTATGTGGTGTGTCAAGCGGCTGCGGGTAGGTGTGTTGATGGTTGTGGGGTGTAGAGGGTGTGGTTGCGGATCATGGCGTGCAGGGTCAGGATGCGGCGGTGGGCTAGGGCGAGGACGGCCTGGCCCAAGGCGGTTTGCCTTGGTCGCGTTTGCGCTGGTAGTAGGCCCGGGAGACGGGGTCGGAGCGCAGTGAGGCGAAGGCGGAGGGGAACATGGCGCGCTTGAGCCTCTTGTTGCCGGCGTGGGAGACGTGCTCACCACGGATCGATGAGCCGGAGCGGCGTGTGACGGGAGCGAGCCCGGCGTAGGAGGCCAGGTGGGCTCCGGTGCCTGGAGGTCCTTGTCCAGGGTCTGGGTCGGCAAGGACGGCGGCGGCCGGGACCCCTGATCCCGGGCACGTGTGGTCAGGACCTGGTAAAGAGGGTGGGCCACCGCCAGGGCCTCGACCTGGGCGGCGACATCGGCCCGCTGGGCGCGTGGGGCGATGAGCTGGCTGGCCAGGTGGGGCAGCACCGTTGCGGCTGCGTCGGTGCCGGTGACAGTGACACTCTGAAGTTCCAGGGCCGAGACGATCTGGCCGGCCCAGGCGGCATGCCGCCTGCACCCGTCTCCACGAAGACCTCTACACCACATCAAGAGACTTGACCTTCAGGTCGGTGCACACTGCCGTTAGGTGGCCCGCCAGCCCACGATCCGCCGCGAGAACACGTCAGTCACGAAAGCCGCATAGACCCACCCGGAGAAACTGCGCACGTAGGAGGGGGTACCTCCCGCTTGCGGGGGAATGTCGACGAGCCACAGCCCACCCAGGGCGAAGGCCTCGAAGTGCCGCCTGACCAGGTCAGCCGGACACCGCTCCTTAAGGTGCCGAGGGCGGGTCGTGCTGGGCGACTTGACGCGCCTGACGCCGCGGTAGACCCAGGTCGCCCATGAGCCGCACGACGGCACAACGGGCACGTGACCGGCACCGTGACGCTCGGCGACCTCAGGGCGACCCCGCATCACGTGCATCTTGCGGGCCCCCAGAACCGAGTAACTGGTTCCTTGGTTTTTGTGGATTCTGGGTACCTCCACCCTGAGAGCCTCGTCACGCATCCACCGTGGCTGATGGAGGACGGGTCATGGCTGCGTGAGTCACGTGCTCGGGGCGATCTTGACGTCTGCGCTGGTCAGCGTCCGGCAGACCGACCAGGCCCCGAGCTCCTCCTTCTTGGCCTCAATGTACTGGCAGATCAGCGAGACGGGCGCTCGCTCACACTCCGCCTCAATAGACAAACCCATGCGCTCCTCAGGATCGCGTCGGCTCGTCGCAACTCTCGGACCTCCAACGCCGGCTCCTTGATCCGGTCCGCCCCATCGGTGGTGTTTCCCGGCCTCAGACCACCATCGACCTGAGCCTTCTTGACCCAGGAGCGCAGATCCTCGGGGTGGACTCCCAGATCCTCACCGATCCTGCGCACCACGCCCTTGGCCCGCGCCGGGCCAGCCAGCGCCTTCAACGCTCGTCCTCGTGGCCCGCTCCCGCAACTCCAACGAGTATTTCCTTAAGACCATGACAGTGATCCTTCCTGTCATCACCGCCTCCATCAAACCCGGGGCGATTCAACCCGACAACAAACTCCACCCACCGCACCCTCAAACAAAAAGAATCGCGAGCCACTCGGCCAACCAACTAGACCGAATTTACCGGCCCGCTGTCAACTCACCCCTATTCTCACTGAGAGCATTAAGGTCTTCAACGATAAACGAAACAGGAGAATACATTAGCCTGCGAACATGGACCAACCCTTCTCGGTGACCAAGATACTCGCGAGCATCAGGATTATTTGAGTAAAAGTCAATAACTTTTTCAAATTGAACATACCCCAATGGAAGGTAGGGCATCGGAAAGCTATATTGCAACCCGTTTTTGTCCTCAATGAGAACGAACATCCCACCATTGCGCCTTCGGCCGCCTACCACGCGAGGTCGATCACCCCAATTAATTCGGGTCCTGTACCTCCCTGCGGGCCAGACAATAATTCCGTTCGAGTTGAGAATGATCTCCGGTTCTGTCATTGCACTGAACGGAAACGTCGCTAGACTCATTATTGCCATGACCAGAAAGAAGAACGTGAGCATAGCAGCAACAATGGTGGCCCGCAGTGAAGTCGAATCGCCTCCCGCAACAGCCATCATCCCAATCACTGCTGCTCCAGCAATCAGAATGATGGAGTTCATGACTTGCCATATGAGAAATAGCAACGAGGGTCCGAACGTTACCTTACCACCACTTGCGTTCCAGCGCTTGTACGACTTTTTTGCGAATCTAAACTGCGCGTACTGCATCAACGCCTGCGCAACCAGATAAGTCCCGCCGGTGCGATAGGACACCAGCGTCGGCGCCAATGAGATACCGGAATATAGCACGCTGAAACAGAGCAGGACGATGCCGAAGAATCCATAATAATATACCTCTTTGAGGCGATTCGCGTCCATGGCCGAACAAGAATACGACTCGTCCATTGGTCTCACTTTAACCACGTGCAACTGTCTTCCTGTCGATCATGAATTCACGACCTCGACGACGCCGACCTCGGTAATCTAAAGTGACTGGCCACGTATGCGCACAACTAGTATACAGAAGACACCTCCAAGGGATCGGCGAGAATCCACAAAACTGGATTTAAGTGCAACACCTTACGAATGCAAAGTTCACTTATATGCCAAGTTTATCCCACGTCCAAGCCGATGCGCTATTCCAGGCATCCGAGGCTTTATCCTCCAGGTACTTCCCAGTGTCTTCAGCCCAGTTCCCGACGGCATCTACTCCTTTACCTACCCCTTTCTTTGTTTCTTCCCAAGGGTGGTTAATAATCTCTCGATGCTCCAATGATATTGCATTATCATAGAGCCAACCTACCCCTTCTGCTACGCCAACCGTTATGCCAGCGACTACAATGACACCACCCACAGTAGCGGCTTCGGGTAAGAGCGCCAACGTGACCATGCCTGCGGCTGTCATGCCTGCAACTTTGGCTAATGGGGCGCCGGTTGCAAGATCGACCGCCGGACCGCCAAACGCCACCGCCTTCCCTGCGAACTTGCGGACGCCGTCTCCGACTGCTTCAAGACCATCAGCGGTTCTTCGCATGGCTGTCGGCTTCGGCTTATTCAGCTTGTTCTCAATCGCATTTTTACTCGGAGGTCGACTTCGAGTTTTTACTGACGGGCTGTGAGACTTGTCGGCGGCCCGGCTGTATGCCCAAGTACCAGCAGCTTCCCGCAAGGAATCTGCACCCGAACTGTAAACGTTTTTCAAGTATCCACCGTCTCGAGTTGCGACACCTATTGAATTCTCTACAAAGCCTTTGATCGCACCAGAATAGGGAGCCAGCAAGGCATCCTTTTTAGCAGTAACGAGATTGTTTACTATCCAGTCATTCAGTGCATTGAACGTAGCTTCGACCCTGCCTTTGATCTTTTCAAAGTCTCTAACTTTAGCTAGATAGTTGTCGTACGCTTCATCGGCGGCAAACCAATCATCTCTGGCTTTCTTCGAACCTTTTCGCGGAAACTTTCCAGGTGATGACACTTGCTCGGGATACCTGATGATATTTCCATCTACCTGCAGGCCATCACCGCTAGCCGTTTCAAGATGCTCTTTCATGTCATTTTTTCGCCATAACAGCTGGTCCGCAAAAGAGCGGATGACATCTGCAGCTTTTTCTGCCCGGTCATGAACATTTTTAACCGCATCACACAAGGTAGTTGAATACGTACCTACGGCGAGACCGACTTCACCCCCAACTCCGGTACCAGATCCGTTTTTAGCGAACAAATTTGCTGCACTGCTGGCATTGTCACGCAGTCCCTCTAACCACCGTGCGGCGTCATCAACAGACGATTCGCTTCCGGGAATAGTAACATCAATGTCCCCACCAGTACTCATGATATTTCTTTCTCCATCTGCCGGAAGGTCTGGGCAACACTCTCGTCCACCCCATTAATTTTATCCGCAGCATTCGCCATTTTGTCTCCACCAAGTCCGGAGCAAATCGCTATATCTCCTGCATCCTCAGCAATCTTAGTGATCATGTCGACGATGTATTCTGTTCCGTCGCCGCCATCCACACTCTCAGGAAATCCCTTTTCATCGCTCTCTAAATCATCTCGGGCGGTGTAAAAATTATTCTTGATATCTTCTGCATCATCATAATCTATTTTAACTTCGTTGGCCATTACTATCTCCTTTCTTCTTGATGCCAGAGTTCCCGTGGTATGCGCTGGTCCAGCATGACCACGTCGAAGGGCTGCGCCTCAGCAAGCTCGTCAAGGTTCTCCGTGAGGAACAGCGCCCACGGCTGATTCGGCCCCATACACTTCACCAGACGATCAACAGCCGTATAAGCCAGCAACGCCCTCCGCCCATCCCTCAGACGCCGCAGCTCAATCTCCGTGCCCCTCGCATTAGGCACCCCGGTCGAGGGCAGATACAGCGCAGGCGGCACGAACGGACGCTCCGGGTCCGGACCGAGCGATCCCTCATCGCCCAGCGGCTCAGCGGCCTCCGCCCGCTCAGGAGGGGACAGCAACATGAAGTCACGAGAAGATCTCATGCTCCGACGCTATCGAGATCACTTGTGCATCGCAGCGCTATTTACCACTAGTACTGTGACGTTGGTCGCTCCAGAGGTGCCACCGACGCCGGTCCAGTGAGCCCCTGCACACGCCACAGGCCTTCCTCAGTGGCGAGCTCCCCGCGCAGCTCAGGATGGCGTGTATAGAAGGCCACGACTCGCTGTAGCTGCACGTAGTTCAGCGGTTGAGTGTCCAGACGTGCCTTGATCCGGCTCATCGGCTCGATATCCATCAGCACCGCGCCTCCTGAGCCGATGCCCGCAACCCGAGGCTGGTCCGCCCACCAGAAGGGTGACTCACGGCGGGTCCCCACGGCGAAGCGGATACGTTCTGGGTCCAGGACGATTTCACTGCGACGACGGGGCAGCGGAGTTCCCAGCCCAACAAACGCTGCGGTCACTAGGAGGGCTACTGCGAGGAGGAACGGCAGCACGACGCCTCCTCGATCAGCACGATCACCGACCGCCAGAAGCCCCACCGACAGCAGACTCCCAATCCCCAGGAGCGTCATCTCCACGTGGATCGCCAGCGGTACGAACCATGTGTTTGTCAGGCAGACTCCCTCACTGCTCCAGGTCCACCGTCGGTGGGCGACCGTTCGGCATCTGCGAGCCCCGGCGAGTGCTACGGCGTGGATCAGAAGCACCAGGAAGACGACGATCCCGAGGAGGAAGACGCTGGTCTGCCGACTGCTGGTGAGGTAGGCGGAACCTACGAGGACGATGATGGCCCAGATCAGGAAGCGCCAGGGGGCACGGCGCGCTTTTCGGTCCGCCTCCGCTCAGGACACCGGTTTCGAGGATCTAGAGCTGTCGTCTCGTCGCGGATCATCTGCCTCCTGACGCATCCCGAACGTCTCCGAGGGCGGAAGACCATCGCCATGTCCGTACCCGATCGCAGCCGGTGGAGTTGGAGGCCTGGTCACCGCGGAGCCGAACGGCGCCGCCGGCTCCGGCACTGCTGTCCGAGCCCCGACCGCACCATGCGGCGGTGTCGCATACGGTGCTCCCCCGTTCGGGGTGTCCTGATAGGGCGCACCTCCATAAGGTGATACCGGAGACGGTGACGCATCGATCGGCCGGGTTGGTTCTGGGGCTGGAAGGACAGATCCCCTGCGGACCTGCTCCGGGCCTCCCCCACGAACCTGCTCCGGCACGACGGCGTCTCCAACGCCTTCGCCCACTAGGTCAGGCGCCGCCATAAAGGCACGCACCCGTTGCAGTCCCTGGCCGGTAGCAAGCTCACCTCGCAGCTCGGCGTGAGTCGTGTAGAACCTGAGCACCGTCTGAAGCTGAGCGTGACCGATCGGCACGACAACGATGGGAAACAGCAACGGACCGCCTGCAGCACCCGTGATCATGACGTGCGGTCTCATGCGGTGGATGACGCTGGCCTCAAGATTCGGCCGCGCCGCCCAGGGAATGCAGGCGCGTCTGCGGCCACCCGTCCACACCCAGACGGCGTCCGGCGTCAGGACGATCTTCGGTGCTCCTCTGCCACAGGTAGGAACCGTCACACAGCCCACCAGCCAACCGAGCAGCACGACGACGGCCAAGGCAATCGTCCATACGGCGTCGGAGGAGGCCGCGGTGGAGAAGAGCTGTATCCCCACGGCGGTCAGCGCCCCTATCCACGCCACCGCAGCAGGCAGATACTCCAGCAGGCGTTGGGGCGTGAGGGCCCGAGCTGGACGCATCTGGGCCCCTGGCTCCAGTAGTCGGCGGACTGGGTGATCCGGCGGCTCAGGGCTTTCCTGCTCGCCCCGTACAGACGAGGCTCAGGCTGCCCACCACCAGCATGAAGCCCAGCGGCTTCTCAGAACCGGCCAGGCACACGACACCGCAGATCAGGACGAAGGCACCGAACACCTGCACCAGGCACCCCCGAGCGGCCGGCCCGCGGTCGGCACGCTCCCGGACGCTCTCTACTCCACGTCCTGGGCGCGGCGCCGTCGAGCAGCCGCTATCGCTGACGTTCCGGCCCCAGGTCACTCGATGAGTGAGTGACGCGAGATTGTGGCCTCTCGTCCCGGCCCGACGCC
>ERZ772926.745-NODE-745-length-17187-cov-6.586913_pt1 | contig 17187 bp, 13 predicted proteins | sample MGYA00511136_ERZ772926 | MGnify/ENA primary metagenome ERZ772926 (study PRJEB29015, sample SAMEA2737917) | human oral metagenome | biome: human oral; feature: human-associated habitat; material: dental | place: China | collected 2153 ... | reverse complement strand
CGAACTTTGAGCAGGAGGAGAAGAACTTCTACCAGCCCTTCATGGTCAGCGATACACGCGGCCACGAGCTCGTCGATGGCTTCGTCGCCTACTACAACGAGGACACCTCGCTCTTCGCCGACGGTCTCGGAGATTGGCGCGGATTGCCTGTGCCTGTGCAGGAATAAAGATTAGCGGGCCGGGAAATCGCCGGATATCCCGGCCGCACGCACTCCCCCATAGACCTTCCTTGCGATAGAAATGATACCTTACCTTTCGTTCTCTCTGCAGGTAAAATCCCTACGCCAAGCCGCTGCTTTTCGCAAAAAAGCGAACAAGGACGGGCATCTGTGTGCTATACTGAGCAAAATGAGTTCGTATCAATCTTGAGAGGGATTGTTGTGCCCTCGGCATTGCTGGGGGAATGTATCTTTATATTTGCGATAGGGAAACATAATGGGAAGAGCATATTATTCGGGTTCAATTTCTTCTTTTTTGATGGCAGAAGAAGATCATATCCTCGGGAGGTTGATGATCGAGGATTCGTTTCGGACCGAGGATATTCAAAAGAACGCATGGCGTGCGGAGATCCAGATTTTAAAGGAGCAGCTTGCCTCCTTTCCGGACGGAGAGATCGCCTTTGAATTCACGATTCCGCGCATGGGACACCGTGTGGATGCCGTGCTCATCATCCAGGGAATTATTTTCCTGCTGGAGTTCAAGGTCGGGGATGATACGTATGCAAAATCAACAAAAGATCAAGTGATGGATTATGCTCTTGACCTCAAGTATTTTCATGAGGCGAGTCGGGACCGCACAATCGTGCCGATTATTGTGCCGACGGAGGCGGCCGATCAGGCGAATACACTGGCTCTGATGGAAGATGGAATTGCACAGGTGCTCTGCTGCAATCGGCATAACATCGGGGGCGTGCTTCGGCAGGTCCTGTCGCAGATGCATGCCGCTCCTCTACCCATGGATGCGTGGCTGGATGCGCGCTATGCGCCGACACCGACCATCATTGAGGCGGCACAGGCACTCTACCGCGCGCATTCAGTTCGTGATATATCGCGCAGTGATGCGGGGGCAGAAAATCTGACTGTGACGACGGCAGTGATCAATCAGATCATAGATGAATGCAAGGCACGCCACAAAAAGGCGATCTGTTTTATCACAGGAGTTCCTGGGGCGGGAAAGACACTTGCGGGGCTTAATATTGCCAATGCGCGTCATCAATTCAATGAGGATGAACATGCCGTATTTCTCTCGGGGAATGGCCCCCTCGTTGCGGTTCTGCAGGAGGCATTGGCACGTGATCGGGCAGCGACGCACAATGTGACCAAAGAGCAGGCACGACGAGAAACGAAGTCTTTTATCCAGGTGATTCATAAATTCCGTGATGAGGCGTTGTCCTCATTGCGCCCTCCCATCGAGAAAGTTGCCATTTTTGACGAGGCGCAGCGTGCATGGGATGCTGATGCACTGATGAAATTTATGAAGCGGAAAAAGGGTGTGCCAGATTTTCACCAATCGGAGCCGGAGTTTCTCATCAGCATCATGGACCGGCATGCAGACTGGGCGGTGATCGTCTGTCTCATCGGCGGCGGGCAGGAGATCAATACGGGGGAGGCCGGCATAGCGGAATGGCTGCATGCGCTGCGTGAACAATATCCGGACTGGGAGATCCATCTATCGGATCGGATGACAGACAGTGAGTATGTGGGGAGCAGTGACATTCAGCGGATGCTGGGGGATCGGGCGTATCGAGTTGTCTCGTCCCTGCATCTGGGCGTATCGCTGCGTTCCTTTCGGAGTGAGCGGCTTGCAGATTTCGTTAAGGCACTGCTCGATGAGGATGCAGCTGCAGCACGAGAGCTCTATGCTGCACTCCACTTGAACTATCCCCTCGTTTTGACGCGAGATCTTGCGCGTGCAAAGGCGTGGGTGCGCAGCAAGGTGCGCGGGACGGAGCGATGTGGGTTATTAGCTTCATCAGAGGGGAAGCGCATCAGGGCGCTTGGTATTTGGGTGCCCGCTGAGATTGATCATGTCGGGTGGTTCTTGAATAGGAAAGAGCATGTGAATTCTTCCTGCTTCCTTGAGGTTCCTGCCTCTGAATTTAAAGTTCAGGGTCTGGAGGTCGACTATGCTCTGTTGGCGTGGGATGGAGATTTTCGCTATGTCAAAGGGAAGTTTGCTTATTACAGATTTCGAGGCTCCTGCTGGTCCTGTGTTCATCAGGAGCATAGAAAAAAATATCTCAAGAACGCCTATCGCGTCCTCCTCACCCGGGGCCGGCAAGGCCTCGTCATCTTCGTTCCTGAGGGGGATATGGATGATGAAACGCGCAGGCCGGAATACTATGATGGTACGTATGAATACTTGAAGTCGCTGGGACTGCGAGAGATTTAATCAGCCTCACTGCGGGGATCATTCCTCTGCATTGGCATCCGGCGTTCGGCGTTGGCTGCGCGTGCCATAATCCTCCTCATATTGAGAAGGACGCGGGATTTTAGAGACGCAGGAAATATTTTCGTCTTTATTATTGGAAAAGTTTGATAACGGGTTTATAATAAAGCGTCTTCAATTTTTTATGATTGCCTTTGGGAGGCGTGTCCAATGAATTCATTCTTTGAGCGGCAGTTTCGGCTGCAGGAGAATCACACAACGGTGACAACGGAGGTCATCGCAGGGCTCACGACATTTGCAACGATGGGCTATGTGCTCGCCGTTGTCCCGCACATGATGGGTGAGGCAGGCGTTTCGACGGGAGCGATGCTCACGGGCATGGTGCTTATGATCTTCGCTGCGACGATGGCGATGGGGCTGTATACGAACCGTCCATTTGCCCTCGCGCCCGGCATGGGCAGTGTCGCGATTTTTTCGATTACGATGGTGCAGCTGCAGAATGTACCGATTGGTGTGGCGAGTGCGATCGTTTTTCTGAGCGGATTGCTTTTTATCATCGTGACAGTGCTTGGCATACGCAAGGCTATTGTCATGACAATCCCGCGGGGCATCAAGATCTCGATCGGTGCGGGTGTGGGCATCTTCCTCGCCGTGATCGGGATGCGCAATGCAAAGCTGCTCGCAGCAAATGCGAAGAAGGTCGCGCTCTCGTTCGGCGATCTCACACAGCCGGTTGTCCTCCTCGCGGCGATCACGTTCATCATCCTGCTGGTTCTCTCTGCACGTAAGGTGCGCGGTGGAGCGCTCATCAGTATTCTCGCGGGAACGGTGATCGGTATCCCCATGGGCGTCACCAAGCTCCCCGAGAGCATCTTCCGTATCCCGGACAGCATCGCCCCCATTTTCTTCAACTTTGACCTTGGTGGTGCGCTCAATCTCGCGTATCTGCCGTTCCTCTTTGCGTTCTTCCTGCCGGACTTCTTTTCCAGCTTCGGCACGGCGATCGGCATTGGGGGCAAGGCAGGTTTCCTCGACAAAAATGGCGATCTGCCGGGGCTTGACAAGGTCTTTCACGTGGACTCCATCGCCGCGACGATCGGCTCACTCTTTACGATCCCCGTGCTCATTACCTATCTCGAGTCCGGCGCGGGGGTCGAGGCGGGCGGCCGCACGGGACTGACGGCGTGCACGACGGCCGTCGCATTCCTCCTCATCCTCGCGGTGACGCCGCTCGCACTGATGATTCCCGCAGCGGCGACGGCGCCTGTCCTTATCTACGTCGGCGTCAGCATGATGGCGGGGATGCGCAACCTTGACTATACGGATATTGCCGAGTACATTCCCGCGTTTCTCTGCATTGCCTTTACCGCGTACACGTTCAACATCGCGAACGGCATCTCCGTCGCCTTTATCTCGTTCGTCATTATCAAGCTTGCCATGGGGCGCACGGCGGAGCTGCACAAGGGACACTATCTGCTTGCCCTCCTGCTCGCGTATTATTTCTACGCCATTGCAGGGGTAAAATAGGAGTATGGTATGGATATTGACGTCCTTCTGACTGATGGAAAGATATACAACAGCTACCTCAAAAAATTCATTTCGGGCAATATTGCCGTCAGCGGAGATCGCTTCGCCTATGTCGGCATGGACGAACTGCCGCTCACACCGCGGTGTACGGTCGATCTCGCGGGGCAGTACGTCATCCCTGGGCTGATCGACTGCCATATGCACATTGAAAGTACGATGTGTGCGCCGCGTACGTTTATGAACGGCGCGGCACGCAGCGGTGCGACGACGCTCATCGCGGAGCCGCATGAGATCGCAAATGTATTCGGTCTCGCGGGCATCCGCGCGTTGATGCAGAGTGCGCAGGACGGCCCCTGCGATGTCCGCATCGCCATCCCCTCGTCCGTTCCGTCGACGAATGACGCGCTCGAGACGGCAGGTGCCGCGATCGAGAACGATGATGTCGAGGCGCTCATGCACATGGATCAGGTGATCTGCCTCGGCGAGGTGATGAACTGCCGCGAGGTCATTGCGGACGCGCACTCCAAGACGAATCGTCTGATCCGCCAGATTCAGCACGGCCGGCCGGATTTCTCCATCGAGGGGCACTGCCCGCGCTTCGTCGGATGGGAGCTGGCGCAGCTCCTCTGCCGCGGCATCCGCTCCGATCATACGGATCAGTCGCTCGAGGGGCTCGCACAGCGCGCCGCAAATGGAATGTTCATCCAGCTGCAGGAAAAGACACTGAAGAAAGAGTTCCTCGACTATCTCATGGAGAACCGTCTGTCGGGGCGGTTTGCCCTCGTCACGGACGACACGATGCCCGATGACTTCATGCGGCGCGGACAGCTCGATCATCTTGTGCGGCGCAGCATGGCACTCGGTCTTTCTCCCGAGGAGGCGGTCTATGCGGCGACCTATGCACCCGCGCAGCATATGGGGCTGCGGGATAAGGGCGCGATTGCCCCCGGCCGCATCGCCGACTTCGTCGTGCTCTCGGATCTGCGGGCCTTTGAGATCGAGCGTGTCTGGCGCGCGGGACGGCAGGTCTTTGCGCGCGGCGAGGCGTGGGAGGAGCCGGAACGGGACACGTCGTTCCCCGCGCATTTTTACCGCAGCGTGCATCTGGCGCCGCGCAGTGCCGAGGACTTCGTTCTGCGTGCGCCGATCACGGAGGGGGCGGTGCTCTGCCGCATCCTCGAGGTGCAGGAGCATACGACCTTTGTCGCGGAGGGGCGGGCAGAACTGCCCGTGCGCGGCGGCGTGATCGACTGGGAGAGCAGCCCCTACAACCTTGCCTGTGTCTTTGAGCGGCACGGGAAAAACGGCGGCTGCGGCATGGCACTTATCGGCGGGACAGCGCTCACACGCGGCGCGGCGGCGACCACCTATGCACACGACAGCCACAACCTGCTCGTCCTCGGGCAGACAGCGGCGGATATGCAGGCGGCGGCGAACGCCGTCATTGAGGCGCAGGGCGGCTTTGCCGCGGCAGTGGGCGGCAGTGTCGAGGCATTCGCGCCGCTGCCGATCGCGGGCATCCTCTCTGACCGGCCGCTCCCCGTCCTCGGTGAGCAGATCGCACATGTTCGTCGAGTCCTTGCGGACTGCGGCTATCGTCATGACAATGTCATTATGTCGCTCAGCACCATACCCCTGCCCGTCAGCCCATATTTCAAACTGACCGACAAGGGGATCATCGACGTAAAGCAAGGCGTGATTGCGCCGCTGATTTTGGAGATAAAAGAAAGTTCATCGGCATAGAGAGGGAACGATTATGCGCAAGGCAATTGTTGTTGTAGATATGCAGAACGATTTTGTAGACGGTGCACTCGGCACACAGGAGGCACAGGAGATGCTGCCGCGTATGGTCGAGAAGCTCGCCGCCGCCCGTGCGGAGGGTACAGCCCTCGTATTTACCATGGACACCCACGGTGCGGACTATCTCCAGACGCAGGAGGGGCAGAAACTGCCCGTCGAGCACTGTATCCGCGGCACGGCAGGGTGGCAGATCGCAGATGCGCTTCAGCCCTTCGTGCAGGAGGCGGCGGCCGTCATCGAGAAGCCTGCGTTCGGTGCGCCCACCCTCCCCGCTGCCCTCGCAGACTACGACGAGATCGAGTTGGTCGGGCTTTGCACAGACATCTGCGTCATATCCAATGCTCTGCTCCTCAAGGCATTCTACCCAGAGAAGCCCATCTCCGTCGATGCCGCCTGTTGCGCGGGCGTGACTCCCGAGAGTCATGTGAACGCACTCAATGCGATGCGGATGTGTCAGGTCGAGGTGCGGGACGATTGACCATCCTTCAGAGGGGGGGACTCAGTAAAAATAAGAATAATTTCTGCCATGATATTTGTATTGGGAAACGCTGATACATTCAGCCGCGTCATCTTTTCCGCCCTCTCTGTGCCATGGCATCCTCCACATAGCCCTCGCTATGCATCCGGTTTGCCTTCCTAGGCAGGACGAAAATCTGCACCAATCTGAGGGCCTGTTTTATCAGTGATTTCCTAGAAAACATTGTGCAGCAGCATTTTTAAATGGATGGGTTCAATCCGTAGGAGTCGCCGGCCTCAGTTGTCCAGCGCGAATATACCGACCGCGAAAACATGATCGTCCATCCAATTTGTCATCGTATAAATGTGCTTCTGTGTATTCGTGCAGTATACACTGCCGACCTGCAGGTTCTCCTTAACCGTTTTCCGATGAAACAGCTGCTTTACCTCATCGAGTGTCAGCCCGTTCACTGCGCAAATCGCCGTGAGTACAGCTGTGGCTTCCGCATTCATTTGTTGTTCGGCCGGACGGTACAGGGTTACCACGCGATATACCCGATCATCCTTTACGTAGAACGCAACCTGCACTGTGCTTGGCGTAGCAGCATGATATGCCGTAAAGCCATCCTCGGAGATGTCCGCATTGTATTCGGGGATGGACAGCGTGGTGTGAAGTTCCTTTCTGGCGAGCAGATCGCTCATCTCGTGAACGAACGCGTCGTAGCTGAGGTCGTCTCGCAGGGGGATGGGAGTGGATTTTTGCGGAGACGCCAACGCCGTTCCTGCAAAAAGGAATAAGGTGAAGGCACAGACGATCGGGAGCAGCCATTGTCTTTTCATCGTTTCCTCCTAAAATCAATTAGGGAAGCACTGATACATTCAGCCGCGTCAGCTTTTTCGTCCTCTCTGTGCCATGGCATCCTCCACATAGCCCTTGGCTATGCGTCCGGTTTGCCTCCCTGGACAGGACGAAAATCTGCACCAATCTGAGGGCCTGTTTTATCAATGATTCCGTAGAACCGTATGCGGCAATCCTTCCTGCACATCGAAAAAGGCAGCGGCATGAGGTTGTCATTCGCTCATGCAGCCTTTATGCAGGGGTCAGAACATCTCATCGATCGCGATATTTCTGTACGCAGCCTCTGCGCGCAGACCGGGCAGCAGTGCAAAGAAGGTACGGATGGCGGCCATGTGCTCCTCCGACACGATGCGGGCGTCGTAGTGCTCCGCATCGATCGTGCCCCGTGCCGAGGAGATGTAGTCATCCGCGATGATCTGACCATCGACCGCGTCGTAGGAACAGTAGACCGTCAGATGGTGATCTGCGCCCTCCCACACACCGAGCGTATCATCCGCAGAGCCGCGTGTGTCTTGGAAGAAGCAGCCCGCAAAGATGGCGGGCGGATTGTTTCCGTGTTCATCTGTGAGCATACCCGTGCGGTAGAGATCCGCGGTCAGCGGCGCGCCAAAGACCGCGTCGCCGACCGTGCAGATGAGCCAATTCTCCCCGCTGTCCGTGTTTTGCGTGAGGGAGAGCGCCGCACCCGACGGATCGGCACACGTCTCATGCACGACGAAGGGGAGGTCGCGCGAAACCAGCAGCTGTTCGACCTGTTCCGTCGGCTCCATGGCATTCGCTGCGGAGGCAAACGGCAGGATGAGCAGGAAGGCGCCCACGAGGGCACAGAAAAACCTGCGGCAGAGCATGATGATCTCCTTTCTGTAGTGCTTGATTAAACGATCTGTTTATAAGTTCGATATAAAGACGAAATACTCCTGCATATTCGGAAATGAATCTCCTCATGCGGGTGGATATAGTGTAATGAAGTGAATTTAAATGTTCCGTTTTATTCAAAAATTATGTTATAATAGGTTGGATTTTGATATAAGAAAAGGAGCATCTCACTATGAACACATGGAACATCCAGTGGAAGAATCCGTGGAAAAAGACGATTGCCCTCGGCAGTGCGGCGTTCCTGCTCGGCGGGAGCGCGGTGTATGCGGCTTCCCCTGCGATGCAGGCGGGCGGGAGTGCGAATGTGGAGAACGTGCAGGACGCGCCGATGCCCCTGCCGCTGACCGAGGAGGAGATCAGCGCACAGCAGCTCGCCGATGCCGAGTACATGGCGCTCCTCTGGATGCGTACCTCGGCGGAGTACCGCGCGCTCTGCTATCAGGGCTACAATGCGGCACTCATGGCAATCGATCGCGCGCAGGCGAATCCCACAGTCCGCAGCGGCAAACCGCTCGCCATCATCCTTGACTGCGACGAGACTGTTACGGACAACACACGCGCCATGGCGGCGAGTGTCGCGGACGGCAATGGACGATTTGATGCACTCTGGTGGCGCGCGACCGTGCACGAGGGACGCTCCGAGGCACTGCCGGGCGCGGTGGAGTTCCTGAACGAAGTCGCACGGCGCGGTGTTGCCATCTTCTACGTCAGCAACCGCTGGAGCGAGGTCAACTACGAGCCGACCATCGAGAACCTCAAGGCACTCGGCTTCCCCTCCGTGGACGCGGAGCACGTCCTCCTCATGGAGGATCGGAAGATGAGCGACAAGCAGCCGCGCTTTGATCGGATCACAGAGGACTACGATGTCGTCGTCTACATGGGCGATAACGCGGGCGATCTCCCCCTCGGAACGAAGGGCATGAACCGCACCGCACGGAATGCCGCAATCGATGCAGCACAGGAGGAGTTTGGCACACAGTACATCGTCTTCCCGAATCCCGCCTACGGCTCGTGGGTCGGTGCGCTCGCCAAGGACTACATGACCATGAGCCCCGAAGCGCGTGAGGAGTTCTATGCAAAGACACTGACGGAGTAACAGAACACAATGAAAAGAGCTCGTCTCTGCTTTCTTGTTGCACAAGGGAGCAGGGGCGGGCTCCTCTGATTTTAGAGATGAAAACGTGCCATATGAAGGTACATCAGCGTAAAACAACAAAAGAAAAAGCCGATCCCAAAGAATCGGCTGGAAGAGATCCGCATGAGAGCCTGTGCGGGAGGCAGTCAGGATCAGTTTCCCTTTATCGACAGCATATACGAGCAGCCAGTCCAGTGAGATATGACACTCTCGAAAACCAATGTAGTCGCTCACGAGCGCATGGTCCCGATATCTTTCGGGTAACGGTTTTTCCGCACAGAGTATTTTGAGGGCACCATCGAGTTTACGAATATCTGCCCCGCGTTTTCGCAGCCGTTTTAAGTCCTTGCGGAACTGTGCGGTGGTGACGAGATCAAGCATCGGCATCCTCCGCATCCAGATCGTCCATCAGGGCGGATAGTGACGGGCAGCGCTTTGGCTCGACTTTCCCGCTCATGATATCGCGCGCTTCCTGCGATAGAGGAGTATTTCTTTTAGAAAGAGTTGGGATAGTGCAGAAATTTTTATTTTTGTACATCCTTTTCTATTTTTAACACTATGTTATAATTGGAGAGGAATGCTACAATAGATACAGTAAAGAAGCATCATTGATTTGAGGAAGCTACGAGTTATAATAAAAGTAGATATACTTGAAAATGAAGAATTAGGAGGATTTTCAAGATGGCTGTAAATACGAAAAAGGGGCTGGAACGTGAAGAAATGCATCGTTCAATATGGGCGATTGCGGATGATCTTCGAGGTGCTGTTGATGGCTGGGATTTTAAGAATTATGTTCTGGGAACGATGTTCTATCGTTATCTTTCTGAGAATCTGACGCGTTATATTAACAAGGGCGAGATTGAAGCTGGAAATATTGAGTTTGATTATGCGAAACTATCTGATGAAGAGGCTGAGGAAGCACGTACCGGATTGATTCAAGAAAAAGGTTTTTTTGTCCTGCCTAGCGAACTTTTTGTGAATGTCTGCGCCAATGCCGCCAATGATGCCAATTTGAATGAGACATTGGAAAGAATTTTTCATCATATTGAAGAATCGTCCAAGGGGACTCTCTTTGAAGAAAGATTTGTTGGGCTTTTTAATGACTTTGATGTAAACAGCAACAAACTTGGCAGTACCGTTGCGAAGCGTAACGAGCGCATTGCTAAATTGCTTAATGGCGTTGCTTCTATGGAGATTGGCTCCGTCGATAGCAATCATGCGGATGCCATCGGTGATGCTTATGAATACTTGATGTCCATGTATGCCTCTAATGCGGGTAAGTCCGGGGGAGAATTTTTCACGCCAGCTGATGTTTCAGAACTTCTGACACGCCTAGGCACGGTTGGAAAAAAGAAGATCAATAAAGCCTATGATCCTGCTTGCGGCAGTGGCTCCCTCCTGCTAAAAGCGATCAAAGTTCTTGGAAGAGACGGCGTTCGAATTGGCTTTTTTGGTCAGGAGATCAACATTACTACCTATAATTTATGTCGTATTAATATCTTTCTTCACGACGTTGCTCCAGATAAATTCGATGTCGCTTGTGATGATACGCTGACCAATCCACATCATTGGGATGACGAGCCCTTTGATCTCATTGTTTCCAATCCGCCTTACTCCATTCGATGGGAAGGCGATGCCAATCCCCTTCTGATCAATGACCCACGCTTTTCTCCGGCAGGGGTGCTTGCCCCAAAGAGCAAGGCTGATATGGCGTTCATCATGCACTCACTTTCCTGGCTATCTGCCAGTGGGACGGCAGCAATCGTCTGCTTTCCGGGGATTATGTATCGTGGCGGTGCAGAGCAAAAAATCAGGAAGTATTTGATAGATAACAACTTTGTGGATTGCGTTATCCAGTTGCCATCAAATCTATTTTTTGGGACGAGCATTGCTACCTCCATTATGGTGATGAAGAAGGGGAAAATCGATAATAATGTCCTCTTCATCGACGCAAGTAACGAATACGTTAAGGTAACGAACAATAATAGACTTACACCTGAAAACATTGATCATATCGTTGATGCCTTTACCACGCGAGAAGATCGGCAATATTTCTGCAGGTTGGCAACCTATGACGAAGTAAAAGAACAAAATTACAATCTTTCTGTCAGTGCCTATGTAAAGCAGGAAGATAAACGGGAAAAGATCAATATCAATGAACTCAATGCCAAAATCAAAGAAATCGTGGTACGAGAACATGTTCTTCGTGAAAAGATTGATAAAATTATTGCTGAGATTGAGGGGGAGTAGCAAAAATGGAAAAAATGCAGGAAGAGGATTTTGAAAAGATTGAACCAACATGTCACATCGCTGAATGTGATCATTCAGAAATTGTAAAATTGTATTATCTTGGTGCTCACAGTGATTATGGTTGCAAAAAATGCAAAATGCAATCATTGATTCTTACTGATTTTAAAAAGAAAGAACAAGCTAGTAGGAGTAAAGACGATGAGCGAACTTGAAGAGCTGATGGAACGATTTTGCCCGAGTGGGGTGGAGTATCATAAACTTCACCAAGTTGCAGAATATGGGAAAACGCGTATCGAGGCTACGAATATTGATGAAAAAACATATGTCGGTGTAGATAATCTCCTTCCCAACAAGCAAGGAAAAATTGATTCGTTGCTTGTTCCAAGTGATGGCAGGTTGATCCAATTTCTTAAAGGAGATGTTCTGATAGGTAATATTCGTCCTTATTTAAGGAAAATTTGGCTTGCTGAATATGCTGGGGGAACGAATGGTGACGTTCTTGTTATACACATCACCAAGGATTCACTTGACTCCAAATTCTTGTATTATTGTCTGTCATCAGACCAGTTTTTCCATTATAATGTCCAGTTTTCTAAAGGAGCAAAAATGCCTCGCGGAGATAAGAGCGCAATAATGGAATATGAAATCCCCCTTCCTCCTCCTGAAATCCAGCGTAAAATTGTCCATATCTTGGACAATTTCACGGAGCTTACAGCGGAGCTTACAGCGGAGCTTACAGCGGAGCTTACAGTAAGAAAAGAGCAGTATGAGTATTATCGGAATGAGTTGTTGACATTAGATGAATCTGTTAAAATTGTGCCCTTGGCATCTATTGCTGACATTGGTACTGGGAGCAGTAATACTAATGAGGCTCTTGATGAGGGCTTATACCCCTTTTATGTTCGCTCTCAGGAACCACGTCGGAAAAATGATTATGAATATGATGAAACTGCGATTATTACCGCTGGAGATGGTGTCGGTGTTGGAAAAGTTTTTCACTATGTTGAAGGAAAATATGCTTTGCATCAACGGGCCTATCGAATTCATATTACGTCTCCTGATGTGTTACCGAAATATTATTTTCACTACATGCGGGCTACGTTTTTTCCATATATAGAGAAAACGATGTATCAAGGTTCAGTAGCTTCTATCAGACGTCCAATGCTGAATGCGTTCCCTGTACCCGTTCCGACAATGGAAGATCAGTTGAAAATTGTTGATGTATTGGATAATTTTGAGGCAATTTGCTCCGACCTCACCATCGGCTTACCTGCTGAAATCGAAGCACGCAGACAACAATATGAGTATTATCGTGATAAGCTGCTGACATTTCGACGCAAGTAAGTTTGATAAATATTGGAGGCTATATGAGATTAGGTGATTATCTATCAAAAACCCCTTCAATTGACTATGAACAAGTTGATAAGTTTTTAGGGAAAAAATCCCCGTCCTTGGGAACACCGAGGAAAATAAACATCGGTCAAGTTGCTTGTAATTTTTATTGCAAAAAATGCAATGATACTAGAACCTTTTTGTCACCCTCTAATATACAAATGGTTCAAATCACAAAATCGCTGATCAGCATTGATACGCGCCTTGCATGTTCTGCCTGTAAGGTAAGTGTTCCCGCATGGTTTCTTGTGGATATTGAAGGCGATATTATGTCTCAAGTCCCAAAAGTAAGATTGATAAAGAGGATTATTCGATATACAGAAGATGTGCATCCAAGTAGTGAGAGATATGGAGAATATTCTGGAGCCTTGGAAAAAGCACAACGGGCGTTTGAAGAAGACTTGGGTGCGGGTGCTATTATATATTTAAGAAAAGTATTTGAAACGATTACATATAGAGTAGCAGATGAAAACTCTATCTGCATATGTGATAAAAATAATAAGATCGTTAATTTTAGGGAGGTCTTGAATCGAGTTTGTAAAAGAAAACCCGATTTTATTCCACAAGAATTTTCCGAAGATGGATATAGATTGTTTGGAGAATTAAGCAATGTGGTTCATGGAGAATTTGATGAAAATGAGGGGATCAGTAAGTATCCGGCGCTTTTCAGACTTGTGCAGGGGATTTTAGATAATCGTATCAACAGCGAAGAAATGACGGGAGCTAAAGCCCGTCTGTGGGGGTGAAACTCCAATTTGAAGCGTATCAATTAAACAGGTGCATCGTGGGAGGAAAAACGATGGGTGCTTTTAATATACTGGCACAAACCAATGAAAATACCGTTGTAACTGAATATGAGCCGATACGGCAATCCTCTGACTTCTACCAGAGTGAGGCAGAATTGGAAGAAGAGTTTATTCGTTTGCTCTGCACACAAGGCTATACGTACCTTACCATTCACTCTGAACAAGGGATGATCTCAAATCTCCGTACACAGCTTGAAAAATTGAATCACTATGAATTTAGCGATACCGAGTGGGAACGCTTCTTTGCTGATGCGATCGCCAATCCAAATGATGGCATTGTGGAGAAGACAGCAAAAATCCAAGAGAATTTTATCCAGGTATTGAAACGCGATGATGGTATGTCAAAAAATATTGCACTCATCGACCGCAATAATATCCACAATAATCAGGTGCAGGTAATCAACCAGTATGTGATCGGCACCGAGGAGGGCGCTAGACGTGATAATCGCTATGATGTTACGGTGCTCGTCAATGGCCTGCCGCTCGTCCACATTGAGCTTAAACGACGAGGTGTAGCTATTCGCGAGGCATTCAACCAAATCAATCGTTACCAGCGTGACTCCTTCTGGGCGGGATCCGGTCTATTTGAGTATGTGCAGATCTTTGTTATCAGCAACGGCACAAATACAAAATATTATTCCAATAGCACGCGTTTTAACGCGATCAAAGATGTGAACGCAGGGAAAACGAGGAAGGGGAAGACGAGCAATAGCTTTGAATTTACTTCTTTCTGGGCAGATTCCAACAATCGGGTCATTCCTGATCTGATGGACTTTGCCAACACTTTTTTTGCAAAGCACGCACTCTTGAATGTTTTAACGAAATATTGCATCTTTACTTCGGAACGTATGCTTATGGTTATGCGTCCGTATCAGATTATAGCTACTGAGCGTATCATCAATCGAATCGAGATCGCTCACAACTATAAAAAATATGGGAGTGTTGACGGGGGGGGCTATATTTGGCATACTACCGGCTCCGGTAAGACACTCACTTCCTTTAAAACAGCACGAATCGCCTCGCAGCTTTCTTTCATTGATAAGGTACTGTTTGTAGTAGACCGTAAGGATTTGGACTACCAGACTATGAAGGAATATGACCGCTTTGAAAAAGGAGCGGCGAACAGCAACACCTCTACGAGGATTTTAGAGAAACAGCTTTCCGACTCCAAATCGCATATTATTATCACAACAATCCAAAAACTTTCTACATTTATTAAAAAGAACAAGGAGCATGATGTCTATCATAGACAAATCGTTATTATTTTTGATGAATGTCATCGCAGTCAATTTGGCGATATGCACAAATCCATCGTTCGATATTTCAAGCAGTACTATATGTTTGGTTTTACGGGAACTCCGATTTTCCCCGTGAATGCCGCAGTCAACGCCAAGAAACCCAATTACGCCACCACTGAACAAACTTTTGGGGAGCGACTCCATACCTACACCATCGTCGATGCGATCAACGATAAGAATGTCCTTCCGTTCCGTGTGGACTATATCAAGACGATGGATATTGATGCCGATGTTGATGATGAGGAAGTTTGGGATATTAATCGGAAGAAGGCGTTTGAGGCACCGGAACGTGTCAGCCTTATTGCAAACTATATTTTGGATCATTTTGATCAGAAAACATATCGCGGTGGCGGGTTCTATATATATAACACCTTGACAAATATTTCTGAGGTAGCTTCAGCTGATCGAGGAAAGGTTGAGGAGATCAAGCAAAAGCAACGCCTGTCCGGGTTTAATTCAATCTTTGCTGTATCCTCTGTTCCCATGGCAAAAGTGTATTATGATGAGTTTCGTCGTATCATTAACCATAACCCTGCAAAGAGCCTGAAAATCGCAGTGATATACAGCTATGCCGCCAATGAAGAGGAGGTTGATGGGCTTCTGGACGAGGAAAATTCGGAGGATACATCGGCGCTCGACCAGCCATCACGTGACTTTCTCGAATCTGCTATTGATGACTATAATAAAATATTCCGTACGAACTACGACACATCGAGCGATAAATTTCAAAACTACTATAAAGATGTGTCCCTTCGTATGAAGAATAAGGAACTTGATCTGCTTATCGTAGTGAATATGTTCCTGACCGGCTTTGATGCTACTACCCTCAACACATTGTGGGTAGATAAAAATCTCAGAATGCACGGTCTCCTACAGGCGTTTAGCCGCACCAACCGTATCTTGAACAGCATTAAAACGTTTGGCAATATTGTATGCTTCCGAAATCTAAAGAAGCGCGTCGATGATGCAATCTCTCTTTTCGGAGATAAAAATGCCGGCGGTGTTGTGTTGATGCATAGCTTCAAAGATTACTATGAAGGATATAAGACGTCGGATGGGAAAAATGTACCGGGCTATCGGGGGATGATTTCTGACCTGACATCAAAATTCCCGGCAGATGACAGGAAGATTATCGGCGAGCAGGATCAGAAGGCTTTTATCGCGCTCTTTGGGGCAATTCTACGCATGAGGAACCTGCTCTTTTCCTTTGATGATTTTATGGGAAAGGAACTCCTCTCGGAGCGCGATTTTCAAAACTATCTTGGTAAATATCAGGACTTGCACGATGAATGGAATCGTCGTAGGAGAAATGGTGAAGGTTCCGACATTACGGATGATATTGTATTTGAGATCGAATTGGTGAAACAAATCGAGATCAACATTGACTATATTCTTATGCTGGTGAAGAAATATTATGATAAACATCGTAAGGATAAAGAGATTCTTGTTACCATCAAAAAAGCTGTAGATGCTAGTCCAGAACTTCGCAGTAAAAAACAGCTCATTGAGTTGTTCATAGCGCGTGTCAATGAGGTGGAGGATGTTGTCAGTGGGTGGAATGAATATGTTGCTGAGCAGCGGGAAAAGGATCTGGAGCAAATCATCAAGGAGGAACAGCTTAAACCCGATGAGACCCGAGCCTTTCTTGATGCGACCTTTCGAGATGGCGAGGTAAAAACGGTTGGCACTGACATTGATAAGATCATGCCCGCTATGAGTCGCTTTGGAGGAGGGTGTCGCGATCAAAAGAAGTTGATAATCATTGAAAAGCTCCAGAAGTTCTTTGAGAAGTACTTTGGGATTGGGAGTTCCCCAAACTTTTCTCATTCAGAGAATAATGGTTAAAGAAGGTATTTACGAAAGAGAGGAAAATCGAATGATATATTTTAACCCTCTTTGGAAATCTATATCACTTTTTTAACCAGACGCTGCTCAACCGCGTGATGACGTGATGTGTACATGCAAAATGCCTGTCCCTCTGTGGGGCAGGTTTTTTCTCTTGCTTCGGAATATGCTATAATAAGAGAAAAGCAAAGAGAGTGTTTCTCATACTGCACACAGCAAAGGAGGTGTGTCATGCAGCGGCGATATGTTTTTATGGGACTAATGCTTGCGGTGTTGGTCGGTGTATTCTTTTACCTCCTCACCGAGCGGGAGCGGGAGGTCTTTGACGAGCTGATCCACGGGTATACGATCACGGAGATCGCCGAGCAGCTGCATCTCAGTGTCAAGACGGTGGACACACATAAGAAACATATCTACGAGAAACTCCACTGCAGCCGGTGCAGCGAGCTTGTCACGCTCGCCCTGCGGCACGGGCTTTTGCAGTAGTGTGCCGAGATGTATCAACAGAACCCCACATCGGATTTTTTCTGATGTGGGGTTCTGTATTTCTGATGG
>ERZ772926.737-NODE-737-length-17325-cov-109.901621_pt1 | contig 17325 bp, 21 predicted proteins | sample MGYA00511136_ERZ772926 | MGnify/ENA primary metagenome ERZ772926 (study PRJEB29015, sample SAMEA2737917) | human oral metagenome | biome: human oral; feature: human-associated habitat; material: dental | place: China | collected 2153 ... | reverse complement strand
TTCAGTCGGTGAAGGGGAGCAGTGTCGCGCAAGCAATGACGTCGCCAACTGATACGCAATATGTGAGCAAATAAGCATGAATATAGGTAGTCGAGGTGATGCGCGGATTGGCGTGTTGGGTGTTTTGACGCTTGTAGCACTGCTGGTAATGGTGGCGCAGCTTTTTCGTGTGCAGGTACTGCAGCATACTTATTACGTTCAGCTGGCAGATAAAGAGCATATCAAAAAATTTACGCTCCGCGCGGCGCGCGGGGAAATCTACGCGATGGACGGCAATTCGCCGGCGAAACTCGTGATGAATACGACGGTGTATACGGTTTGGGTTGATCCGACACTCGTGACAGACAAGCAGAAAGTAATCGATGTGATGAACCGTGTGGCGGGCGGCAATGTGCGCAAAGACTTTCGTCAATATTTAGATGCAAAAAATACGCGCTATCAAGTGATTGCGACGAAAGTTAACCGCGTGCAGGCGCAGAAAATCAAAGACGAGAAGCTTGCCGGTGTCGGATTTGACGCATCAACGCAGCGCGTCTACCCGGAAGGAGCGCTTGCGAGCCAGGTGCTTGGCTTCGTGAATGGCGAAGGGCAGGGGAAGTACGGTTTTGAGCAGGCAAACGACGAAACGCTTGCTGGTAAAGACGGAGAGCTAAAAACTGTGACCGATGTGCGCGACGTACCGTTGACTGTGACCGATAAAAATATCAAAAAACCAGCGGTAAATGGTAAAAATATGGTGCTGACAATTGATCGCAATGTGCAATCAAAAGTTGAAGAAGTCCTTGCGGCGGGCGTAAAGCGAAGCGGTGCGACGCGGGCGAGCGCGATCGTGATGGACCCGCAAACGGGCAAAGTGCTCGCGATGGCGAACGTGCCGACGTACGACCCGTCTAATCTAAATGTGAAGGACGTGGCGGTCTTTAATAACAGTACAATTTCAAATCCATATGAGCCTGGTTCTGATATCAAGACTTTTACGGTTGCGACAGGTATTGACCGCGGCGTGATTACACCTGATAGCACATACGATAACACCGGTAAGATTAAGGTTGAAGACATTACTATTAATAACGCAACAAAGAACGCGGTAGTGACAGGAACTATCACGATGCAAACAGCGCTGAACTGGTCGCTTAACACCGGCATGGTGACGATCGTGCAGCGTTTAGGTAATGGCACATATATTACGCGTGCTGCGCGCAATACGATTTATGAATATTTTCATGACAAATTTAAGCTGGGCGAACTGACCGGTATTGAGCTTGCGAATGAAGCGAAAGGCACGATTATCTCACCGCTGCAGCAAGAGGGTAATGCGGTGCGCTATAGTAACATGGTATTCGGGCAGGGTATGGACGCGACGATGCTGCAAGTGGCGAGCGGCTTTTGCGCAGTGGTAAATGGTGGAACGTATTTTGCGCCGACGATCATTAACGGTACGATTAGCAACGATGGTGTTTTCGCGCCAGCGGGCACAAAAGCTCAAGCACGTGTCATTACTGAAGCAACATCAACGACGGTGCGCGAGATGGTTCATCAATCGCATTACGCAACGTACAATCCGAAAGACGGCTCGGAGCGCTATCTTGTGGGCGGCAAGACCGGCACGTCTGAAACGATTGTGAACGGCAAGTATGTCAGCAATCAGACGATTGGAACGTATTTGGGCTATGGCGGCGAGAAGGGGCAAACTCCACGTTACGTCATTATGGTTGAAATTGCCGCCGATGGCAAAGATATGGGCGGCGGTAGTGACGCAAAGCCGATTTTCAACGACATATCAAATTGGATGCTCAATTATTTAATGTTAACGCCACAGGGCTAGACGGGGTATACTGGATAGTATGACAATCGTAAATTTTTCAAATGAATTGAATCAAACTTTCGCGTTGAGCGTGGCAGCGTTTTTGTTGGCAATGATATTAACGCCGGTTTATACACATTTCGCATATAAATATAAGTTTTGGAAAACGCAGCGCAGCGCAGCAGTAACGGGGGAGCGGCTAAAGATTTTTAATATACTGCACAAAGAGAAAATTGCGCGGCACGTTCCGACAATGGCGGGCACTATCGCGGTGGTCGCCATTACGGCGATTACGTTGGCGCGCAACCTTGACCGGGCACAAACTTGGCTGCCGCTCGCGGCATTGCTTGGTGGAGCGTTCGTTGGGTTGATCGATGATGTGCTCAATGTGTTCGGCTCGAATCGTAAGGATGCCGGGCTGCGCAGCTGGGTAAAGTTCGCGATGATTACTGCGATGAGTATTGTGCTCGGCTGGTTCTTTTACACGAAACTTGGTTACAATACGATCCATATACCGTACTTTGGCGAATGGCAAGTCGGCGCGTGGATTATTTTCTTTTTTGTATTAGCAGTGGTGTCAACGGGCAATGCGGTGAACATCAGCGACGGGCTTGATGGATTAGCGGGCGGTTTGTTGGTGATGTCGTTTTCAGCGTTTGGCGTGATTGCGCTATTGCAGGGGCATATTAAGCTGGCGGGCTTCTGCTTCACGGTAGTGGGCGCATTACTGAGCTACCTGTGGTTTAATATTTACCCGGCGCGATTTTTCATGGGCGATGTTGGTAGCTTTGCATTTGGGACGAGCTTAGGCGTTGTTGCGATGATGACGAATACGCTGTTTTTACTGCCGATTATCGGGATTTTATTTGTGGTTGAGGCGGGTTCAAGCTTGCTTCAGATCATTAGTAAAAAACTATTTCATCGTAAGATATTTGTCTCGGCCCCAATCCACCATCACTTAGAGGCAACAGGTTGGCCGGAAGTGAAAGTTACGATGCGCTTTTGGGTGATTGCCGGCGTGGCGGCGTTTATCGGCATGCTGATGGCGCTGAGCGGAGGGCATATTACATCGTGAGCGGTGGTCTAGCCTTATCACACCGAGAAGCAGTACGTGCTCGTACGAACCATCAAAGGCAGCGGCGGCATCGTCCCGACTATATGATCGTCATGTGCATGGGTGTACTGATGCTCATTGGTTTGGTTGTGATGTATGCGATTGGTCCGCAGCGCGCCAATGTAATGAATGCGGCGTATAATGGCTCGTATTCGGCGACATACTTTGCAGTTAAACAATTCGCTAGTTTGCTCATTGCGCTTGCTGCGTTTGTCGTATTGGCGTTTGTGCCGTTCTCAGTGTTAAAAAACCAAGCGGGAAAGTTTATGGCTGCGGCACTTATTGCGTCCGTATTACTGTTTTTGGTGGGAAACGTTGCGCATATTGATACGCTCGCGCAGGCGACGTTAGGTGCGTATCGTTGGTTTAATCTTGGCAGCTTCGGCGGATTCCAGCCGTCTGAGCTGATGAAGTTTGCTGTCGTTATATTCATGGCAGTGTTCCTAGGCAACCGTTACCAGCAGGGCAAAATTAACAACCCGAAAGAAACGGTTTATCCGATGGCGGGACTATTAGCGTTATTGCTGCTTATCGTTGTTGTTGTTCAGAAAGACATGGGCACAGGCGTGGCGATTGCAGCAACGGTCGTATCGATGTTCATTGTTAGTACGATGAATTGGCAGATCCTGGCAAAAATTGCAGGCGTTGGCGTTGTTGTAGGGCTTGCGCTGGTCGTGTCGTCGCCGCACCGCATGGAGCGCATCGGCACATTCTTTAGCTCGAGCAACGATGTTGCTGCAGCAGATGAACGCGATAATAACTATCACATCAAAAACGCGATGATTGCTTTAGGAACAGGCGGGTTGCTTGGGCGCGGAATTGGCAAAAGTATCCAGGCGACCGGATATTTGCCCGAGGCGGTAAATGACTCGATTTTTGCAATCATGGGTGAGATTTTTGGGTTTGCCGGCACAGTTTGTATCATTGGGCTATTTGGTATTTTGTTATTCCGCATTTTGCGCATTGCCGATCAGCTCCCCGATATGTCTATGCGAATCGCGGCAGCAGGCGTGTTTGGCTGGCTGCTTGCACACGTTGTAATGAACGTTGCTTCAATGATTGGACTGATTCCTCTCACAGGTATTACGTTGCCGCTGCTTAGTTTTGGCGGAACGAGTATGATTTTTATGAGCGGCGCGCTGGGTGTCGTGTTTCAACTTTCGCGGTATACTAATCATAAGTCAGTTAACATGAAGGAGGACGCTCGTGCGGATTTTGGCAGCAGGCGGCGGGTCGGGCGGACACGTTACGCCGGTCGTCGCAGTATTGCGTGAATTGCGGAAAATAGAACCAGACACAGAGATTCGGTTCTGGGTTGACCATGCATTTGAAAAACAAGCACGTACTGTCATGGGGGGGTACGATGATTCCATTCGTGTTGATACAATTGTGAGCGGTAAGTTGCGCCGGTATCATCACTTGAAATGGTGGCAGCAGTTGATGAAGTTCCGTACAATTACGCTACCTAATATCATCGATGTAGTTAAGGTGAGCGTTGGGTTTATGCAATGTCTATGCAAGCTAGTTGCGTGGCGTCCGGATGTCGTTTTTACGAAAGGTGGGTACGTGTGTTTGCCGGTTGGTTTGGCGGCGCATGTGCTGAGGATTCCACTTGTTATTCACGACTCTGACGCGCACCCCGGCTTGACGAATCGCGTTTTGGCGCGTTGGGCGGACGCAATTGGTACGGGTGCGCCGCTAAAATTCTACCCATACCCGCGCGAGATCTCGCAGTATGTTGGTGTGCCAATTATGGAAGATTTTGTGCCGTATAGCGATGAGCGGCGGCGTGACGTCAAAGTAAAGCTTGGATTTGATCCGACGCGGCCGCTTGTCGTTGTGACAGGCGGCGGCCTTGGTGCGCGGCGCATTAATGATGCGGTTGTTGCAATGCTACCGCAGCTTACGAAGCAAACTAACGTTATTCTCATCACCGGTGCACAACAATATAGCGATATTCGCGCACGCGTTCCGAATGATACTAGCCAGGCGCATATTCATGATTTTATTAGTAGCGGGCTGGTTGATATGCTTGGTGCGGCAGACATTGTTGTGGCGCGTGCAGGCGCAACGACGATCTTGGAGCTTGCGGCGCTCGCCAAACCGACGATCTTAGTGCCGAATGGCTACCTGACGGGCGGTCATCAGCTAAAAAACGCGGCGGTATACGAAGAAAAAGGCGCAGTGAAAGTAATTGATGAATTGCAATTGGACGACCACCCTGAGGTGCTTGTTCAGGCGATTGAAGCGCTGCTCGCGGATCGTGCGGCAATGGCTCGTATGGGCGCCGCATTTTTGGCCTTTGCTCATCCGCACGCGGCGCGCGATATGGCTGAGATGATCGTCCGAACCGCTAAGCGTAAGTGATATAATAAAAGGTATATGCTAGAAAAACTCGGAAAAGCCGTGCTGCGTCGCCGCCCGCCGCAGCCAGTGCGTCGGCGGGCAATTGATCGCGATGATTCGGCGCAGCTGGGTGATTTAACGACAGCGAGTAGCTATGCTTTCCGGCGCAACCGCACGCTGACCGGCAGTCTTCTTTCCGAAATTTCGAGCCCAAGTGAACACCGCGCTGATCTTAAGTCGCCGCGCGTGCAAGCGCATACATTACGCTACCGTCGTCGTAAGCTTGTATTACGATTATTTGTGCTTTTGGCGGGCATCGCTGGCCTCGCATGGATACTTTATCAATCAGTTGTTTCGCCAAGTGTTACGCTTGTTGGCGTTGATTCACCGTCTACCGAAACGACGCAGCGCTATGAAAAGGCAATTCAGGATTACCTCGCGGCTCGTCCATTTGAGCGGTTGCGCGCGCTGATAGATGTCAAATCTCTCGTTGATTACCTGCAACATGATTATCCGGAGATTCAGTCTGTCGAGCCGACAGTCACCTTTGCCGGGTTTGGACGCGCGAAATTTTCTATCGTCATGCGTCATCCGGTTGTGTCGTGGCAAGCGGGTGCGACCCTCGTGTTTGTCGACTCTAGCGGAGCGGCGTTTTACCGGAATGTGCCCGAGTCGCCTGTCGTACAAGTCATTGACCGTACGGGCGTTCAAGCGACGACAAATAAGGTTCTTGTGAGCAATCGGTTTTTAGAATTTGTCGGCAAGGTTGTTGGGTACTTCTCGGCGCAAAAATACACTGTTTCAAGCGTAATTTTGCCTGAAGGTACAACTCGTCAAATAGAAGTGAAGCTTGATGGGGTAGGGTATCCAGTTAGACTGTCGATTGATCGTGCGGCAGCCAGCCAGGTTGAAGATGCGGTGCGTGCTATCCGATATTGTGCCGAACATTCAGTCGACCCGGCATATCTTGATGTACGGGTGAGCAGGCGAGCATTCTATAAATAGAAAAGGTCACTTCTCTTGCCAATTGGGAGATGTTCTATATTTGTTCGTTTTATCGTGATTGAGCGAGCGAGAGGAAAAAACTATATAAAAATATAAAATCGTATAAAAATCAAATAGGGTAGAAAAGCAAAAAAAGATAGTGGGGGAATGTTTTTAACAAAAATGCAAATTAGCGTTAACTAGATATTTTTGTGGATAACTTATGCAAGGACTAATCTCTAAGTATATGTTATTGTGAGTGCTACTAGTAGCACTTTAATGAGAGCTTTCGTATGATTTTAATTAATTGAGGCTGCTGCCGTTTAGGTGTATTAACGCACGTTAAGTGATAGATGTAGTAGATAAGTAAAGACAATTTTCGAGCAAATCCCCTACAAAAGATGAGAGTAGTTTTTTTGTAAAGTAAATTAGCGCTCACAGTAGACGGATGCTAATTCATTGATTCGCACGGTATTTTAAGTCGTAAAACGGACATTGTGCGACGTTAACTCCACCACGACCCTCATCTTTCAAAATCCCGTGTTATGATAGCCTCATCATTAACTAACCCACACGAAAGGATAAAAATACTCGTATGGACGAAAGCACTAACTCCCCTCTAAATTCAGATAATTTGTTGTCTGTAATATCACGCGTTTGGGCTACAAAAGAAGTTTCTAAGCGTACGAACAATCCCTATTATCAAATTCACATTGCATTTGGTGATACTTACACGTTTGAGGCGTTTCTCACCAAAGAGCAACTCGCGCTGATCGGTCTTGCGCAGGAACGTCGCAAAAAGGCTGAAATCGACGCCATGATTTAATCTAAATCATGTTCCCCCTTTGTTCTTTTACAATAACACTTCACAATTGTGGGCTTCCAGGATAAAAGCCCCTTAAACCCCTGGGTAGCCTTATTTGCGCGATAGGGCGGGCTGCTTCTCCACCATAGCATTAAGTCGCGCAAGAAAGGTGTTTGGATATGTTGCAGGCTTTTGGCGCAGGCGAAACTGTGTTCCCTGCCGATACAATTACAACGTTCACCACTGCGGTGACCGGTGTGCTTTCGGCGAACATTGGTGTGGTGATTGGTATCCTCGCGTTTGTCTTTGGTATCAAATTCATTATGCGCCTCTTTAACAAGAGCACCCGCGGTCATATGTAAACCGTGAGCCCATAACAATTAAGTTGTGGGCTGAATTGTCCAGATTTATAATTTTATTTCCTCCCTTTCCCCCCGCAACACTATTATGATCTGGGCTATTCAGCTCACAAGGAAGATGATTATCAATGAGTTTTTTACTTTTATTATCACTTATCATTTTGAATTATCAGATTTATAAGTTATCGCAGCTACTTATTGTGATAGATGAGCAGCGTGTTGATATCACTCGTTTTCAAAATGATAAGTCCCCTGCGGAGCTAACTGATGGCAAACACTGAAGTCATTAACCTCATATTGCAATTGACGAAAGAAATGCTGATATATATGCTTCCGATTATCGGTTTGCTATCTGGTTTAATGCTTGTATTGTCGTTTTTGCTTCACGTCACTATTAATGCTGTAAAGAAGTTCTGATTATGTGGGACGTTGCAGTTGCACATTCGTTTGCGCAAAAAGTAGCTATTGTGATTACCTTTGCTATTGTTGCGTTTATTGTTTATCAATTTAGGTTTACGCGTCATGATTAAGCTATTTAAGTTGTTATTCCCCTACCCTTTTTCTTATACTTCTCGATTTACTCAGTTATATGTTATGTTTTGCTTTGGTTTTTTGTCTGCTTTTCTTGTTGCTGGGATTTTTAGATTTATTTTGTTATTAGTTTTTATGTCGATGTATTTGTGTTATCGCACAGAGTTTTCTAATTATAGGAGTAATCACCATGACGAGCATTAAACGATGTATGTTGATTGTTTTAGCGGTGTTATTGTCGTTGTCTAGTGTTATTATGGTTTTTTCGAGTAAAGCTTGGGCAGCTAGTAAATACGACGATGTTTATCAAACTACCTCTGAATTGATTCTATCTGATGGTATACAAAATAGGTGCGAAAAACAAAACATTACGTATTCTTGGGATACGTATTTTGATCATGAAAAGTACAAAATGTATGATTCTTTTTCAAACAAAGAACAACTAAAGAAAAAACTCGACGATGCCCGTGCAAGTTTTAACAGGGCTAAAATCTCTGGTGTTTATGGTGTTACTTTAAGTAAAAGTGTAGGTGTGGTAGGTTCTGGTAAAAGGGCTGTTAATATTTATTGGTCGGAAGATAAGAGTGTGGAATTAGAGTGGACTGAGGGTCTTTTGAATATTAAGAATGTATATGTATTGAGTATTAGCTGTGGCAAAGCATTTGAGCAAGGTACGAATAAATACGTATCAATGGTTAGTTATCCGGATAAGACTTCGACGATTGTTTCAGCTAGCGATGGATTACAGCTAAATTTCTTTATAACTGGTAAAGATTTCGAGTATCCAGAGGGTTATGAGGGTAAAAAACTTTATGCTACGCCTGATATAAAAACTCCTTTGTCTCCTCAGTGGGTTTTGTCGGTTGACAGACGTCGTGTTACTGGTCATGTGCAAGATCCGAATAAGGATGATGTGAAACGTTGTTTAACGTTAAGAATAAAAGATAAAGATGATAATATTCTTTTTGAACGGACTCAAGAAAATCCTGGTATTTCTTGTGCTAAAGTTTTGCCTTTTACGTGGACTGCCCCTGCGTTAGGCACGTATTATTTTGAAACTGAGTTTTTTGTACCTATTCCTTTTATCGCTCCGGAAAATGAGAAGTGGGTAAAGCAACGTGTGAAGTTTGAAGTAAATGGTCAATCGTATATGATGTCTGACAAAACTCAGCATTGTGATGAGGATGGTAAATGTGAAGATTTTGATCCTGTGCGGTTATGTGATTTTAATTTGGAGCAAGCTAGGAAGTCTTTGTCTAAGCCTAATATTTTTGAAGCTGCTGCTTATGCATTAGATTGGTATGGTTGTTTTTTGAATGCTAAAATGGCTGAGTTTTGGAATTTTTTGAGGGATTTGTTTATTCCTGCTTTGCCTGATTTGAAAGGTTCATTCAATCAATTGTCTGACGCTTTATCTAAAAAATTAGGTTTTCTATTTTATCCATTTAAGTGGTTTATTCAGTTATTTCAAGCTTTAATAAATGCCACCTCATCGTGTTCTATTGATACGTCACAAGTTCCAGGTGCTAATGCTAATGGTCTATTTTGGGGTCGTCCTGTGCGGTTGTCTGTTTGTTCTGCTGAACGTGATTTACCACAAGTGTATAATGTTTCAGTATTCTTTATACGTATAGTTACTGTGTTCGGTTTGTTATATTCGTTGTACCATCGTTTGATTAATTTACTTACGACTGATCGTATTGTAAAGGTTGCGCAGGAGGGTAGGAAGTGATATTTACTGGTTTATTTATTATTGTTGTTAATGTCGTTGTTTTTATTCTTGCGTTATTTCCTGATTTGCCTGCTACTCCACAGGCTATTGTTGATATTGCAAATTTTTTATTGACGTTTTTGACTTCTGCGTTTGGTTTTATTATGCATATTTATACGCCTGTTTTGGCTGCTGTCGTGGTTTCACTAACACTTGCATTGATGTTTTTTAATCAGGGTTATGTTGTCGTCGTATGGATTCTTAAGCGGTTGCATTTATGGAAGTAGGAGGTTGTGATATGCTGGTTCTATAAATAATTGAAAGGTAAAATAAAAATGCAAAATACAGTAAATAATATATCAAATTTATCTAGTGGCTTTCACGATACTTTTTTGATAGCGTGTGTTGTCTTTGTTTTTTGTGTTGTTTTGTTGTTGTTGATTAAGTTGATGTATTTTTCAAAGATATGGGCTATGACGTCCGATATAAGCGCTATTAGGAAGTCGGTAGATAAGTTGTTAGAGAAACAGGAGTCTTTGTGTAATGCCCAATTATCTACCCCTATTAACCAAATCCAAGAAAATAACGATTCAGACAATTCTTGATGATATAAATTCTCGAAAGGATAAAGATTTATTCCGTCCCTCTGGCACTCAAGTGTATGTTGGTCGCCAAGGTTCTGGTAAAACTGTTTCTGCGGTATATCATGCTATAAAATTAAAAAAGCGCTATCCGAAGTGTATTATCGTTTCAAATCTTAAATTAAATTTTCTTGAAGCGGTTGAAGCGATTGATTATTTGCGTGACTCTTCCCTTTTTAATCCGAAAAAACAGTATGTGCTATTTAATTCGATGTACATGCTTGAACGTGTTTTGGTTGGTGTTAATAATGGTAAATTTGGCGTTGTTTATATCATAGATGAGATACATACATATTTTAATGCGCTAGACTCGAAAAACATTCCGATGTTTGTATTTACTGAAATATCTCAACAGCGTAAGCAACGGAAACTTATAATTGGCACGTCACAGCTATTTATGCGTGCCGCTAAGCCGTTACGTGAACAATGTGATAATGTTATCGTCTGTAGTACTATAATGGGCGTTCTGACGCTTCAAAAAGCTTATGATGGTGAAACGCTTGAACAAGACTATAGCGGGCGTTTAATTGGTGATAAACGTAAAACCGGTTTCTTTATTCACACAAGAGAAATCCGAAATGCTTATGATACTTATCAAAAGGTTGTATCCGGTAAAGATCAACTTGATGCAATTGAAAAACCAGTTCAAATTGAAATAAATAAAAAATTGCTAAAACGGTAAAATATTTGTCGGGTGATGTCAAGGTTACCTTGACGAGCCCGACAATGTGTCCCTACTTGATAATAGGGACACATTGTGTATAGTATACACGCTTTGTCTATGATTTATCGTACTAATTTGGGGGTATAAATTATGTCATACTATAGTAAAGAGTCTGATGTTCGTATTGTGACGGATGTCGTGAAAGAGTACCCTCATATGATTCGTATTTATATTTATCATAATTCGTTTCCTATCAACCCTACCCCTAAAATGATTGCAAGTCGTAAAAAAGATGAACCTGATGATGTTGATATTGTTCGTTCAATTCGTCGTACGCGTACAACGATTTATGATTTGATTTTAACTAATAAGTTCGAGTACTGGTGTACCTTTACCTTTTCTGCAAAAATCGGTGATCGTTTTGATGAAAAGTATTGTCGTCATACGATGATGGTTTGGTTGCATAACCAGCGTCGACACTCCCCTAGTTTGAAATATCTTGTTGTTCCTGAATATCATAAACGTTGTGAAGATTGTGTGAATTCGAAAGCTAAAACGTGTCCTCATTCTAATCGATCAAAAGCTGTGCATTTTCATGCTCTTATTGCTAATTTTAATGGTTCATTGCGTCTTACGAAGTTGCGTACGAAATCGGGTCAGAAAGTCTATAATGCTACCGGTTATCGTTCTGGTTTTACAAAATTTGTTGAATTATACGATACTGATAATCCTGAGAAGCTTGCAAATTATATGACAAAATATATCACAAAAGATATGCCAAAGTTCGGTGGCAAAAAACGTTATTGGGTATCTCAGAATTTAACTCGTCCGAAAAGTACAGTTAATGGGATATTTGCGTTTCGACTTGAAAAGCTCATCTGGAACAGGATGCCAAAATACGTCACTAACGATTTCGAGGTTTTGGAAATTCCGAAAACTTCAGGTATTGCGCTTACGCGTGACGTGCAAGGTCACTTATTAGATGTTCCAGCAGCCTCTACGGATGAGAAAAAACGCCTGGCTGCAATGCGCAAGAGATCGCGCGAGGGCGTGGATATATTTGCGCATTCACCAAGCGTTTGCACTTCAATTAGCCGTTAGGCGTATTGCAAGCATGAAAAACGTTTGGTTGTAATCTCGTCAAGTATCTTTGTAAATTTTACATTTTGTATTATGCGACGTTACATAACGGAGGTAATTAAGGTTATCACACCGGACATTGTGCGACGTTAAGTCTATGTGCAAAACATGAATGAAATTGCGTCCCTTTTGTTACTTGTTTGGTTGATTCCAAAGATTTATTGCCTCACAACTTTTTAGTTATTTTATATTTACCCTGCCTTTTATGTATGTATGAGATTTTGTCTTTATGCTAGTTTTTCTCAAGCTTATTTTATTAGATTTCATTATGTATATATTTATTGTAACTACTTACATCTACAAAAATCCAAACTTTTGCGTTTGAGCTTCCTGAGCAAATCGTTAAAATTAAAATGTTCTATATTTGTTCTAAACCTGTTGGTTGCTGGACAAAATATAGATAGGTAGGGCTAGTCCTTGTCGCTTATCGATTAGCTTTAGCAGAGTCTCGCTTACTCATGCGATAAGGTTATACATCACAAAGACCAGATCTCTAAATAACACTCCAAATTACTATAAGCATAAGTTAGATGTTAGAGCTATCAATTTTAGGTGTACTCTGGTTTTCAATGCGGCGCTGTATTTTTTCAGTATCTTCAGCTGCTGGAAAATCCTCTGGGTTCATACCTTGCTGATTGCGAATAGTCGTTCTAACTGCGTCATTATTATCGTTATTGTCATATACGATGATATCCCGTAATTCTCTATATTAGCTGCCGTCATTTCGTTCGCCAATGTTTTACCTGCCAGCACAACGTTGTGGGCTTTGTTAGCCCAAGGTTTGTTTCCGGTATTTAGTTTCTCTTTTATCTGCTTATTAGTTTTGCCACCAAAGAAGGATTTGTCGCCATCGTTTTTTATTCTAGCTAACCCTCTCGGGCTAATGCCTGCTTCTATAACGCTGGAGGATAATCTCTTGTCCGACTCAGAAAATTCACGCCGACGCGCAAGTCTATCTATATCCTGATGGTACTTCTCGGCAATTTCTTGTTTGCGCGTTTGTGTTGCAAAATAATTCTGAGCTTCCGCAACTCTAGGTTTTTTGGTTGGGTTACCGTTTTGAGCGATAAGATAGCACGCCAGTCTTGTCAATCTAATGTCACCAATATTATTGCTGTTACCATAGCCTATCGAAACCATTTTCCCTACATGGGAAAAATGGTTTTCCACAGGTACGCCAGTTGTATGGAGTGCAATCTTAGCGCGCTCAACCACCTTTCTGAAAGAATCCCATTTTGCATATTCGAGAACCCCTTGGAGCTCTCTAGCATACCAGAACTCACCTTGCTTATCTTCATGCTTGATAGACTCAAAAATGCTATCACTTTGTTTGATTTTTAACTCGCTTGTCATATCTTTATTATACCAAAAAGCTCATCGTGATTATTATAGCACTACTGTAAAACCTCGGCTTTCTTTTGCAGTGCGAAGTTTGCGTTTCAGTACCATTCAATATAACACTACTGTAAAACTGATTCTCTACGAAGTGTTCGTGTTTCCATGTTTCAGTACCATTCAATATAACACTACTGTAAAACCCCTGTGTCGCCATACATCACAGTCCAGCCGTTTCAGTACCATTCAATATAACACTACTGTAAAACAACGCTTTAACTATGCGGTTGATAGCCGGCGTTTCAGTACCATTCAATATAACACTACTGTAAAACTTTTGTTGAAAAGGTTAAAGAGGTTGCGAAGTTTCAGTACCATTCAATATAACACTACTGTAAAACGGGTGGCGACGCTGGTTATTTTTGCGCACAGTTTCAGTACCATTCAATATAACACTACTGTAAAACGGCGACATCATCAGGGTTGTTGAAAGCTATGTTTCAGTACCATTCAATATAACACTACTGTAAAACAGTGATGTAGCCTTTCATAGCGATTACATCGTTTCAGTACCATTCAATATAACACTACTGTAAAACCGTCGGCTAGAATGACAGGCTCTTCCTCAAGTTTCAGTACCATTCAATATAACACTACTGTAAAACGATGAGTATACTGATGTTCTCCTTGAGAGAGTTTCAGTACCATTCAATATAACACTACTGTAAAACCTCAATTGTGAAGTCTTACAGGGGTGAACGCGATAGCGCTTACCCTGTTGTTATTATGAATTGGTACTAAAATCATACAAATCGTCATCAATAGCGAGAATATTCTCCTCGTTTAACTTATCTTTACAGTTTTTCTCAATAAAAAGTACTGAAAAGTGATTGTTTTCTAGATATTGTAAAAGAGCTTGCAACTCGCTGTGCGACAATAATTGGCGCTGGTTTATCAAAATAACTAAACGTTTTGATAATAATTGCTGCGCTGAATCTATAATACCATAAAGTTTATCAAGATAGTTATTCCCTGTGTTGGCTTCTAGTCCCACGTGTGCCATTTTCAAGAGGTCATTGATGGATATTTCTGTTTGATAGTTTATACTTTGTGAGGAATTGGTATTTATAGCGCTAAGAACATCCAAAATGTCTGCTTCTATTTGTGCTAGTTTGGCCATGTCGATGTCGCTATTGTCTTGGATGTTTTTATATAGGGCCGCCGTGATGGTTCGATTTGCTAGATCGTATGAATATATATCGGTGACAATCAGAATGTCTTTTGCGAAATTCAGAGGGTCGTGGTTGCTATCGTAAATAACGGTACGATTGTTCCCTTCCTTCTTAGTGTATGCGTCAAGAATGTCTTCAACAACTCTCCTGAAGAACAAGTCATTGCAGATTACTAAGGTTGCGATACCACCATCGCTTGGTATGAATAGTGTATTATCGAATCCTGAAATGCTAATATTCATAAAACCACTGTCCTATCGGTACTTTGAATCGATAACTCCTCATACTCCCCTGCTAAATATTCCATTGAGGCGAATTGCCGCTCGGTTATCGTCAGTAGCTGGACGACACCGTTATCGGGTATAATTTTCCTTAGCCTGTCGTAGGTTGATTTTTCATTGGTGGAGTTGAGTACTAGCTTGCTATAGACGGATTGTTGCATCATGACAAAGCCTTCTCGGGTAAGCTGTTTGCGGAATGTCGCGTATATTTTGCGCTCGCGAGCGCTAACCATTGGTAAGTCAAAAAATAATATCATTCTCATATATCGTACCTTCATACTTATATTAGTTCGTATTCGGGCAGATCTTTGTCGCTACCCTCTTCCATTGCTCTAAAAAATAACTTGACGTAGATATTGATCGCGTTTGATAAGAATTGTTCTTTGTCGAGAATGACAACTTTGTGATTAAGGATGTCAATGAGCCGGCTTTTGAAGAAGTCGTCAAATGCAAAGCTGCGGCACTTATAAACTTCGCGGTCGACGACAGGACGAAACGGCTCCATGAGGTCGCAGGTGAGGTTAAAAGGATTGTATTCATTGCAGTGGTTAACGCCCATGGTGGTTGAATAGCCAGCGGCGGTAATCTCCCTATTGAACGCCGAGAGAAGAATCGCATAGCCATAGTTGAGTGCCGCGTTTATGTCGCTGGAGCTATCGCGCGAAAACTGCGGACCGAATAATTCCTTGAAATAGAATTTGGCGGCGTGTGCCTCGCGATTGGTAGTATCTCCGGGCAATACCGATGCGGCGAAATTCATGAGCATTTCGCAGGAGGTCTGGTTGGTGGTATCTCTATAGATTACTTGAGCTTGCTTGATGATTTTTTGAGCGACAATCCTTTGCCACATGCTGTCTTTTACCGGTTGTAGCCACTGACTCTGGCGGCGCATTTGCTTGCTGGCATTGTGTGCGCCGTAATATGGTATTATTTCGCTGTATGGGTTGCGCTGGTGGTTGCAGAATATTATTTTTACCTTGTAACGAGCCAGCTCACAAAGCAGATAAGCAGTGATGTTGACGGCGGTATTTTCGATAATTAACGTACCAATTTCGCTGATGTGGAGAGCTTTTTCTTTACCGTCGCTGATGATGAGCATATAGTCATTCTTATAGCTTAGCTTACAGCGATTCTTGACGATGACGGTTCGCCAAGACACGCCTAACGGTCCTGTCCTAATGTTTTTCCGTCTAATTTTCGGCGGTGCAGTCCGGTGATAGATTCGTAAACGAAGGTTAGCTTGGTTGGATCAAGGGATTTGCCCGCCATACGACCAAAGGAGTTTGGTAGACCTAGCTCTGGAAATACAGGTTTCTTCTCACTACCTTTCATATCTACCCTATCGGAACCAGCATGCGTAGCTCTTAAGACTAGGCCAATGACTTTGATTTTATCATCCAATGATAATTTAGTATACTCAGCTAACGTATTCCGAGCGCTATTGCCAGCATTTCCGAATTGCTGGTATTGATTAGCGAGCTTCTCGGCATAAATTCCCCAAAACTTCTCTACTCCGCTAATAGCTCTATCTCTTTTTTCTATTTGTCTATTGCGCTTGCGTTGTAGTTTATTGTCGTCGGCAGCCTGTTCTTCTGAAATTGTCACATGCGGAATTCCTTGTTTCAATACTATTGCTATAGCGTATTCGATGTCATAGGGCAATTTCAGCTGTTTGGCATTAGTGACCTCGCTGCTGCCAACGATGAATTGCTCATTGCCGTCATGTTCAATTTTCTGGTTTATTGGTATTTTTGGAACAAGAACTATAACCTGCCTGTAATTTTTACGAAGATATTCATTGATTGAGCCTGGTTTGGTTTTTTCTAGCGTGTAAACTTGAGTTGGCACGCTGATAATCTCGTTTACAAAAACATCCTTGTTACGCACCTGCTTAAGATATCTTATGGCCATAAAATAGGCTGCTTTTCTCCCTGAATATCCACCGTATTTATCGACCGGCAGGTTCGCTTTTCTAGTAATCATGGTGACGCCAGAATCTTTACCGTAAATAGTCTGGTCGTAGAATTGATTGTCGCCAATTTCAGTTTTCTTTGTAGTCAGGCAGTCATTGTATTTCATCGTTCGGTCTATGACATCGTGTGCGGTTTTACTCTGCCAGATAATTTCACCGGTATTTATATCAGTAAAGTCATAGTTCATTGACGCGAGGATAAAGCTGCTACGATCCGTATCGGTTTGTCTTCTAGATTTGAATTTCATGTATTCACCGTAGATGAATGCGTTATCTAGTTTTGGATAGCGAATTTTTATGTACTGAGCCAGGGTAGCGGCTAGATAGGCGTCTTTGGCATGGTGTAGGTCATTGACTTCGCGGCATTTCGGCAAGTCATGAATGCGGCGAAATTCAGAGCTCATGC
>ERZ772926.735-NODE-735-length-17347-cov-6.872484_pt1 | contig 17347 bp, 15 predicted proteins | sample MGYA00511136_ERZ772926 | MGnify/ENA primary metagenome ERZ772926 (study PRJEB29015, sample SAMEA2737917) | human oral metagenome | biome: human oral; feature: human-associated habitat; material: dental | place: China | collected 2153 ... | reverse complement strand
AGCCGTGCTCGACGCTCTCGCTGATGACCTCGGGGTCGGAGACATCCTCCATCTTGAAGTCATAGACCTTTGCCTGCATCACGCCGCCCGCGAAATTCTCGACGACGCCATTGCAGCGTACGAGCAATGTCTTGAAAAAGTCGCCGTTCGTCGCGCCCGAGAACGGCTCCTCGGGGAACATACCAAAGCCGAGCACGCGCTCCTTCGCGAGACCACCGCCTGAGACGTAGCCCTTCTGCACATACAGATGCCCGATCGCGAGTACATCCGGCAGATAGTAGTCGTTCATCATGTGGCGTGCGGACTGGATCGAGCGATCGACGATCGCGAGGCGCGCGGCGTTGATCGGCGCGTTGCCGTCCTCCATCGAGATGGAGCAGGGCATACCGCCGAGGCAGTAGTGCGGATGGGGATTCTTGCCGCCGAAGACGACGTGCGGCACAACGAGATCGCGCTGCTTGTCCAGCATCTCAAGGTAATGGGAGATCGCCATGAGATGTACCTCGGGCGGCAGCATCTGGTAGTCCGGATGATCCCACCACTGCGCGGAGAAGATGCCGAGCTGGCCGCTCTCCACAATCTTCTGCACCTTCGCCTGGATCGCGGCGTAGTAGTCCGCGTTCGAGACGGGAAAGTCGTGCGGGTATGCCTCCGTATCGAGTCCCTGAGGGCCGCGGAAGGGCAGACGATAGGTCGCGAGCACCGTATTCTGGAGTGCCGCCGTCGCCGCAGGATCCGCCTTGAGTGCCTCGAGCGGGCTGACCCAGTCGAGGGCGTGCAGATGATAGAAATGGATGATGTGATCCTGATGACCGAGGCACGCCGCGATGATATTGCGGATGTAGTGCGCGTTCTTCGGGATCGTAATGCCGAACGCATCCTCCACGGCGCGCAGACAGCCGAGCGCATGGGACGACGTGCAGACGCCGCAGATGCGCTGGATGTATGCCCATGCGTCACGCGGGTCGCGATCGTTCATGACGAGCTCGAGGCCGCGCCATGCCGTACCGGAGGAGATGGCATCCGTGACCTTGCCCGTCGCCTCATCCACCTGGATCTCGACGCGCAGATGTCCCTCAATGCGCGTAATCGGGTCGACAACAACGTGTTTCATTCATGCACCTGCTTTCCCTCTTTTTCGAGCTGCTTCTCATGGCATTTCTTCTGTACGAGGCTCGCGCCCGCGTGTGCCGCGACACCAACTGCCGTCGCCACGGCAAGCCCCGCACCGACCATATCCACATCCACACCATTGTACTCGGGCAGACGTTTCGAGAAGGGTGCATCGTCCCAGAAATTCGCATTGCTGCACCCGATGCAGGGCGCACCCGACTGGATCGGGTACGACATCCCCTGATACCAGCGCAGATTGCCGCAGGAGTTGTACGTCTCAGGCCCTCGGCACCCGAGGTGGTAGAGACACCAGCCCGCCTTTGCACCCGCATCGTCGAAGCGATCGGCAAACATGCCCGCATCGAAGAACGGACGGCGGTAGCAGGTGTCGTGAATGCGGTTGCCGTAGAACTGGCGCGGCCGCCCCTCCCCATCGAGCGGGGGCAGGGTGCCGAAGAGCGCGACGTGCATGACGACCCCCGTCATGACCTCGGGGATCGGCGGGCAGCCGGGCACGGCGATGTATGGTTTCGAGCCAATGAACGAACGGATCCCCTTGGACTCCGTCGGATTCGGCGCCGCCGCCTGGATGCCGCCTGCCGTTGCGCAGGTACCGTATGCGATGACCGCCTTTGCGCCCTCGGCAACACGCTGGAGCGTATGCGAGAACGGATGCCCGCCCGACATGCAGGTGTACTCGTGCGCACCCGTTGCGACGGCGCCCTCCACCGCGAGGATGTACTCGCCGTGATACTTCTTAATCGTCGTCTCAAGGTGCTCCTCGAACGGCTCACCACAGCCCGCACTGAGCACATGACTGTACTCAAGCGCGATGTTGTTCAGCACAAGATCGGACGCAAGCGGTGCGCCCGAGCGAATAAAGGACTCATCGCAGCCCGTGCACTCGTGCCCATGCAGCCAGATCACCACCGGCAGCGGCTTCGTCTCCGCCGCCTCGACGACCTTCGTCATCATGTCCGTGCTCAGCCCCATCAGGGACGTGAGCGTCACGCAGCCCTTCAAAAAGCTGCGCCGGCTCATTCCCTTTGCGAGATAGGCCTCCCACAAGCTCTCCCTCTTACTCACATGAATCCTCCTAACCAATACACAAGACACAAGTGCCCCTGCAGGCACCTTGATGAGAACCATCCCCATTCATTATAAAAGCTTTATAATTATATCCCCTTTTGAAGAAAAAAGGAATACTATTTTTCTATATATGCCGCTAAATCCCCCGATGCGAAAAAACAATAGAAAAGAGGCTGTTTCCCGTACCCAAAGGCACGACAAACAACCTCCCGAATCAGGCAAACATCCCCGATATTTTTTGCACAAAAACACCATACGTCGCCTGTCTGCGGCTATTCTGTCGTTTCCTTTTCAAGGAGAAGCGCGACTTCCATCGGGAAACTCAGCTTCGAAAGGGGAGGCACGGGCATTTCTGCACGCACCCTGTGCGCGTCTTGGAGCTCTCCACTCCGCAGCGCAGGCGCAATATCATAGGCACGCTGCCCTTAGATATTTTTGCTCGGAAACGGGGAGAGGGCTCATTCTCTCCCTTTATTTAATTGTTCGTTAATTCTATCAGGATTTATTCGTCATGTCAATATACGATATCTATTTTTACAATAACGATTTGTTATTTGTTGTATTATGGTCGTTTTGTCAACAAAAAGTCAAGTATTTTCTGCTGGATCCAACTGCTCGCAACAGGGCTTGTTTCCCCTGACCAACCGCCCTCATATACGGGCATGTAATACCACTGTCCCCCATCAATATAATACTGGAAGTTTGTGGCTTCTTTTTTTCGACTGCTTTTCTCTGTACTGATTACAAGGGCTAAGCAGTTATTTGCATCCAGCCATTGAATTGATTGGTCCTGAACATAGACATCCCCGGCTTCATTTCCTGCTACCCAGTAATCCGCTGCCTCAACACGATCAACAGCAAGAAGATGGTTTCCTAAAAAAACAGCAAGCACCAACAAAACCGATGAAATTACCTTCTGAAGCATAATGAATTTCTCCCATTCGTCATTCCATTTTACTTCAACTTCAGCTTCTTCGCCGCCTTCTTCACGGCATCGCGCTCCTTCTCCGCCATCGTATTCGGATGGATCTCGGCGGCATGCCCGTCGCGATTGCCGTCCGTGAGAACGGTATTCTCGCGGTCATAGGCAATGATCTCGTAGGTTCGGATCGTGTTCGCCTTGACGTTCAGCACGCGGCGCTGGAGAGTGTAGCCGAGGTTCTCGTATGCCTCATCGTGCATGGCGCGCACAAATTGATCGCGTCCGAGGTCGTTGTAGAGAATGAGCTGCCAGTAGGAAATGGAACCGTCCGCGTTCCGCGCTATCCGCGAGCGGTCAAAGAACCAGCCGCGCCGCTCATCGCCCTCGACGAACGCCCAGTCACCGTCCGCGAGCGTCACGGGATCAATCGCGGTCGCCGTGCCGTAGGCAACATCGTCGGATGCCACGGGAGCAATGCCGATCCCGTGCCCACCGTCCTGCGGTGCGGACTGCTCTTCGGCAGCATCCTGTGCTGCTGCCCCCTCAGGCACAGAGCGGAGTGTGTCGTCTTCATCGTGCGAACCGGCGGATTCCTCCCCGAGTTCGTCCATCTCCTCGTCAAGGGCAGACTCCCCCTGTTCCGCGGCCTTTGGCGCAGCGGCAGACGCATGCCCCTCCTCCGCCGTCATAACGGCGTGGATGTCCTTCTTCTCCGCGCTCGCCCCCCATGCGGGGAGAACGAGGAGTCCTGCGGCAAGCAGGCAAACAATTGCTTTCATTGCCATCCTCCCTTACAGATATCCTGCGGGGTTGACGGGCTGTCCGTCAACGCGCACCTCGTAGTGAACATGGGGGCCCGTGGAGCGTCCCGTCGAACCGACATAGGCGATGACCTCACCGCGCCGCACCTGCTGTCCGACCGTCACGGCAAGCGCGGAGGCGTGCCCGTAGCGCGTCACAATGCCGCCGCCGTGATCCACATCGACCATGTTTCCATAGCCGCCGCTCCACCCTGCCGCCGTGACAATGCCGTCAGCGGTCGCAACGATGGGCGTGCCCATATCGGCGGCAATGTCGATCCCTTGATGGAACTCCGTACCGCCAAAGCGCAGACCGTAGGGCGAGCTGACGTACCCCGCCGCCGGCCAGATCGACGGCATGGTCTGTGCGGCTGCATCCGAGGCGTAGGAGGCCGCCACAGGGTAGTCCGTGCGCAGCTGCACTGCGAGGAGATCGATCGAAGAGCGGCGTGCGGCGAGGCGCGTCTCAATCATCGCAAGCGCCTCGCCAACCTCAGCGGTTGTGAGGTCGTGCGCCGCACCGCCTGTAGGAGCAACCGTCCCCTCCTGTACGGTATCCTCATCCTCCGCCGCAGGAGGCGCACCCACGATGGCACGCAGTCCGTCCTCGGAGCGGCGAAGGCGGTCGAGATCCTGTTGGAGTGCAGATGCCTTCTTCGATACCTGCAGGATCTGCTCCTGCTGAATGCGGTTCGCCTCGCGCAGCTGTGCCGTCTCCGCCTCATGGAGGGAGCTGTTCATGAGTGTATAGACGGAGAGGACAGCGGCACCCGCCAGGACGGCGACCGCCGCTCCCGCAGCGACGGCGATCATGCGCAGGGAGCGCAGGGACAGGCGCACAGTGCGCGTCACATCCTCCTCGTTGTCGGTGAACTGGATTTTATAGCGTTTTTCTTCGTTCAAGCTGTTCTCCTATGCTATGATGTGTCAGGTCCGTTTCCTTCGCCCTATCCTAGCCGAACAAAATGAAAACCTGCTGAGTTTCAGCAGGTTTTCTATGCTTTTTCAAGGAATCGCTGATAAAATGAAGTCCGTCAGATTGGCGTAGATTTTTTCGTCCGATTGAGGCAGCAAACCGGACGCATAGCCAAAGCTATGTGGAGGATTTGCTAACGAAAAGCGGGCAAAAAAGATGCGCTAAGATGGCGCGGCTGAATTTATCAGTGCTTCCTCAATACTGAATCGGCAACGGCTGCGCCATCGCTTCCCGTAGCACGCCCTTCTCCTCGTCCGTCAGCGGGTACTCCGAGGAGCCGCCCTTGATCGGCTTGATGTAGCTGCGCGAGTCCGCACGCGCGAAGATGCTCGAAAAGATGATCCCGTCGTTGTTCGCGTCGAGCATGGCGACAGCATAGCTGAGATCGCCTCCCATGTCCTCGAACGCGCGAAAACGCACCATCGCAGTGCGTACGAGAGATTTGCGGATGAACTGGCGGATCAGTTCGTTCTCCTCGAGGATGCGCGTGTTGATCGCGGAGACCTTCTCCACCTCGTGAATGTGCTGGATCAGCATTCCCTCGAGGTTCTCCGTCTGCGAGCCGCGCATCATCTCGCGGTACCGCGCCCGCATCGTCGAGAGACGCACCATTGTGTAGATAACCAGTATCAATAAGATCAGTATCAGCAGCATGCAGGTCAGCAAAAGTACCGTCGCATGCGATGCAATATAGTTAACGAGATTGTTTAGAAACAATGCTTTCTACCCTTCTTCCCTACATTTTCTTGGAGCATCACACCGTGAAGTTCTGCGTGGAGATGGCGCGCAGTGCCGCGCGTTTATCCTCTTTCCCCGCGCCCTCGGTCTCTGTGAGCAGACTCAGGAGGCGTTCGAGGTCATCCATCGAGAAATAGCTGATCTCGAGCCTTCCCTTTCCCTTTTCGCGTCCCTCCTGTATGCGCACCTTCGTCCCGAGGCTTCGTGTCAGGCGCTCCTCCGCCTCGCGGACGAAGATGTCCGGCGTGCGTGCCGATTTTGCCGGCTCCGCCAGCTTTTTAAGCGCGTTCGGATCCTTGACGAGGCGCTTGACAAGTGCCTCTGCGCCGCGCGCAGAGAGTTCGTGCTCCTGGATGTACTCCGCCGCCTCACGTTGGAGTGTGGGCATGTCGAGGGCGAGAAGCGGCCGCACCTGCCCCATTGTGAGGACCCCGTTCGCAACGAATGCCTGTACCTCCTCCGCGAGCCGCAGGAGGCGGACGCTGTTCGCAATCGCAGAGCGGCTGCGTGCCACGCGGCGGGCAAGTTCCTCCTGCGAGAGGCGGAACTCGGTCAAGAGCCGTTCGTAGGCACGTGCCTCCTCGATCGGGTTCAGATCCTCGCGCTGAATGTTCTCGATGAGTGCCATCTCTGCAAGCTCTGCATCCGACGCCGTGCGAAAAACGACGGGCACGGCGCCGAGCCCTGCAAGGCGTGCCGCACGCAGGCGGCGTTCGCCCGCGATGAGCTCATACTTCCCGTCACCGATGGCGCGAACGGAGAGCGGCTGAAGAATCCCGTGCCGCACGATGGACTCGCGCAGCTCCTCGAGCGCTGCTTCATCGAACTCGCGCCGCGGCTGAAATCGATTCGGCTGAATCGCATCCACAGGGAGTTCGGCGGGAGTACCCGCGGACGATGCGGGCGCGGGTGTCTGCACCTGCGCCTCTGCCGGGGCGATGGTTTCCGTCGTTTTTTGCCCGCCCGCAAGCGCGTTTCTGCCGAGGCCGAGCGCCCCGAGGCCGCGCCCGAGGCCGCCTGTCTTAGCCTTCTTCACGCTTCATAACCTCCCTCGCAAGTGCAATATAGCTCTCCGCTCCGCGCGATGTAATATCGTAGGAGGTGATGGGCTGCCCGAAGGACGGTGCCTCCGACAGGCGTACGTTGCGCGGAATCAGTGTCTTGTAGAGTGCCGTGCCAAAGACGCCCTTTACCTCGTCGACAACCTGTGTCGCGATCCGTGTCCGACCGTCGTACATGGTCATGACGACGCCCTGCACGCGGAGTGCGGGGTTGACGCTCTCCTGCACAAGTGTGATCGTGTTCATCAGCTGCGCCACGCCCTCGAGCGCGTAGAACTCACACTGGATGGGGATGAGGACAGCGTGCGCCGCCGCAAGTGCATTCAGCGTGAGAAAGCCGAGCGACGGCGGACAGTCGATAAAGATGTAGTCGTAGTCATGCTCCACTACGGTGAGTGCATCCCGCAGACGTGTCTCACGCCGCTCCATGCCCGCCAACTCAACCTCCGCGCCCGCGAGCTCGACGTTCGCGGGCAGGACGTGTACGCGGTAGTCCGAGGCGACAATTGACTCCCGAAGGCTGTGCCCCTCGATGAGGACGCGGTATGTCGTGGACATCAGCATGTTTTTGTCGATGCCGAAGCCGCTCGTCGCATTTCCCTGCGGGTCGATGTCAACAAGCAGGACGCGGCGCTTCGCGCGCGCAACAGCGGCGGCGAGGTTGACTGCCGTTGTCGTCTTTCCGACGCCGCCCTTCTGACTGGCGATCGCAATGATCTTTGCCACGGGATCATCCTTTCTTCGGAAGTGTGGAAATGTTTTAGAACAGCACCTTCGCGAGGTGCAGATACTCGGGGTCGAGTGCCTTCTTGTTGTTCACCGCATCGTAGAGGTTGACCGAGACAACATGGCCCTTGCTGTAGCCAAACACAACGCCCGAGAGCCCCGAGATGAGCGCGAGCGCCGCCTGCTCTCCGAGCTGGCTGGCACGCACGCGGTCGATGACCGTCGGCGAGCCGCCGCGCTGAATATGCCCGAGCACGGAGACGCGTGTCTCGATGTCCGTGTGTTTGGCGATGTAGTCGCAGACCTCCTGCCCGCTCGCCGCGCCCTCGGCAACGACGATGAGGATGTAGCGCTTGCCGTGCTCGTAGGCACTCGTGAGGCTGTCCGTGATCTGCTGCAGATCGAACTTCTCCTCGGGCACGAGGATGTACTCCGCGCCGCCCGAGATGCCTGAAACGAGTGCGAGCCAGCCGCTGCCGCGCCCCATGACCTCGAGCACGATCACGCGGCGATGCGCCGATGCCGTGTCGCGCAGCTTGTTGATCGCGTCAATGATTGTATTCGCTGCCGTGTCACAGCCAATCGTGTAATCCATGCCCCAGACATCGTTGTCAATCGTGCCCGGCAGGCCGACGATGGGGAAGCCGTACTCCTCCGAGAGGAGCTGTGCTCCGCGCAGGGAGCCGTCTCCGCCTATGACGCAGAGCCCCTCGATGCCGCGCTTGATGAGGTTTTCATGACCGAGGCGGCGTCCCTCCGGCGTCTGCCAGCGCTTACAGCGTGCCGTCCCGAGGAAGGTGCCGCCGCGCTGGATGATGTCGCCTACGTCCTTGGATTCCAGTTCCCTCATGTCCTCTTCGAGCAGGCCGTGGTAGCCGTCATTGATGCCCCAGACCTTCACGCCCTCGTAGAGCGCCGTGCGTGCAACCGCGCGCGCCGCGGCATTCATCCCCGGGCTGTCGCCCCCACTCGTCATGATTGCAATGCTCTTTAACACGACTCTTCCTCCCCTGCCCATTTGTAAAATGCGTGAATAAGCGCATACCCATTCTTTCGTACTCTCCTCATCATAGCACAAATGGCAAAAAAAATCCCCTCTTTTTTGAGGGGGGCTCTATGTCAATAGTTACGGAAAAAATAAATGTAAAATTTTATCACGTATTTTCGTACTACTTTACTTATCATAGTCGGGGCTATCCCCCGACACGCCCTCTATACGGCTCTCATCGAGGCTATACGACGCCCCCATGCTGAAGAAGGAGAAAGTAGAGCTACCGTCTTGTAACATCATACAAATGGGAGGGCGATCCCCTCCCATCACGAACTCAACATCCTCCTCGTGACTACTGCGCCCCTCCCTCTGAGATTGGAGCACGAAAATTATAAGCACTCGATCATGATCTGGCGCTCCAATTATATACATAAATAAATAAAAATATATACATATTTTATTGACAAATATGTATATAAGAGGTATAATGTAATCAAGATAAGGGCAGGGGCGAAAGCCCAAGAGAAAGAGGAGGAAATCAAAATGAAACAGAGAAAGTTTCGCGGCGTCAAGGCCGCCGTCGGCGAGATGCGGGGCTGCAGCCGCTATGATGGCACCTATTTGGAGGTGCACTACGATATGGAGGAAGACGAAGTGTATACGCACTTCCATTCCTCCTTCGGTGGTAATTCGTGGACGGTGTACCACGATTCGGCGGTTATCCCCGTCGGGACGTACTCCAGCCCCGTCAAGATGGCGGAGCTCAAGGAGGACATCCGTCGGGCGATTGCAAATCAAGAAGAAGTAGCCTAACAACAGAGAGAGGGGGCGCAAGCCCCTCTTGTTATCAATAGGAGGAAAATCAAAATGGCATCAAAAACGAAACAAATCTACATGAACCCCGCGCTTGCGGGGCTCGAAGCAGAGACGAAAGAGCGCGGCGAGAGCTTCTCCGCTCGTCTCGATGAAATTGTTGAGCGGTACGGAATCCTCCTCTCCCTAGAGGAGATTCCCGACTTCACCGAGGATGAAATAGAAGTCCTCAGTGAGATGATTTGCGGCAGTTACATCAACTGCCGCAAGGTGCGCGGTCTGCACCTCGACCCACTTGATGTAGCGTCGGGAACGCCAGAAATCCGTAGTGCTGTGAGCGCGAAAATAGAGAAGATGACAGCGGGTCAACGCATTACGTTGATTGAGAAGATGGGACAGTAAAACAAGAGGAGCGGTTTGTAGCCGCTCTTTTTTATGCCTTTTTCGTACGACGAGCGATACGTTCCTCATTATTGAGAATAAATAGGATGCGGCGGCGGAAGTTCTCAAAGTTGCGGAAGCCGTAGCAGACGCGCTTTAGGACTTTGATGGTGTTGTTGCAGCCCTCGGTGAATCCGTTGTTGTAGCCGGTCTCGATGCCTGTCCAGATTTCCTCTTTCCATTGCTCCGTCGTTTTCAGGACACGAGCGAACGGTGCAAGCCCCGCATCGAGGACGTGCTGACGAAATTGATGCAGCCGCGCAGCAAAATCTTTTCGATCTGTACTGTCAAACAGACGGCAGTATTCTTCTTTGAGTGCGTGTGCTGTTTTCAGACGCTCCGACATGGAGAACATCTGGATGAGTTTGTTCTTTTCCCACGCTCTGAGTTTTGTTTCACGTCCCAAGAGAATACGCCGCGCGTTGCGGAAATGTTTTCGTTCACCCGCCGGAAGATTCGCCTGGACTTCTCGACGAATGATGTCGAGTGCATCGACGGCAAGGCGTACGGCATGGAATTTATCAGCAGCGATCCTAGCGTTTGGAAAACATTTCTCAACGATTTTGTGAAAGAATGGAGAGAGGTCGATGCTGACGATGCTGACATTCTCGCGCTCCGAAAGAGGATAAGAAAGAATCCGGTCATAGATCGTGGCAGCGGATCGGTCATCAATGACATTACAGCAGCGACGCGTGCGTAGTGCGTTAATGACGACCTGATACTTCGCACCGACATGACCCGAAAATTCATCCAGTCCGACGGCGGTGTCCAACGGGCTCGTCTCCTCATTCTGATGTGCCCGTGCAAAATGTCGCATGACCGTCAGGGAAGATATATCATGTCGGTGCGCAATGTGTGCTGTGCTGACAAGATCTCCGTGCTCGCGTACGATGCTGTCAATCACGCTGCGCGGCATCCGCTGGTATGCGTCGATAAACGAACGCTCCTCGGAAAACGTCTTGCCGCATTCGCGGCAGCGATAGCGACGATTATTATAGATATAGGTCATGCTGGTGTCTGGGATCCCGATGAGTTCCTGCTTTCGATACCGATCGACATAAATGTATGATGATCCGCACGCCGGGCAATCGTGATGCTTACGCGGAAGATGGAAAACAAGACAGTCCTCCGCAATAAAATTCTTGCAGTCCTCTGGAAGTTTGAGTAAGAATGTGTTAAAGTCTTCGTACATGGAGAATTCCCCTTTCTGATTTTCTTTCGCCAGTAAACAGTATAGCGGAATTTCTCCATGAAAAAAAGAAGAGCAGCTGTGCAATTTGCTGCTCTTCTTTTTTTGCTGTCGTTGTCTAAAAGGGAATCTCTTCATCCGGGACGTCGGAAAAAATTCGTGGAGATGGTGATGTTTCTGCCGGCGCATCACGGAGCTGTTCTCCCGAGAGCTCACTGCGATCCTCCGCAGCAGCCGCCGCACTTTCCTCGTCCGCGCTTTGTGTACTTGACGATTCGTCACGGTTCTTTGGCGTCAGAAATTCGACGTTCGTAGCGACGACCTTCGTTTGGTAGTTCTTTTTTCCATCATCACCACGATAGCTTTCTGTATCCAGATAGCCCTGCACGTTGACACGGTCGCCGCGCAAAAGATGCGCAGCGCAGGAATCGGCGACCTTATTCCAGAGCTCGATCTGAAAATAATTGACGGGATATTTCCCTTCCTCATCTTTATTGAAACTTTTCTGCACTGCCAGCGGAAAATGAACGACGTGTTTTCCCGCTTTGGTATAGTGATCGCGAACATCGGCAGCAAGGCGACCACTTAAAGCAACAATATTCATCAGAACTTCCTCCCTTTTCGCGTGCTGCTCTTCGGCGCAGTATCCGGCTTGCCATTTTTATCCGGCAGCGTCGTCTTGCACTCCGGGTATCCCGTGCACGCCCAAAAGAATCCTTTTGCTCCTTTTCGCCGCAGCATCGCCTTCCCGCACGTCGGACATTTCACGACGTTCTTCGGCGGTGCGATTGCCGAGGTCTTCGCATTTTCGAGCAGTTCCCGCACATAGATTTCCTGCTGGGCAGAAAAATCCTTCACCGACATACTTCCCCGGCTGATCGCGTCGAGATCATTTTCCCAGCGTGCCGTAATGTCAGGAAAAATAATTTGCTCGGGCAGAATCTGACAGAGCGATATGCCGAGCTCGTCCGGCACGAAAAAATTTTTGCTCAGTCGGACGTAACTGCGCTTCTGGATGATCTCGATCACCTCGGCGCGCGTCGCCTCTGTTCCGATCCCGGAGCATTCCTTCAGCGTCTCTTTGAGTTCCTTGTCCTTGACGTACTTATGGATTTCCTTCATTGCTTTGAGAAGTGTCGCCGGCGTGAACCTGGGCGGTGGCTTCGTGACGCCCTCCTGCACATTCCCCTCGGAGAAAAGCACGGGATCACCCTCATGGACGGTCGGAAGATTCTGCGCTTCATCGGTATCTGCCTCTGCGCTCTCCTCCCTCTCCTTTTGATAGAGTACCTTCCACCCATCCTGCAAAACGACTTTTCCACTCGCCGTAAATTGTTCCGCACCGACACTGACGTCGATTTTGGTCGTGAGAAATTCCTGCGGCGGATAGAACTGTGCGATATAGGCACGCGCAACAAGATCATAAAGATTCTTCTCCATCTCTGAGAGCTCGGCATAGTTCGGACAAACTGTCGTCGGGATGATCGCATGATGCGCAGAAATCTTTTTGTCATTCCATGCGCGGCTCACAATGCTGTGATCCGCATTTTCGGCAAATGACGAAAACGGTGCGCCGAGCGACGCAAGATTTTTGAGAATCGTCTCTTTGTCCGCCAGCTGATTCTCCGGCAGATAGTCACAATCCGATCGCGGGTAGCTCGTATACTTCTTCTCGTAGAGTGACTGCTGCGTATCGAGGACATCCTGCGGCGAGTAGCCGAATTTCTTCCCCGCCTCGATCTGGAGCGCAGAGAGCGAATACGGCAGACGCTGCGCAGAGGTCCCCTTCTTTTGCTCCACATGCGAAACAGATGCCGCAGAGTTTTTTCCTTCAAATAAAATACGATCTGCAACGTCACGATCAATGATGTGTCCTTCCGCATCGACGCCATCCATCTCGCGTGTCTTCCACTTCGTCAGAAAAGTTCCATTGGTATGCTGCCATGAAATACGCGGCGTAAAAAATGTAACGGGACGGAACTGACGGATTTCAATCTCACGCCGAACAACGAGCCCCATCGTCGGTGTCTGCACGCGTCCGACACTGACCGTATTCGGATACCCTGCCGCACGCGCACGAATCGTATAGATGCGCGAAAGATTCATTCCGATGAGCCAATCGGCACGGCTGCGTGCAAGTGCGGAATTGCGCAGCCCGACAAACTCATCGTTCGGCCGCAAATTCCGCAGAGCCTCAGCGACGGATTTTTCATCCAGTGCATTGAGGAGAATCCGTCGGATTGGTTTTGTGCGAAGAACACCGAGCTCATTGAGCACCTCATCGACAAGCAGCTGTCCCTCGCGATCCGGATCGCCGGCGTTGACGATCTCATCCGCATCCTTGACGAGTGCACGGATTACCTTGTACTGCTTTTCTGCTCCCTTCTTCACCTTCATCTTCCACTGCGATGGAAGAATCGGCAAATCCTCGATGCGCCACGCTTTATACTTTTCATCATATTCTTCGGGACTGCACTGCTCCAAGATGTGACCGAAGCACCACGTCACAACATCGCCGCCGGCATAGATGCAGCCATCCCCAGGCGTGCACTTGCCAAGTCCCTGGGCAATCGCACGGCCGAGGCTTGGCTTCTCCGCAACAAAAACCCGTCTCACATCATCGCCCCCTCATGGGATTCAGGCGACGTGTTCATCTCCGTCGAATTCATCTCCTGCGGCACGCCCTCACTCTCTTTTTTCGCGCGCGCGATTTCTTCCAGACGTTCCAGTTCCTGCGGCGTATCAAATCCCATCGCAACAACTCTCTCGCCGATGACCGCGCTCCGCATCTTCTGGATGTCGCTGATCGCTTTTTTGCAGGCACGGATTTTCTGCTGTGCGCTCTTCAGCCCCTTTTCAGCCTTTTCCAAAGACTTCATGTGCTTTTGAAGCTGATCGTCGATTTTTGCAAGCATATCATTCGTCTCATTTTTCTCGTTTTCAACTGACATAGAAATCGCCTCCTGTAAAAGTTTTGCCTTTGCGGCAAAAAGATATTTCGCTTCTCTTCATATCTTAGCATAGTGCTCACGACAGATACAACATATAGTGCCAAGTGTCATATCTGACACTTGATGTAGTATCACCCCGATAGTATAATCAAGGTGTTACGAGGGGTTGGAGGTGCACTTAGGAGTTTCTCCCGGAGGAGAAACTCGGTGCAGGAACGGCAGAAAACGCAGCATCACAAAAACATGATTCTCATGAAAATTTAATGATGCTGTTTTGTCGGTCGCCTGCGCTTCCTGAACCTGCGGTTGGCAAAAAGTGACGAAAGATAAAAACGACGATTGACGAAAAACGCGTCTGTCACGCATCATGGCGAACGAAAAAATGAAGGGAGATGATCTCATGGCGTCGTACCATTTCCGGCTGAAGTCGGATAAGAAGCCGAACGGCATGAGAGTTTTATCGACCGATCACATCGCCTATGTGCGCCGCGAAGGAAAATTCTGTGACATCGACAGCCGGCGTGTTTTACAGATTGGCAGTTACAAAAATACGATCTACGGCACGTATCCGATCATCGCGCTTCCGAAAAAACCGATGCTGCTCTACAGTAGCCCGTACGGAAATATCAAACTCGACGCAAGCGGCATCCACGTCAGTCACCGTGCATCTGCTGAAACACAGGCAATCGCACTGAGCGTCGCGCAGAAAATTTTCGGCGACGAACTCGACGTCCAGGGCGACACATCGTTTGTACGCAGCCTGCTGATCGCCGAGCGTGACCTTTCCCTCGGCGTTCATTTTCTGGACACAGACCTCGAGCGCGAAAATGAAAAACTCCAGAAGGAGCGTGAAGAAATTGAGTGGCAGCGAGGACTCTCTCAGGGATATGCTGTCCATGCTGGACAGCAGCACAGAGATCGCAGAGACGACGGAAACGGATGGAGCAAACTCTGCGGTATCCGAAAGTTCTCCGACCTCGACGACAGAGATGGCGCAGAGCTATTCCAGTCCGACGCTGATGAATCTCCCACCGCAGCTAAAACCGAAGGAAGACTTCACCTGCATGTTCTGCCCGGCGGCGATGTGGCTCGTCAAAGGAGACGCCGTCGCCTGCTTTTGTCGGATGATGAGAAAAGAGATATTTACCTCGGCGGAGAAAGACAGCGTGCCTGTCTTGCTCTGCGATGGTCCCTATCTCGCCGAAGAAGAAGCGAGATAGAAAAAGCCGCCGACTCCATTCTCGGTGTGCTGCAAAAAAACATCGACGGCGACTTGGCGTTTGCTCATTTACAGTACATCAACCGAGAGGCAGCTTTTACCAGTCGCGGCGGCTGTCTCGCCGTCGGTCATCATCTTCCGCAGTGGGCACAGGATTCGCCGCTGCGCTTTTTCCATGCCGCTGATCGTTTCGAGCGCGTCGGCGGCGAGCGGTACAAGGAGATCGTTTTTTCTCTTCCGCAGGAACTCACGCTCGAGCAAAACAGAGAAATTCTTGATCGCTTCCTGGAGAAACATCTCGCCGGACATTATTACGCATGGGCAGTGCATGAGAAGGTCGGCGCGATGTCAGACGGCGAACGTCACCCGCATGTGCACATCATGTTTTCCACGCGGGAGATGGATGCTGTCGAGCGGACAAAAGAGCGCACGCCCGAAAAATTCTTCCGTCGTGCGAATGCAGAGCACCCTGAACGCGGTGGATGCCCAAAGGCGGAGAAGTGGATCGGCAAGGATCGGCGTGACTATCTCCTCACGCTGCGCGAGGATTATGCACGCATCCAGAACGAGGTGCTCGAAAAATACAACATCCCCGTGCGCGTCAGTCACCTCTGCCTCGAAGCACAAAAGATGCAGGCAGAGATGCGCGGCGACTGGGTACTCGCCGAGATCCTTGACCGTCTGCCCGAGGATCACACATCGCCGACCTCCATTGTGCGTGACGATGATGTCGTGCGCCGGCAAAAGCAGCTGCGCAAATTCAACGATCAGAGAACGGATAAAATCATCCGCCGTGCACTTCGTGAAGATGCAGAACGAGAAGACGAAGCGGAGCAGATGCTTTCTGCTGCGCAAAAAATGCATGACCTCCTGCGCACGGAGATCATCGCCCAATACAGCAAACAGGACAAAGAGGAAATCGAATCTCTGCGCGCGGAGATGGATGCTGCACGGAAAGAGCTCGACGTTCTTTCTGCCTCTCTCGTATGGGGAAAGGACGCGCTCGAAGAAGCCCGCCTCGATTTTCTCGGCGAGGAAGGGCGTGCTGCGTGGGAGGATGTCATGACGCTGCGCAGAGATCTCCACGAGGCGGAGGAGTTCAGTGCATCGTTCCACCTGCCGCCGAATGCGACGGAGGACGAGGATGTGGCGATGGGCGAACTCGAGATTGCCATGCACAAGCGCATCCAAAAGCTCACGCGCGACTACAAGGCAGCCGCTAAAAAATTACAGCCGCATCTAAAGAAACTCAGCGAACGCGGCACACATAAAAACATCCAGAAACGCATCAACGAATATCTCTTCCGGAACGAGCTGCCAAAAGCACGCTACATGAAAGCACTGAAGGCATACAGTCAGCTCGTTGAGAAGACAAGATGCCGTCTCGATGAGGTGCGCGCCGGATTCGCCGTGCCGAACAAGTACACCCTCATGCGCGATGATCTCTCGCTGACGCTCGACGATGCAGCGGCGATGCTGCGCCATGCGAAACAGCACGCCGACGAACAGGTGCGCATGAAGGCAGCTGAACTTGCCGAGGCGAAAAAAGAAGTGCTCTCCTATGAGCGCATCATCCAGATCGCCGAGAACGTCTACGAGCACGGCGGCATCAAACGGCTGCGTGAGCGTGAGCGAAAGCTCGCAAAAGACGAGACCTATCTCGCAAACGATCAAGAAAAACTCGAGAGTGACGAGCGTGCCTTTGCAGCAAAACCCGTTCCTGGCGCACTTGCCATATTCGGCAACCAGCGCGAAGACTACACAAAGGAAAAACAAGAACTCGCCGATCGGCGTGCAGCACTCGAGGAGCGTGCGCGTCACCTTGCCGAGGAACGTGACGACTGTGCACGTCTGCGCCAAGAGATTGAGGAGCGCCGTGAAACGCCCGAGGCAGAGCAGAAGATTCAGCAGATCGCCGTCGGTGTCATGCGCAAGAATTGGTCTGCCGTCGTGAAGGTCAAAAAAATAACCGCAGAGCTTCATGCCCTGCGGGAAAAATCCGATGCAGCCGATGCACAGATCGACGCCGTCGATGGAGAGCGTGATCGTCGCGGCGGCAGTGCTCGCTATCGTCCTGCATCGAAGAGCGGCGGCTCGCCGATGGATGATGCACGCGCACTTGCCGATCATCTGCGCAGCGTGCCGCGTGCCGTGCAGCTCGTTGCCAAAGACCGCAAGGATCGCATGGATGACAACTGGGCACTGCTCTCGACATTCGAGCGCGACGAGATCGCCGAGGAGTCCTCGCGCGGTCGCTGACAGATCACCGCGTCTTTTCTTCGCGCTGCTCTTTCGTTTCCTGGACAACGTCCTTCGCG
>ERZ772926.732-NODE-732-length-17364-cov-4.481657_pt1 | contig 17364 bp, 11 predicted proteins | sample MGYA00511136_ERZ772926 | MGnify/ENA primary metagenome ERZ772926 (study PRJEB29015, sample SAMEA2737917) | human oral metagenome | biome: human oral; feature: human-associated habitat; material: dental | place: China | collected 2153 ... | reverse complement strand
ACTGTGTCAGCTCTTTTGCTAATACTTGCTCCAAACCCATGAAGGTTTTGGCGATAAGTTCAAATTCTTGCATTTATGTTATAAGTATTTTTATTTACGATATTAAATGACTCGATGGACAGAATATTATATTCCTCCACCATTTTCAAAGTCGGTATCGAGGATATCTGTTTTGTTTTGTTTGTACTTCTTAGAGCATGGGCGCATATCTCTCGTGACCCACACATTGGCTCCTATGACACAGCCTTTCCCAATCGTAATACGACCAAGGATTGTAGCATTGGCATAAACAACAACATTATCCTTTAGGATAGGATGCCGAGCTATTCCTTTAATAGGATTGCCATCTTTGTCGAGTGGGAAGCTTTTAGCACCTAAGGTCACACCTTGATAGAGTTTCACATGATTCCCAATAATACAAGTTGCGCCAATAACGACACCCGTACCATGGTCAATGGTGAAATGTGAACCAATGGTCGCGGCAGGATGGATATCAATTCCTGTCTCAGAATGCGCCATTTCTGTAATCATACGTGGGATAAGTGGCACATTCTCCAATACTAACTCGTGTGCCAAACGATAATTTATAACAGCTTTGATAGCTGGATAACATGAGATGACTTCTCCCACATTGGCAGCTGCTGGGTCACCATCAAAAGCAGCTTGTATATCTGTTGAAAGTATTTTACGTAAGGCTGGAAACTTAGCAATGATGCGTCCAGCTATCTTATCAGCCTCTTCTTGCATACAACGACGTGTGTCAGCAGCATTCGGGCAATGGCAGTCTTCATTGAAACATAGTCCTGCCATTATCTGTCTACAGAGTAGCTTTTGTAGTCGTTCGACGTTTACACCTATCTGGTATTTGATAGTTTCAAAATTTACCGACGAGCGACCATAAAAGCCTGGAAAGAGAATAGAACGTGAGAGCATTATTATCTCTTCCAATTCAACAGCTGATGGCAAAGGGTCACCATCACGATGCTCATGGCAAATACCCTGCAAAGCTTCTGAATCAGAAAGCTCATCAATAGTCTGTACGAGCTGCTGAGTGATGTCTTGTTTACTCATTGATACTGTATCGAGATGTAATTACGTTGCAAAGATAATGATTATTATCGGTTTTTTATGAGTTTGTTCAAGAAAAATATGCTAATTTTGCAGTGCTTTTCAAGCACCATTACAGGATAATTTATATTCTAAAAGAATCTTATTCAAAATGTTTCAAATATTTAAATGATGAAATCCAAAATATTTCAACGTTCCATTCATACTATTTTCTTGTCTGCTATTTATGTAATAGCATCTGCATCAACCTCTTCTCATAGGTCTTCACAAAACATAAAATGTCAATATGATGGTATTGACGTATCACATCATCAAGGCAAAATTAACTGGAAAGAAGTGGCAAAAGACAAACAAATAAAATTTGTATATATCAAAGCTACACAAGGAACAAGCGTAAAAGACAAGAACTATGAACAGAACATTAAAGCTGCACGACGCCAAGGCTTACGTTGTGGCTCTTATCATTATCTTTCTTGCTTAACATCAATTAGGTCTCAATTTCGTAATTTTCAGAAAACGATGAGAGGTCACAAGCAAGACTTGATTCCTATGATTGACGTAGAACGCGAGGGAGTAAAACGCTGGGGTAAGAAACAAGTACAAGACAGCGTTGCTTTATTTGCGAAACTAATAAAAAAGAAGTATGGAAAGAAACCACTTATTTATTCACATGTAAAGTTTTATAATTCTCATCTTAACCCTCGTTTTAATAATTACTTCCTTTTCATAAGTAGGTATAGTTCTGTGCGTCCATCTATTAAAGGCATAGGGCGACATAACATCTGGCAATTCTCAGATCGTGGTAAAATACGTGGTATTTCAGGACATGTTGACCTTAATCGTTTCATGTTAGGAACATCCCTTGCAGACATTCGCCTGTAGCTATTTACAATTATTTAGGGTTGTTGTAAATGAAACATAAACAAGGGAAAGGATATGTCAAGCGAATAATTTATTTGTACTTTTGTAACGTATAAAACTTAGATGACCAAGATTTGCTCTTTTTAACAGGAAGGGTAGGAGCATATAATAGCCTCTAAAAGACGAAATTATCAACAGTTTTTTGAGTCATAAGTACTATAAACTAATAGCAAATATTACATCAATAAAGAATTTAATAAATATGTGTAAAATAACTATAAACAAGATAATTATATTATTCCGAGCAGCAATACTTTTATTATTACTCTTTACAATAAGTAATGTTCGAGCACAAGAGTATCACGAAATCCCACCGCTAACATTTCGTCCTTTGCTTCAAGAACTTGGAACAGAACTGATGCAAGGTAAGAAGGGGAGTATCGTTGCGATTGACCCTGCAACGGGAGAAGTTCTCTGTATGGTGACAAATTCACCTACGGGTCCTAATGATGCTCTTGCTATTGCAACTGCTTATCCTCCTGGCTCAGCAATTAAACCTGCGCAAGCACTGACTTTTCTTGCAGAAGGAATTGTCAAACCAGAAACGAAGATTGCCTGTCATGATGGCTTTCGTGACGGAAATATAAAGGTAAAATGTCATTCTCATTACTCGCCAGAAGCACTACCAGGTGCAATAGCTGTGTCATGTAATACTTGGTTTTTGAAATCATATCTTTCCATGTTAAGCAATACACAAAAGTATGGTACAAAAGAGAAAGCTGTTACAGCTTGGTGGGAATACATGACCAGCATGGGACTTGGTGGACCTTTGGGTATTGATATGGCTGGCGAAAAGGGTGGCTTAGTTGCTAATGTTAACTATTTATCACGTCGTTATAAAAATCAATGGGAGCCAAAGACGATTATGTGGGCTGGTATGGGACAAGGAGATATCACTGTAACCCCCTTACAGCTCTGTAACTTAGCAGCAACAATTGCCAATCGTGGTTTCTTCTTCACACCACATATTCATAAAAGCGCAGATTGGGCACCATTGCCTTCACGTTTTTTGACTCCACGTCAAACAAAAGTTCCTCCTTATATATATACGAGGGTGATTGAGGGTATGCGATTAGCTGTAACAAAGGGAACAGCAACAGTACTCAAGGGAACAACCTACCCAGTTTGTGGAAAGACAGGAACAGCAGAGAATGCAGGGAAAGACCACTCTGTTTTCATCGGCTTTGCACCCATGGATGAGCCGAAAATTGCCATTTCTGTCTATATTGAGCATGGTGGTTTTGGTGCTGATGTAGCTGCACCAATAGCTGGCTTGGTTATGGAGAAGTATCTTAAAGGGAAACTAAGTTCAAGGTCACAAGCCATGGCAAAACGCATTGAGCGCATTAATACAATGGACAAATAATCTAACGATAACAATAAAAATCATACAACTAAAACCCAATAGATGATTAATAACATTTCTGTTAAGCATCTATTGGTTTCTTAAAGATGCCCTTTTGAGGTCTTATCAACGCCCTTTAAAACCTTAATGAAGTAGCTTTTATTTCAGAATTATGCAGTTAATTGATAATCTAACAATTGCAAAAAAAACAACAAGCATAACTATTCAGGAATAGTCGATATTGATTTTTGGAAAACAACTGACTTACTAAAAGAGTTTTATATTAGGCAGAAACTTTCTTTTCCGTATGCAAACAAGGCTCTATACCCATGTTATTTTGCATGGTGTTCAGCCTCCGCACATATGGTGTTTACCAACAGCACCACATGTGTTGGGCATAAACACATGTGATGAATATGGATAAAGAGAGATGACTTAATTATTCTTTTTATAACTAACTATAGCCCAACCACCCATAAAGAGTCCAATACCCGACAGAGCAAGAACTTGATGAGCTATACTACTGAAGTTTCCACCTCGTATGAATACCGTTCGTATGGCATCAATGAAGTAGCTTACAGGGTTAATATAAGTGGAAAGATAGACCAATGATGGCATAGAGTGCGTCGGTGTAAACAAGCCTGAGAGCAGCAAGATAATAATTTGAAAGAACCACATAACAAAGATAGCTTGCTGCATTGTATCAGAATAGTTTGAAACAATCAGTCCGAACGCAGAAAAGAACAGTGCCAACAACATCGAAAGCAAATAGATGAGTGCAACATTGCCCACTGGAGTTATACCATACAATAGCCAGGCAAGTAGCAGGCAGACGGTAACGATGAAGAGGGCAATAAGCCAATAGAGAATCAGCTTAGAGATAATGAAGTCCCATTTACTCACTGGTGTCACATTCATTTGTTCTATCGTGCCAGTTTCCTTCTCGCTTACAATGTTGAGTGTTGGCAAATAACCTGTCATCAACATCATCACCATTGCAAACAAAGCAGGTATCATAAAGAGTTTGAAATCAAGATGTTTATTAAAGAGGAATAATGTAGACACCTTTTCTTTAATAGCCTTAGCCGAGGGCTGTGCATTGGCTGTAACAATCTGAGATAGATAAACCGCGCCTATAGATCCTTTTGTTCCATTGACGGCATTGGCAGCGATAAGCACCTCTGGTTTCTTTCCCAAAGAAAGATCACGACCATAGTCTTGTGGTATCACAAGCGCAATATCAGCTTTTGACTTTTCAATATCATTGACAGCCATTGCATAATCAGGCTGCAACGCATGAAAATGAAAATAGGTGTTATGAGCAATTTCCTGCACCAACAACTGTGATCGTGTGGAATGATCATTATCTACGACATCTACTGCAATATTCTTTACTTCCATATTCATAACCCAAGGCATAATACACATGGTCGAAATAGGGAACATCATTATCAATCGTGGTAGAAACGAATTGCGACGTATCTGCGTAAATTCTTTCCTTAAAAGATATTTCAAAATCATAGTTTTCTATTCTAATCGTACTTTAAAATTAGCTAAAGCAAGGGATAACAAACCTACAAGCATTGCCATGAGAACCATTAGTTCAAAATAAACTTCTTTTATATCGACACCCATAATCATCAGTTTTCTCATTGCACTGTTATAGTAGTGCGTGGGGATTATTGCCGATATATATTGTAATATTTCTGGCATTGACTCAATAGGAAACACCATACCCGACAGCATGATGATTGGCATCAATAACACCATTGCTGATAATAGCAGAGCAACAAGCTGCGTCTTTGCCACAGTTGAGACAAGTAAACCTAATGAGAGTGCCAAAAGAATATATATTGCTGAAATGACAAATATCCATAACAAGGAACCTTGTAATGGCACTCCAAGCACAAAAGCGGACATAAGGAGTATCAGTGTAAGGATAACAAAGGCCAACACTAAATATGGAATTAGTTTTGCCACAACAATCATCAAGGGACTTGTTGGCGAAACAAGAAGTACTTCCATAGTGCCTTTTTCTTTCTCACGAACAATAGAGATAGACGTCATCATCGCACAAACCAACATCAGCAAAGTACCCATGATAGCAGGAACAAAGTTATAAGCCGATTTTAATTGTGGGTTATAAAGCATCTTCGTATTGACGATTTCTCCGTCAATATTGGCTATAACAGCATTTGCATAAGTACTCCATTGTTGTGCCATATTAGGGTCTGTACCATCGACAATAAGTTGATAGCCACTTTTCCGACTCGCAAAATCGGGTGCAAAAACAATTGCCATATCCGCTTTCTGCGCTTGAATAATCTGCTTGGCTTCTATAGGAGTTGCCACCGTCTTTGTTATTTTGAAGTATTCTGATGCTGCTAAACGATTAATAACCTGCTGCGTAGCATAATCAGCATTGTCCATCACGACAACAACCCGCACATTCTTTACGTCATTGGTAATAGCAAAACCAAAGATTAGCATCATAACAATAGGCATACCAAAGAGCATGAGCATCGTTCGCTTGTCGCGGGTGATATGCTTCGTTTCCTTGACTATAAATGATAAAAATCGACGCATATTTTTTATAAGTTTATTATTTCATATCTCTTGATTAGTCAGAACTACGCATTGCCTGACGTGCAAGATAGGTGAAAACATGGTCCATATCCGGTTGATTAAACTCTCTCTTCAATGCGTTGGGCGTACCCAATGCTTTGATTTTGCCATCAACCATGATTGAAATTCGGTCACAGTACTCAGCCTCATCCATATAGTGCGTAGTGACAAATACTGTTATTCCACGCTCTGCAGCATCATAGATAAGCTCCCAAAATTGACGACGTGTGACAGGATCAACGCCTCCAGTGGGCTCATCAAGGAAGACAATGCTTGGCTTGTGGAAGATACTTACAGAGAAAGCTAACTTCTGTTTCCATCCTAAAGGAAGACTTGATACCAATGAATCTCGGTGGTCTGAGAAATTGAGTCGTCGCAACAAGTCGTCAGTCTTACGTTTTATCTCATCATCCAGCATACCATATATTCCTGCAAAAAGGCTGATATTCTCAGCGACAGTGAGGTCTTCATAAAGCGAGAATTTCTGACTCATATAACCAATATGACGTTTTATCTGCTCATACTCGGTCCGAATATCAAAGCCTGCAACTCTACCTGTACCACTCGTGGGCTGGCTCAAACCTATTAACATGTGCATTGCCGTACTCTTTCCAGCTCCATTAGCACCAAGAAAGCCGAAGATTTCACCTTTCTTCACCGAAAAAGAGATATCGTCAACTGCCTTAAAACTACCAAATGCTTTGACAAGATGATCCACCTCTATAACGTTTTCAACCTCTTTTTCTTTCTTTTCTTCTATATTAGTAATGAGCGTTCGTTCAATACCAGGTGGGTTAAATATATCTCTAAACTCGTTAAGAATCTCATTAGGAGAGCCTGTTCCCTTCACAACTCCTTCAGAAAGAAAAACTACACGCTCACAGTTTCTCACCTCATCGAGGTAGGGTGTGGAAGCAATGATAGTAATATCACGCTCTTTTAAATGACCAAGTATTTCCCAGAACTCCTTGCGACTGACAGGATCAACACCTGTTGTCGGCTCATCAAGAAACAAAACACTTGGCTGATGAACTAACGCACAGCACAGTGCCAACTTCTGCTTCATACCACCAGAGAGTGCTTCTGCTTTCCTATCTTTGAAACGTTCTATCTGAGAATAAATAGCTTTTATGGAGTCATAGTTTTCTTCTACCGTCGTATTGAAGAGTGTGGCAAAGAAACGAAGATTCTCTTCTACCGTCAAATCTTGATAGAGCGAAAACCTACCTGGCACATAACCAACTCGCTTGCGCACCTCTTTCATCTGACTCACTACATCATAGCCATCGACAGTAGCTGTACCATTCTCGGGCTGAAGCAGCGTACATAGGATACGAAACATCGTTGTCTTGCCCGCACCGTCTGGTCCGATAAGCCCGAAAACTTCACCTTTCTGCACAGAGAAACTCACATCTTTTAAAGCTTGTATTTTGCCATAGTGCTTTGACACGTTGTTTACTTCAATTGCGTTCATTGTGTATAAGACCTCTTAAAACTTTACCTCACCATACATTCCTATCTTTGCATAGCCATCATTGACGAACTTAACCTTAATAGCATAGACCAAGTCGGCACGTTCATCATCCGTAACAATAGTCTTTGGTGTGAACTCTGAACGACTTGATATCCATGTCACAACACCCTCATAATTCTTTTTTGAACCACCACCGTAATCTGCCATCACCTTAACTTTCTGTCCTATACGTACACTCTTCAGCTGTTCTGAGGTGATATATGCTCGAATGAACATATTCTTAATATCGGCAATTTTGAACAAAGGTTTACCTACGGAGACAAATTCGCCAGGTTCAACATATTTCTCCAAAACCGTTCCTGTTATCGGACTCTTCACCCAACAGTGGGCTATTTGATCACTTATTTGAGCCTGCTGACTACGCACACCTGCTTGCTGGGCTGTTACTCCAGCCTGTTGTGAGCTTATGCCGTCAATCTGTGCGGTAATTCCTTTATCCTGTTCAGCCAGTGAAGCGTTTTGACCGGCTATCTGTTCTTTCGTTGCGAGGAGTTGCTTCTGCAAGACTTGTATCTGATAATCAATGTCATCAACCTGCTTTCGTGGTACAGCACCATCACGAAGGAGTTCAGCGAAACGCTCACGTTCACGTTGCTGATTGGCTATTTGCTGACGAATGGATGCCACCTGCTTTTCAAGGTCAAGTTGCTTGCTTGCTGTTGCCTGCCTGTTTGCTGCCAACTGACGCTTGTTTGCTTCAAGTTGACCATGCGTTGCTACTAATTGTTCATTATTTGTTGCCAGCTGCTCGTTCTTTAACGTCAGCTGTCGGGAGTCTATATTACCTACTGACTGTCCGTTGTTAAGCTGCTGTCCTTCGCTAACTTGGAAGTTCATGAGTTGTCCTGTAGCCTCGGCAGAAACAGTCACTTCTGTAGCTTCAAACGTTCCTGTTGCGTCAAAGTCTTTATCTTTCTTTCCGCAAGATGCCATTATCATAATCATTGCGGCAAATATCATTATCTTCTTCATATCTCTTCTAATATTATTGTTTATTTATTATAGGTGTACTTGAGGTTATACATTTCCTTGAGCATATCAATCTCATGAATGGTTTGTTGAGTTTTGGCTGCATTCTCATTGTTGATTTCACGCAACAAGCTGTTGACATCTATGATACCATGTGCCAATTTTGATTCAGCAGCTTTTCGTACATTCGTGCGCAAAGAAATAATTTCCGCATCGCTATTCATCATGGTTTGGAAGCGATTGATATTTTCCAATTGTTGCATCTCGTCGAGTTTATTATTAAAGAGGAACACCTCTCGTGCATTCTCAATCTGATTTCGTTGCATACTCAACAGGTTTTTATCATTCTTACGGGTATAAAGAGCGCCCACGTTCCACGATAGTTTTATTCCTACGATACCATTCAGACTCCATTTTCGACTCATCATATCCTCAAACATATTCAGTCCAGGATAACCATAGTAACCCTGCGCAAATAGTCCTAACTTTGGTCGTAACTGCGCATCAAGCGCTTTCTCCCGAGCTTCTGTAAGTTTAAGTTGCTGGTTGTACAAACGTAATTCGGGGCGATTATTTGCCGATGTGCTGTTTGTGACAGGTACAGGCTTATGAATATTGCTTATTTCTATCCCACAAAAGGTACTTAACAAACGCTGCAACATCTGCCTTTGCTGCTTCAAACTCACACCTTGCTGTTCTGCACCTAACCGTTCTGCTTTCACGTTGTCATAGTCGCTTGTGGCAGCTATACCTCCTTTAACCATTGCTGAAAGTTTCTTTTCGCTCGATTCTAACAATGTCCTTACATCGTCATTCAATCTAATCTGTTCATCAAGTAATAAAAGTGAGAAGTACATCTCGTTGACACGACAACGCACCTGATAGAGGTTGCTCTCCGTTTGTGCCTTTTGAACTTTTCCTTCCTGCTCTATAATTCTACGTTGATTACTGATAGCACCACCATCATAAATCGTCTGTTGGAGTTCAACACTTATCTTATATTGATCCTTGCTCAGACCTTTCATATTTAGTCCCATCTGCTGATACGCCTGCTGAAGATTCTTTGGCCACGATGCAACAGCACTTTGATAGGTAGCCTGTGCTGATACATTTACCTGTGGTAACCATCCCTTTTGAATGTTGTCAACCGTCAATTGAGTCGTCTGATTTATTAGGTCATATTGCTTGATAAGAGGATAATTCTTCTCCGCTGCCTGTTGACACACATCTAACGACTGTGCATGACATGGGCAAGTAATCATTATCAAGCAAAGGCTTGATATGTTTTTTTTCATGCTGAACATAACTTTCTTATAATTGTTAACTCTTAAAATTGTTATCTGTTATATTATAACGACAAAGTTAATATATTCATTTATTTATCTGATTATCTTTAAGGTGCATTAAATTTTCTAATTGTACGATTATTATTATAATAATTCTTTTTGCCAAAGAAATAATAGTAAATTTGCAATCAAGTCATACAATAAGAAAATCTTATGGATAATTCAAAGGCTGTAAACTATGTCTCGGTTAACAATTTAGATGTTGAAATTGAAGAGGTGTGTAGAGCACAAGACAATATTTTCGTAAACGACGATTTGATACTCATTTTAAATGGAACGTTACAACAGCTGCCTATCATTAATGTAAATGAGACATTCCAAATAGCTGAACCTCGCATCATTCTTGTGATGGAAGGAAGCGGTGAGGTATGTATCAATCTGCAGGATTATCATATTAAGAAAGGGCATGTTATTCTTGTCCCTGGCGATTCTATTGTTGAAGTAAATGAGATTTCTGATGATGCTCAAGTTGCTGCTATCGTAGTTAGAGATAACATAAATATACCCGAAGAAATTATTCATCAGCCTTCACCCACAGACTATGACAGACTATTAAGGATGTTTTTACTTCTATGGGACATCGTGAAGATTTCTCCCTATCGAAGGAAAACTGTACATAACATTTTGAAAACCATTGTATCTGACATACAAGAAATTAAAGAATCTGAAGTAGAGAACTTTGCAAGAGAGGGGGTGAATCGTACGAAAGAATTGTTCCTGCAATTTAAACGACTCGTATATAAAAATTGTAAACAGGAACGCTCAATTCCGTTCTATGCTGCCCAGCTTCATATCACACCACATCATCTATCTGCCATTATAAAGAAAGCAAGCACACAGAGTGCGATGTATTGGATTAATCGTGCCACTGTACAAGAGGCTAAGTTGTTACTGAAATACAATGGAATGATGGCTTATGAAGTAGCAGACCACATGAACTTTCCCAGTGCATCAACCTTCTCTAAATTCTTTAAACGTGAAACGGGTATGACACCGCTTGCTTATCAGAATACAACAAAAAGATAAAAGTCCACCTTAATACCACTTCTGATTGTCAAATAAATTCACAAATAGAATTTCAATTGATGCTTAAATAGGCTTCAATTAACGCCCAATTGACTTGTAAAAGATGCCCTTTAAGCACCTTACTAACGCCCTTTTGAAGTCCAATTAGGCACCTTTTGAAACGCACTTTCATAACATTCTGATAACATGATAGTTACAACACTATTAAAAAGTGCATTATTTCACCTTAAATTCAGCTTTTACAATAAAACTTTTGTAATAATATTTCACAACTTTGTACAATAAATACATAGATGCCTGATCTACCAAAATATACAAAAATAGGATTGCAACAAATAAAAAAGCCCCCATTCTCTCCGCAGTAATAGGGTAGAGGATGGGGGCAAAAATCATTATATTATTTTATATTCTCATTACTTCCTTAACGCCCTTGACAGTTCTGAGTTTCTTGATGAGCATATTCAATTTAGAATTATCATCAAGAAGAACCACGAGGTTACCAGAGAAAAGACCATCATGCGAGTCGATATTGATAGAACGCATTACAATCTTCTCGTCTTTGGAAATGATATTTGAAATATTGCTTACAATGCCAATATCGTCATTACCAATGACACGCAATGTGATTGCATACTGAGATGTACCCTTACCACTCCAACGTGCCTTAACAACTCGATAGCCAAAACGCTTGCGCATCTCTGGTGCATTTGGACAATCCTCACGATGAATTTTGATACCTCCGCTAACTGTCACAAAGCCAAAGACGGGATCACCATAGATAGGATGGCAGCACTTTGCAAGGGAGAAGTCCAAGCCTTTGAGATTTTTGTCGATAACGAGGACATCATCATTCTTCTTTAGATACTCTGTTGTAGGACTTTCAAATTCAAAGTTCTCTGCACTTTCAGCCTCCTTCGGCTGGTTGAGATTATGAACGTGGTTGTAAGCTTTTTGATATTCCTCAATGACATAGTTAGGATCAAGTTTCTCATCAGCAATCTGCTTATAGAATTCAGATACCTCCTTAAAGCCCAACTTACGAATGAGATAGCCCATGGTAGAGTCTTCTATCTCAATCTTCTTATTCTTAAACCTACGTTCGAGCAATTCCTTGGCATAAAGACCATCTTTAATCTGAGTTTCTTTCAATGCAAGACGTATCTTTGCTTTCGCACGTGATGACTTACAGATATTCAGCCAATCACGATTAGGCTTCTGTGTGGTTGAAGTTAAAATCTCGACAGAATCTCCACTATGCAACTCGGTACGGAAGGAAACATTCTTACCATTGATTTTTCCTCCAACACATTGATTTCCTATCTTTGAGTGAATGTGATAAGCAAAGTCGAGCACTGTTACCCCCTTAGGGAACTTTAATAGATCGCCCTTTGGCGTGAAGACATAAATCTCCTTTTCATAAAGGTCAGACTTGAACTGGTCCATCACTTCAAGATTGTTACCAGCCTCGAGAGCTGAACGGATAGAAGCTAACCAGTTATCCATTCCGCCTTCTGCCTTCACCCCTTTATATCTCCAGTGTGCAGCAAGACCATGTTCAGCAATCTCATCCATACGTTCTGTACGAATCTGTACTTCAACCCACTTCTTGTCAGGACCAAGTACGGTGATATGCAGACATTCATAGCCATTGGATTTTGGTACAGAAAGCCAATCGCGTAAACGTTTTGGATTGGGCTGATACATATCCGTCACAATAGAATATGCCTGCCAACACTGCATCTTCTCTTTATCTTCAGGGGAATCAAGAATGATACGAATAGCAAACAGATCGTAAATCCCTTCAAAAGGACACTTCTGCTTCTTCATCTTCTGCCAGATAGAATGGATTGACTTCGTTCGACCTTTAATATGAAACTTAAGTCCCGCTGCTTTAAGTTGCTCACTAACTGGAGTAATAAAGCTACTGATATAAGCATCACGCACCTTCTTTGTAGCGTTCAACTTATCTTTAATATGATAGTAGGCATCATGTTCAAGATACTTCAAGGAAAGATCTTCTAACTCACTCTTTAATTGATATAAGCCTAACTTGTGTGCTAATGGTGCATAAAGATAACTTGCCTCTTCGGATACCTTCCGCTGTGCTTCCTTATTCTCAACGTCACGAATCTGCCGCATAAGGTTGACGCGGTCGGCTATCATAATCAAGATGACACGCATGTCTTCGGCGAAAGACAACAAAAGGTTTCGGAAGTTTTCACTTTCGATAACTGGAGTTTTTTGATAAAGTGTCTGAACACGTATAAGCCCATGGATAATTTTTGACACACCATCGCCATACGTCTTACTGATATTCTCAAGTGTGAGGATTCCTTCCTGAACACTCTGATACAGAAGAATGGCAATAACGGAGTCACGATTTAAGCCGATATTCTTAACTGCAATTTCTGCTGTCTGCAATGAGCAAAGAATAGGGTTTAACCCGAATACATTACGATGGATGTTATTGTCTGATACAGCCTTATTCAGGTGTTCGCGCAACTTAGGAAGATCTGTCTCATAAAACGTTTGCCCAAGTGTATCTTTTAACGCTTCGAGTATCTGTTCAGATAATTCTCTTTCTTTATCCGTATAAATGAATTTCTCTTCCATAGGCATAATACATTCTTTTTTTCAGAGGCAAAGATACGAAGAAAATTGATATAATTAAAAATTAATGTGTCAAATAGTTTCTTTATTTCATTTTAATTCGTTATTTTTGCAGATATAATACAATCTTTTTAACACCTTACTATTATGTTAAAGAAAGAAGACCTAAAACAGATTCAAGACAAAGGAATAAGTGAGGAACAGATAAACAGACAATTGGAAGACTTCAAAAGAGGTTTCCCTTATCTGAAACTTGAAGGCGCTGCAACACCGACGAAGGGGGTTATAGTACTTGATAAGGATGCTTGTGAGGATGCTTGTCGCACGTGGCAGCGTTATCAGACAGAAGGACACAAGGTTGTTAAGTTTGTCCCAGCATCTGGTGCAGCAAGTCGTATGTTCAAAGATCTCTTTGCTTTCCTTAATGGAAGCAACGAGGTTCCAGTAAGTGATTTTGAAAAGGAGTTCTTCTCTAATATTCACAAGTTTGCTTTCTTTGAGGAATTATCAGCAAAATGTCAACAGTTAGAAGGCAAGACTTTAGATGAACTGATAGCTGACGGACAATATAAAGTCGTTGTTGCAACGCTATTAAATAAGGAAGGGCTGAATTATGGACAGCTACCTAAGGGTTTGCTACTGTTCCATTCTTATAATGATGGGATGCGGACTCCAATGGAAGAACACCTGGTGGAAGCAGCACGATACGCAGAAAGTAACAAGCAAGCTCACGTTCATTTCACAGTTTCACACGAACACTTACCTTTATTTAAGCAAAAGGTTGCTGACAAGCATACTCAATACGAAGCTAAGTATGGGGTGAACTTTGATGTTTCTTTCTCTGAACAGAAGCCAAGTACGGATACGATTGCAGTAAATCTTGACAACACTCCTTTCCGTAATGAGGATAACTCATTGTTGTTCCGCCCAGGTGGTCATGGTGCATTGATTGAAAATTTGAATGATTTAGATGCTGATATTGTCTTCATTAAGAATATTGATAACGTGGTACCAGACCGTTTGAAGGAAGAAACTATCAGTTGGAAGATGATTATTGCAGGTAAACTTGTAGCGTTACAAGAACGTGCTTTCGATTATCTTCGTAAACTGGAGAAAGGGGATTGTTCTCATACAGAACTTGAAGAGATGCTTAACTTCTTGCAGAACGAGCTTTCTTGCGAGAAGCATGATGTAGCTTCTCTTGACGATGCAGCATTGGCAGTTTACCTTTATAATAAGCTAAACCGTCCTATACGTGTATGTGGTATGGTGAAGAATGTGGGTGAACCAGGTGGAGGTCCTTTCCTTGCTTATAACCACGATGGCACAGTAAGCCTTCAGATTCTTGAGAGTTCGCAGATCGATAAGAATGATGAAGTATCTATGAAGATGTTTACAGAAGGTACACACTTCAACCCTGTTGATCTTGTTTGTGCCATCAAAGACTACAAAGGCAATGCTTTTGACTTAACAAAATATGTAGATAAATCAACAGGTTTCATCAGTTCAAAGTCAAAAAATGGTCGCAATCTCAAAGCTTTGGAACTTCCTGGTTTATGGAATGGTGCTATGAGCGATTGGAATACGGTCTTTGTGGAAGTACCTCTCGGCACCTTTAATCCCGTAAAGACTGTTAATGATCTTCTACGTGAGCAGCATCAATAATGATTATCTGGACAAAACTTAGTTAAGTTCACAATAAATTCTATTATTCCCAACCCTTGGAAATTCTTTTTCCTATGGTTGGGAATCTAATTTTCGATGAGTGTTACTATAATAATCATTTGACATATAGGTATCATGTCTTCAGAAACAATATCCTAAACAAGATTCTCATTAATTCCTCTTTGTCAACAGAATAATATCAAAAAAGATGAGAGAAAGCTTGTAAGGTTCAAATAAAAATTATACCTTTGCGCCACAAAAAGACACATTCAATGATGTTTCACCTTATGAAACGTCAACCAATCAAATGTAATTTCCCATACATATTTATATGTTAAGCAAAGAAGAATTATTAGAAAAAAACGTTTCTGAGCTTGAAGCAATTGCTCAGAGCGCTGGTGCTGCCTATTCACCTGGAGATGATAAGGACAAGCTCATTTATGCTATCCTTGACCGTCAAGCAGAAGAGGCAGGTACAGCACATCCCTTAGAATCAAAACGTAAGCGTACCAGAATAGCACGAAAGGATACCGACAGGGTTTATTCGGTGCATGGTGAAGAAGGGGAAAATTTCGATGTACAGAAGAATAAGAATACGGCTATAAGCCAACCCTCACTATTCAAAGAACTACCTGAGGTAAAGAAAGAGTTGCCTGAGGAGAAGAAAGAAAAGACTGAAGAGAAGTCACCAGAAGAGATATTAGCATCCATTCCTAAACATCGCGGTCGAAAATCTAAGGCTGAATTAGAGGCTATTGCTGCTGCAGAAGCTGCTCTTAAAGCAAAGGAGGAAGAAGCACAGCAGGTGAAAAAGACTGTTGAGGAGACACCAGTAGAGAATGTAGAACCATCTGCTCCAGAGGATTTTATCCCAGAAGATCAATTCTCTAACGTACCAACGCAGGATGAAGGGGAAGGTAAAGAAGAATTATTAGCACGCCTTCAAGAGAAGGTAAACGCCCACAACATGAATATGGAACCTGCTGGTTACCCGGTTCTACCTGCTGGTATATGGACTGGTGACCCAGGAGATGGCACTGATTTTATTCCTGTTGTTGACCTACCAATAGAGGATCAGGGTATTGTTCCAAACTATGATATGTTTGATCAGCCTACAACTCCAACGCAAATGCCATCAACTCCTATCTATGATAATGCTCCAGTTGCTAATAATGTGAACTATGATTTCTCTGATATTATCAAAGCGAATGGTGTTCTTGAGGTAATGCCTGATGGGTATGGCTTCCTCCGCTCAAGCGATTATAACTACTTGTCATCACCTGATGATGTATATATTGCAAACAATCAGATTAAGCAGTTTGGCTTAAAGACAGGTGATGTTGTGGAATGCCACGTACGTCCACCACATGAGGGCGAGAAATATTTCCCACTGACAAGTATTGATAAAATTAACGGTCGTAATCCTTCTGAGGTTCGTGACCGTATTCCTTTTGAACATCTTACTCCGCTTTTCCCTGATGAGAAGTTCACTCTCTGTGGTGATCCTCGCACAACCAACCTTTCAACACGCATTGTAGATCTCTTCTCACCAATCGGTAAGGGGCAGCGTGCTTTGATTGTTGCACAGCCTAAAACGGGTAAGACCATTTTAATGAAGGACATTGCGAATGCTATTGCAGTCAACCATCCAGAGGCTTACTTGATGATGCTCTTGATTGATGAACGTCCAGAGGAGGTTACGGATATGGCACGCACTGTAAATGCTGAAGTCATTGCTTCAACATTTGATGAGCCAGCAGAACGCCACGTCAAGATTGCTGGTATTGTATTAGAAAAGGCAAAGCGTATGGTTGAGTGTGGTCATGATGTCGTTATTTTCCTTGACTCCATCACCCGTTTGGCACGTGCCTATAACACCGTAGCACCAGCATCTGGAAAGGTGTTGACTGGTGGTGTTGATGCTAATGCCTTACAGAAACCAAAACGTTTCTTCGGTGCTGCTCGAAATATTGAGGGTGGTGGCTCTCTTACTATCATTGCAACAGCCTTGATTGACACTGGCTCTAAGATGGATGAGGTTATCTTCGAGGAATTCAAGGGTACAGGTAACATGGAGTTACAGCTTGATCGCAGCTTGAGCAATAAGCGTATCTTCCCAGCTGTCAACTTGGTTGCATCAAGTACTCGTCGCGATGACCTCTTACAGGATCGTACAACACTCGACCGTATGTGGATTCTTCGTAAGTACATTGCTGATATGAATTCTATTGAGGCTATGAACTCTATCCACGATC
>ERZ772926.716-NODE-716-length-17602-cov-7.908987_pt1 | contig 17602 bp, 18 predicted proteins | sample MGYA00511136_ERZ772926 | MGnify/ENA primary metagenome ERZ772926 (study PRJEB29015, sample SAMEA2737917) | human oral metagenome | biome: human oral; feature: human-associated habitat; material: dental | place: China | collected 2153 ... | reverse complement strand
CTGCCGGGCCGGCGTGCTGCTGAGGGGCGGCTCGGCCGAGGCACCCGGCAGCGGGGCCACGACCACGGGCGCACGATAGTCCTCGTCGTGCTCGTCGGATCGCTGATCGGAGTGCTCAGCCTGTTGCTGGTCGCTGTCCTCGTCGCCGGCCGTCGGAGCCTCAGCGTGCTCGACGTCGGAAGCCGCCTCATCGGTGAGTCTGTCGACGCGGCCGTTGACATCGGTACTGCCGGGGGCGTCCGGGGACTGCGGAGGCTGTGACATGGTCCAACCGTAGGCGACAGGTCCTATGTCTCGCAGGACAGCCGCGCCCGTCCGCTGGCGGCAAACGTCCAGGGACGTGGGCAACGGCTTGAGGAATGTGCCAGAAGACCGATGTTATCCACAGGTTATGTCGAGGTGGTGGCCATGTCGTGACCAGGTGCCCTAGAGTTTATCCGTGACAATGGTCACCGACCGGCTGGTGTGTCACGGCTCAGTGCAGAGCCCCGGGTCGGTCCTCACATCATCCTCACTCCTCCCCTCATACGACTCCCACGCTGAGAGGCATCATGGACGCTGCCGATCTTCTCCTGACCGAGGTTCGCGAGCTGGTGCGCGCTCGCGGCATCGACCCCCTCAAGGACGCCTCCGACCTGGAGCAGCTCGTCACCCAGGCCGAGGAGGACTATCTGCGCCGCTCCGACGCCGGACTCGTCCCGCCGCTCATCGACCCCAAGGGGGCGCGCACCCACGTACTCGACTCCATGGCGGGGCTGGGCCCGCTCCAGGGCTACCTCGATGACGAGTCCATTGAGGAGATCTGGGTCAACGCCCCCGGCCGAGTCTTCGTCGCCCGCTCCGGACGCCCCGAGCTGACCACCACGATCCTGGAGAGTGAGGACCTCACCGTCCTGGTCGAGCGGATGCTGCGGGCCTCCGGGCGCCGCCTGGACCTGTCCAGCCCCTTCGTCGACGCCCAGCTTGCCGGGGGACAGCGGCTCCACGTCGTCATCCCGCCCATCACCTCCCAGCACTGGGCGGTCAACATCCGCAAGCACACCTCGCGTGCCTCCCGCACCACCGACCTCGTGCGCATGGGATCGCTGACCAGCCAGGTTGCTGCCTTCCTGGATGCTTCCGTACAGGCCGGCCTCAACATCCTGGTCTCGGGCGCCACCCAGGCCGGCAAGACCACGATGGTCAGGGCACTGGCCGGAGCGATCCCGGGTTCCCAGCGGGTCATCTCCTGCGAGGAGGTCTTCGAGCTCGCCCTGCGCAACCGGGACTGCGTGGCTATGCAGACCCGGCCGCCCAACCTTGAGGGCGTCGGAGAGATCAGCCTGCGGCGCCTGGTCAAGGAGGCCCTGCGCATGCGCCCCGACCGCCTCCTCATCGGAGAGGTCCGCGAGGCCGAGGCCCTGGACCTCCTCATCGCCATGAACTCGGGCCTGCCGTCCATGTGCACCATCCACGCCAACTCCGCCAGGGAGGCCATCATCAAGATCTGCACGCTTCCGCTGCTGGCGGGGGACAAGTGCAGTTATACAGCTACTTCCTACGCGTTCGTGGCGTAGCCAGGAAGCGCAGGGGACACCTGGGGGGGGCGTGTACTTAGGTCCCTCCTTAGCGTCTCCAGCATCTTTCGCTGATGTTTCAACGATGGGAGTGAATGGAGTGACCTGGAGGCAGCTATCATCCCTGCCCCTCCCTGCGAGCACGTCTATGTGCGTGTGGAGAGAGTGGGGAGCGCGCTTGCATGTACAGGGTCATATGGAACCCTCCAAGTCCCTCCGTCCCTCCTGGGCCATGTTTCCGATGCGAAAGTCCTGGAGGATCTTCGTGGACAGGTCCCTCCGGAGTCTTTTCTGGTCCCTCCGAGGCCTCCCTGGGTCTTGTGCGAGGTAACTGCCTTAGCGACTGGGGTGGAGCGGTGGTCTGTTCGGAAGGTTGTGATGGCAATGTTGGTTTAGCAGCTGTGCGGTGCGTCGTCCTACACCGGGGCCAGATCTGTCCGCTGCTCGAAGCTGATCGACACCGGTTTCGTCACCACGGCGTAGACTTCTTCCGTAATGCCGGACAACCTATCAATCTATTCGATTACGAGCCTAATCATGACCGCCGATATGAACCGGCCACTACGCTCGTGAGCATGACAGCGCGCTCATGAAGCCCCGCAGGCTTGGCGGAGTTGATCGTTGGGTCAGACAGCGAGGTCGAGTGGCAGATCGGAGATATCCCGCAGGCGCTTTCCTTCGATCATCATCTTGAGCAGATCTTTCGATGTCTCGTCTCCGATCTCCTCGACAGTTTCCTGCAGTTCAGGCAGCGCCAGGTGATAAACCATGTCTATATCACCCGTGCCCAAGGCTAGACTGGTAAGTCTGTCCGGCAGGGGTTCTGCTGTCACTACTACGACGTGCGGCAGCCTGCCCTTGCGCCCACGGATCAGAGACAAGGCCTCGGATCGAGTATTCTGCGCCCTGTCAGTTCGCATTGTCCACTTGCAGGACACGACCGCGTGGAGGATCGGTGCCGAGTTGTTGACGGCTCGAATGATCGTCTTTCTCGCAACCATATCGTCGACGACCGGTGGCTCTGACGTGCCGTTGATCGCCGAGTCTTCTTCGGGGGCCCTTGTGATGATCACGTCTGGGAGAATCGCGTAGGCGTCTCCGATCAGTGCTCGGAGCTTGGGGTTGGTATCCATCGCACTCGCGAGTTCGCCCAGGTGTCTGTAGGGCTCGTACTGGCCGAGGATTGCATGGTTGTCGCTTGTGATGCGAGTGACGTTCCAGTTCCCTGGTCGGATAGCCGCGACCATCGGCATTGTCGCGGAGAGGAACTTCTCAATGTTCTTCTCCAATGCAGATCCTGATGTTTGGCCCTTCGGGCGAGCACCCAGATGCTTTCCGCCAAGTTTCTTGGTCCAGAGACGCGCGATTGTTGTGGATCGACCGCTGTGCTTGTCCGCGATTGTCGAGATCTCGTCCTCACCAATCAGTGCAAGCACCGTGTCTGTCGGGTCGTCCGGCGCGGTGAGGTGCCTGTATAACTTCTGCCGTTCGATCTCCAGCGCTGTCGTCACGATGCCATGTCCCCTTCAATGTAAGGCTTTACGTGCTGGGCGATCGCGCGAGCCAGTCCCACAGGAACCGCATTTCCGATTTGCCGAGCAATCTCGATCTTAGTGCCGCACCACTTGAACGTGTCCGGGAAGTCCTGGATACGTGCAGCTTCACGATGTGTAATCGGACGGTTGACCTGCTGGCTCTCCTCTCCCTCCACCCACTGCGGGTGCAGGTAGCGGCCCTTTTCGGGCTTGAAGAACTCCGTACGCACAGTCACCGAGGGTTTGTCCCACTCCAAACGCCCCATGACGTCCGTGGTTCCTGTGGGCTTCTCCGCCCAACAGCGGGGCAGGAGTTCTGGGGCCTTCTTGGCGATGTCGAAGCGTCCGCCGCCAGGTGGCACAAGTTTGTAGCGCGCGAGAGACTTCGCTCGTGGGTTACGTCTCAGGTGGATCTCTTCAGCGGTAAACGGGCCAGGGATCATCATACCGAACACTTCCTCGCTGCGTTCGGGCAGATCAGTGGACGGTGACTGGAACGGTACGTCGCCGATCCGCTCACGAAGTGTGACCCACGGCTTTACTGTGGCTTCGAGTGTGTCGGGGTTCTGCGCGTGTGTTGGGTTCGGTAGCTCGATCTTGCCGATACGGGACCCAATCACGATAGTCCTGATGCGTCGCTGTCCGACACCGTAGTTGGCGGCGTTGAGCTGACCGTAGGAGAGTACGTAGTCCTGAAGAAGACCTTCGTCCTTGACTTCCTCTAGAAGGAGTGCGAACTCGGGCGACCTCATGAAGCGGTCGACGTTCTCGATGACGAAGACCTTGGGGCGAGCCTTGCGCACGATACGCACGTACTCTCGCCACAGCTGGTTGCGCGGGTCGTTGATGTCCTTCGAGCCCAGGTTCGAGAAGCCCTGACACGGTGGTCCGCCGATGACCAGGTCCACCTCAGGTACGTCGGCCTCGTTCAGCGTGGCGATGTCGCCGTAGAAGGTATGGTCGTCGCCGAAGTTCGCGGCGTAGGTCGCGGCGGCGTGAGCATTGAACTCCACGGCGAGCACTGGCGTGAATCCAGCCTCGGTGAAGCCCTGGGTCATGCCGCCGCATCCGGCGAACAGGTCAATCATCGTGGGCACGTGCGTCACTCTACGATAACTACAGCGTCGTGTTGTAGTTTAGTTCTCGGCGTGGACACAGGAAGGATCAGTGACATTGGCGACGAACACCCCGTCATCCGAGTGGACGGCGCAGGACTGTGCGGACTACATCGGTGTCGCTGTCTCGACCTTCCGGGGCTATGTCACTCGTGGGGACTGCGATGCTCCTCGGCCCGTGCGCCACGTTGGCCGGACGCCTGTCTGGGATGCGGCTGAGGTTCGCGCCTGGCACGAGGCTCGGCCTGGCAAGGGTGGACGCCCTGCGATCACTCGTTGATCCACTGGAGCCAGCCGAGATGTAACCGCCGTGGGCGGTTCGGGCTCTGTGTTTGGAGCCAGCCTGGTTCGTGAGCGCCCCTTCAAGAGCGGGCTGCCCTGGGCTGGTCTTGTGAGCGAGGAGTCTGTGATGTCTACTGCTGTTGCTGGCCGTCCGTCTGTGTGGATTGGCTGCGTGTCGTGTCTCAATGAGGGGCGTCTGGTTGGTCGTTGGGTCGACGCTGAAGAGGCGTGCGAGGTCGCCGTCGACGACCTGCACGACGGGCAGGTAGGCGAAGGCTGTGGGGAGATGCGTTGCCTGGATTGCGAGAACCTGCCCTGCGAGGTCGGGGAACTCAGTCCCGGTGCCGCTGTCTTATGGGGTGAGCTGTTCTCCGAGGTGGGTGAGGTTGAGTGGCTGGCGTTGTGTGCTTGGGTTGACTCCGGTTGCCATGTGACCGACGCCGATGGGATGCCCAGCGTCTCGGACTTTGAGGAGCGTAACCGGGGCCTGTGGCCGTCGTTTCGGGCGTTCGCCCAGGAGTACGCCGATGACTGTGGTCTCTTCTATCAGGTGCCTGAGCGGTTCGTTGCGTACTTCGACCTCGACAAGTGGGTGGGGGACCTAGAACAAGAGTTCACCGTCATGGATGGTCCTGACGGGGTCTTCATCTTCCATGACCTGTAAAGGAGGGACGTCGCTGTGGATGTGGTGATCGGTGCCCGTGTGCCCGAGGCGGTCGAGTTCGAGGCGAGTGGCTGCAGCGTCTTGGATTAGGTGCTGGGTCTGAGTCCTGTGGTCCTTCAGTGTCTCTGACACTACGGGTGCTGAACCGGATCTTCGGAGGGCGTGCTGGCCAGCAGGTCCAGGGCGTCGATCCCAAGTTCCTGGGCCAAGGCGTCAACAGAGTCGAGCGTCATGTTGCGCTCCGCCCGCTCGATGCCGCCCAGGTATCGGGCTGTCACCCCAAGCTGCTCAGCCAGGTCCTCCTGCGTGAGCCGACGGCGACGACGCTCGGCGCGCAGATTTGCACCAAGCCGTTGCCTCAACGATGTCGCCACGTCCCCATCGTGAGAGGCGGAATCCATCGATTCCAGGAACTCATCGCTTCCACTGGAAGCGATGAGTTCCGTATGATCGTGCTGAACCACCAACCGAATCGAGGTATCCCTGTGTCCTGCCCCTCCAGAACCGTCCTGGCGTTTGCCCTGCTTGCAGGCGCTGTGTCACTCACCGGGTGCTCAGCCGCCACCGTCCCGTCCGGCAGCGCCTCAGGTGGTGCGAGTAGTCCGTCAGCACAGGTTTACGAGTTCGCCTCGTTGAGCAACTTCGTCTCCAAGGGCGCAGCGACCGCCCAGGTGCCTCAGGGACTCATCGACGTCGTCACCAAGGACGGCAATCAGGTCCCGGTCACCGGCGTCACCTTCACCGCACACAAGCTCGACTCATCGAGTATGTGCGCTGTCGATGGCGCGGTTACCTACGCGAGCGGCGGCGAGGCCGTCGCATCAGCACCCGAGCAGACCAAGGAGCAGCAGGCGACGAGGAGGGCCAAGAACGTCGATGAGCAGCTGCGCGAGGAGTTCGGAGGCGCCACCGAGGCCGAGATCCGCAAGGATGTCAAGGAGGAACTCGGTGATACTGCCAGTGAGGCAGATATCGAGCGAGAGACCAAGGACCGCGCCTCTGATCTCAGCACCCGTCGGGCCGAGCTTGAGCAGGAGAACAAGGGAAGCGGCGAGGAGAAAACGCCCGCTCGGAACGTGGCCGCCTTCCTGTTCCCGGGGAAGACGGACTCCTTTGACAACAAAGAGCTCAACGAATCCAATCCCGAGAAGGGCCTGTACATGACTTCCACGAGCAGCTTCACCATCGTGAAGTCCTGCGCTTCGAGCTTCGATGACACATCGGCCTCCACCGATATGACTTTCCAGATGTACGACGGCAAGCACCGCGACGGTATCGCCGAGATCGGCATCACCGTGATGCAGGACGGCTCCATCGGATTCGTCAACAACAAGACCAAGAACTACGAGCGAGACACCTCAGGCAACTGGCTCAAGAAGAAGTAGGCTCAACTGGCCCTCGAGGCGCCCGCGAGGAGAGACATAGATGAGAAGTGCACAATCCCGCTCATGGACGCTCAGCCGCGTGCTACGTAAGCGGTGGTGGGCTCTGCTACTCGTGTGGATCGCGCTGATCACCGTGGAGTTCAGGGCAATAGACGTGATCTCCACGAATATCGTCGCCACAGGCAAGCCTGTGATGGGGATCGCCCCTGATCGCGACGTCATCTTCCCAGTCGCGTTCGCGGTGATAGTCATGTTGGCGGTGGCTTTCGTTCCCGTGTCGCTGGTCATCACCAAGTCCGCTTGCAACAGCCGGTTCTGGGGGTGGCTACGCTTTCAATGGGACAGCCCAACGGGACGACAGGCTAGAGAACTCGCGCCCGGCCTAGTAGCTGTAGGTGCCTTCTGCCTGACCCTAGCCACAGTGGCCGACGTGCTTGGGCTCGACATGATGATCGAAGTTCTCAAGGGTGCCACTACCGAAGAAGTACTCGAGGACAACCCCCTGTTCCTCGCGGGCTTCCTCTTCTCCTTCATCAACCCCACCCTGGTATGGGCCATTCCTGCTGTACTGCTTGGCTTCATCGCCACGAAGCTCGACCTGCCGCTACGAACCCTGGCGAAGAGAAGCGCCGTCACAGCAGGCATCATGATCGTCATCTCGTTTACACCTCTAGGAGGATTCCTTCCCCTGATCTCCCTGGCCGCCGGCCAGACAATCCACCTGCTCACAACAATGTGACCTGGTTCCGCGGAGGTGCCAGTGGGGCCCTGAGACCGTCGCAACGGTCTCAGGGCCCCACTGTTTCGGTACGTCGTGATTGCTACCAGCGCGCGTACTCATCGGCGAGCCGGTGCGAGATCCACCAGACGAGCCAGGCGAAGGCCGCAACGCAGCTGAGCGTCCCCAGTGCGATCAGTGCCTTGGCCCACCATGCCTGAGCCGCTGCGAACGATGCCCACGCCCACCCCAGAAGGGGGCCCATGCCGAGCGCGTGGAAGGCCCCCATGGTCAGGCCTCCAACCACCAGAAGCACTACAGCAAGTGGAAGTAGCGCAAGGCACATGCGTCCTGCGCTCACCCAAGTCACTCGGGCTGAGAGCCTGTCAACACGAAGCTCGGCGTCTCGCATCGCTTCCGTCAGTTCGTCGGTTTTGGTGGTTACCCGCTCAACCTCACCGACGGCACGAGAGATCTCCTTGGCGCCCAGAGATGACACACGTCCCTCAAGGCCGTCCAATCTGTGCTCGACACTCTGTAAAGGGCCCTCGACGGCCACAGCTAGTCGTCTATCGAGGACGTCAAGGCAATGCTGGGTGAGTTTGTCGGTATTGATGCGAACAGTGCCGCGTTGACGGACTTCCTTAGCGAGATGGTCACAGCTCGAAACCATCGTCTTGAGCTGGTTGTTGATCCTCTGTGTCAAGTTGTAGGCCTGAAAGTCTGCTGATCGTACGGTCGTACCGTCGGGGAGTATCACGTGTCGTGATGCGGTGAGCGTTTCGGCGACGGCGGCGATCGTCTTCTCGATCTCGCTCAGCCTGTTCCGCATCTCGACGAACTCGGTCGAGTGCTGCTCGCCTGGATGCGAGATCAACAGGCTCTCCAACTGTGCTGTCGTGTTCTCGTCGATGCTCTTTATGTAGGCTGTCTGATCTGAGATGTGCTTTGTGAGTTTGGATAGATGCTGCTCTACGCTGTCGAGTCTCGAGATCAAGTCGGGCAAGATCTCCGTAGTTGTGTTCCGTTCGTCTTGCTCCTGTATCTGTTTGAGAATCCCCATCGCTGTTTCCTTTCACGTGTGGGTTATGTTTCATCTTCTTGGCGTGGTACTCGAAGATCTCCTGAGCGCCTTCAGAGGTGAATTCTGGGGTAAGGGAGGAGGCCTTGCGTCTGCCAAACTTTCCGCTGTCTTTTCTGCGCATCTTGTAGCTCCAGCCGTCTCGTTTGGTCACCGCAAGGCGGACGCCGTTATTTGCAAGAATGCTTTCGAAAGCTGCTTGGTCAACGCATCGAGGATCGGAGAGGGCGTCAGCGACGATGTCGCCTAGCACCTGCTCGAACCCGCCTGCCTCAAAGTCCTCGCGACGCTGGTCCCAGTCGGGCTTAGGCCTACCTGGATCCGGTAACACCTGAAGGCCAAGCTCCTGCATGAGTTCATCGTTGAGTTGGCGTACCCCGTGTGCCCAGCTCGTGTTGCGATTTAGGCACCTTCCCGTCAGATTGTCGTGGTTAGCGACGACAATGTGAGCGTGAAGATGATGCCCCTTAGCGTCGCTATGCACAGCGATGAGATAGTCAGCACTGTGCATCCGGTTCGTGAGCATCTCAGCGATGTCGCAGACCCTCTGGGCGTCTTCGGAACTGTGCACATCGAACTCGTCAGGGCTGAAGGCGAGGATGTAGGTATAGGCCTCCACCTTTCGACTGCAAGCGTCGTTGTGAGCCTGAGTCATTCGTACGAACTCACTCGGGTCAGTACTCCCGTTCGCCACGGATACGGAAAGCGCCGCCGCCCGGTGCTGCTTGGCAGCAGCACGCTGCCTGCCCTGCTTGCCTGACCCGTAGAGCACGTAGTGAACCGTGCTCGCGACACACCTCGAGCTCTTGACATTCACTATCGACATCTCACACCACCGTCCTGTCACCAAGCGACCCACGCAGGGCGCTGACCGCATCCCGTAACTCACACAACAAATCTGCATCAACAACATCCCCTCGACGGAGCACCTGATTGAGGTTCACACCTACTCGCCGTAACTGCTCAACAGCCTCGGATACCCCGGGAGCGGGCCGAGGCGCCACAGCGTGAGCCGCAAGATCCCTGACCTCATGGCGTCGGGTATCCAGCGCATCGCGCAGGACCGCCCGTGCCCATGCGCTGGGCTTGACGCCCAGCGCACGAGCTCGGCGCCTGACGGCGTCGAGCTCAGAGAGGGAGACGCGCACAGCGATGCGAGCATCGAGCGTCTCCCTGTCCTCCACCACGCGCAGTGCTTCCCGATGACGCCGCGTGGTGGAGACAGAACCGGCACGGTGATCTTCCTTCTGAGCCGGTTCTGAAGAGAGGCCAGCAGGGGATTTGTCGAACAATCGGGCTCCGCCCTCGTTCCCCAAACCCCGCTGGCTCCCGTCCTCGCTCGCTACGCTCGCTGCGGGCGGGAGGGATACTGAGCTGCGCACGGCCTCGACGGGCATGTCGTTCACGCGCTCCACGACCCCTCCACCTCCCCGGGTGGCTCGTCGGGGAGACGATGCGTGGGTGTAGCATTTGAGACGACCCGTGTGCTCGATGACTTCGCTCTGCGTGACCTTGCTGCCCTATCGCTCTCCAGAGCGTTGCGAGCCCGGGCCGTCAAATCCTCATAGAGGTCGGAGTGCTCCTCGCGAAGCAGATCTACGACCTTGGCGTTGACCTTGCGCTGCTCAGTAGCTGCAGCGCGCCTGATCTTCGCGATGCGTTCGGCAGCGCGCTTGCGTTCGGCAGCGATGAGCTCATCGACGTTGGCAGATGTCATGGTGTTCTCCTTCTGGCAGTTGATGTCGGTACTGTTTTCGGAAACGTGCCCAGCAGCCCGCCTCTCTGAGAGTCGGTATGGGTGCTCACACTCCAAGGGGGTGCGTGCCGTGGTGCCAAGTGCACTCTTGGTCGTTGCATGTGGCCGTAGTCGATTGCCTGTGTTCCCACGCAGTCTCAGGCCATGGCAGGTCATCGCGGTAGCAGTCGAGCCAGTCGCGTCCTGCCGGTGAGACCTCAGCGAGGATCGGAACGGTTAGAGACCCGAGCGTGAGGTTGAACTGGAGCGCCCTAAGAAGGGCCTCTCTCGCCGCATCTGCACGCTCAGCAGGAACTTCTACGAGTACTTCGTCGTGGATCACCGCGCGCAGTCCCTTGGCCAGCCAAGAAGGCATCCGGAGAATGCCCTCAGTGAAAATGTCCCTCGCCGTCCCTTGACCCATGAGAGCAGGCGCTTGCGTGTAGCTGTTCGCAGGTGCAACTCGTAGCGTTCGTCCCCATGGGTTGCGCAGAAGAGTCATCTGACGGACACGGTTTTTATATGACTCGAGCTCTGGAAACGCGCGCTTCATCGAAGCGAGCACTTCCTCGGCCTCGGCGACGCTCATTCCCGTTCCGGCGGCGAGCCTCCTGGCGCCCATGCCATAGGAAGTGCCGTGGGTAATAGCTTTGGCGTCCTTGCGTCGAGGATGATGGCTAGTAGCACGGTCCCAGTTGCATTCACCAAAGACACGGGACGCGATCTCATCGTGGATGTCGCGCCCCGGGGCCATTGCCGCGATGTACTCGGGATCCTGCGATAGGGCTGCCATGGCTCGAGCGTCTACGCCCGACAGATCTGCGCACAGGAAGATGTTGCCGTCGTCTGGGACAAGGAGCGCACGCTCGACGATGTTTGCCCGGTCCCGCTTAGAGAATACCGTCATTCCGGGCTCTGTCACAGAGAACCGTCCCGAGGCTTGGCCGCCATCAACTCCCGGGTGGATTCGTCCATCCGTGCGTACACAACGCATTACCGTCTCAGGCACGCTGCGTACGCCGTTCAACTCGCGCAGAGCCTCGACGAGCAACGCTAGTTCAGTGTTGCCAGAGTGCGTGGCGAGCACGAAATTAAGAGAGTCCTTGTCCGTGGCAAGTCGGCCCTTCGCCGTGCGTGGTGGTGTCACGTTCACGGCTTCGAATGCCCGCTCGATTGCCTGAGCGCCTGCGGCTGTCCGATGTGGAGCCTTGCCTGCGAGGGGTACGCCATACTTGTCGTGAAGCCAGGAGAGCCTTTCGTCACGAACCTGCTCACCGACGGCGATCATGCGCTCGACGAGGCCCACGTTGACGCGTGTCCCGACACCGGAGATGGCCCCAAGGCGGTGCAGGACACGGTGCTCGCGCACCGTGTAGGTGTCGATGCGCAGGAGCCCCGCCAGTCGGCGAACGAGTTCGACGTCTTGGACAACGTAGCGTCGGTATGTCGCGTCGTCGGTGGGAATTTGGTCGAGGCCCCCATGGGTCTGGGCAAGCGCCTCCAGTGCGCTTCCGTCTTCGGTGACAAGCTTCTCATCGCTAAAAAGTGCCTTGCCGAGCGTATCGAGCGCATGGGAGTTGCGTGCCGTCATCCCCGAGACTGCCGGGTCAGCCTGCCGAGCTAACACAAGAGTATCTATGGCCCGATCCTCGACGACGAGTTGTTCCATGTTGAGCTCGTGGTACAGCTCGAGTGCTCGGAGATCGAAGGCGAGGATGTTGTGTCCCACTGCAACAGCTCCCGGTTGCGAGAGGAGCTCGACAAGCGGCGTTGGGTCTGTACTCACCTCCACCTCACCGTCGTCAACTGCCCATGCGGCTAACCGGACGTACCCTGGGCCGTAGTCCCACAGATGATCCGCGTCGGCAGTCTTCAGGACAAAATAGATGTGGGTCATCGTGCCGCTCCTTCGGTGCCGACGTTCGCGTTGCTTCCGCCAGCAGTGCCTGGCAGATCAGTGATATTGGGTGGCGTGAACTCGGGATCGTTATCGATTGGTACCCCCGGCACATAGTCACGGGCGAGGGGGCCGAACACCTCTGGGTTGAGGAGAGCGACGCTCACCCCCATCCCCTGCTTGCTCGTGTTAAAGGTCCGTGTGACTGAGAGCGATCCAGAAGTCAGTGCTGGTTCCGGCTGCGCAGGTTCTCGCCCGGGTCCAGGCGACTGTTCAGGGGGTTCAGGTGCTAGTTGAGTAGGTGATGTAGCCGGTGCCAGTGCGGGGCCGGACGCGGGAGCCGGGGCGTTGTCGAGGGCCTCGACGCGCCAGAGCCGGACGCTCTTGTGCCCACGCCCCGCCTCTACAAGGCGCAGGCGTTGACCACAGAACTCGTACCACTTCTTGAGACGCCCAAGGGTCATCCCGACCTTGCGCGCATCGTTCTTGAAGTTGTCTCGCTCGACGCCGTAGGGCAATGGTGCATCTGCATCAGCGGCTACGAGTTGACGGACCTCTGCCGACGAGAATCTCGTTGAGAGCCGGTCGCACAGGTAAGCGAGGAACTCGCCAGTCTGCTCGGCGTCGGCGTCTGAGATACGACGGCGTTCGCAGACGTTGCCGAGGAAATCGGTGAACCCCGCGTGCCAGAGAACCGAACCAACCGTCTTCTGCCAGTTCGAGAATGTTGCAAAGCCGAAGCCGCCGAGGGCTTCCTGCGGGGCCTGCGGGCGCCCGTTGGCATACCAAGCACGGATCACCGTCAGGAGCGCGCCGAGAAGGTCGGAGCGGTGCTTGGCGACGTGCGCTCTGATGTCCGGGTACTTGAAGTTCGACCTGTTTTCGACATCGGGGCGGTCGGTCCTTAGACTGATCTCGACGACGCGACGAGCAGTGTCCGCCGGTGTCGAGACATGGTTCCCTGTTGCGGAGAAAACGGCGAGGTTCTCAAACGACGAGGTAACCGATTCCCCAAGCCGGCGCCCCTGGTAGAAGGGGCTCGTGAGTGCGAGTCTCAGGCTTGCGGAGTTCACCTCGGTGACCTCGTCGAAGGCGATTGACGTTTGCCCAGCGGCAAACGCTGCATAAAGCCGCTTGTCGACCTCCTCGTCACCACGTTCGGCAGACGGGAGGAACTGGAGACTCGCTTCCTGTCCGGTGACGATTAGGTGGACAAGATGCTCGAGCTCGCCTTTGCCGACGCCAGGCTGAGACCCGTTGAAGAGGAAGAGTGGTGCGATACCCGTCACGGGCCTCATAAGCATCGTCACAGCCATGGCGACGGTGTTTGTCCGTGATGCTTCGTCAGCGAAGACGAAGCCGTCGTATCCGTCCTCGCCATCCATGGTAAGGACGTCGAGGATCGCTGCGCGTGCGTACTCCACGTCGGCTGCGGTTGGCTTGTCCGGGACCGTGATCCCTTTGAGCGATGGGTCGAGGTCAAGGAGCAGCCCCGTCTTCTCGTCGTAGCCGTTCTCGATGACGATCGAGCCGTCATCGTGGATGATTGGCGAGGAGACGACACCGACGACGGGGCGCAGTTCGTCCCAGAACGTCAGTGCAGTCGGCAGCGCACGCCGGTACTCTGTGCCCTTGGAGAATATGGCGAGTCTGGCTACGATCTCCTCGAATGCCTGCTGCGTCACAGGCTCCAGCGAAACCCTTCCCGTGCGCGGGTCCCTACGGGAACGGACCATCCGTGAGGCGGACGAGTACAGCCCCTCGCGCGACCCTCGCTCTCGCAGTATCTCGCGCAGTTTTCTGAACAGCGGCAGCGAGTCACCTGTATCAGGGAGTGAGACATAGACTCGGCCGGATTCTGTGGCGTTCCGCTCGGCAATCTTGCCGAGATGCTGGCGGTGGAGGTGCTCGGCCTGACGCTTGGTCAGACCAGCAGGAGACTTCCCCGCTCGCTCGACAATGCGCTCGAGAACAGCACGACGCCTATCTTTGGACCAACATGTCAGATAGTCATCGAGGCCATCATGGCCAGCTCCTGGGAATGTGCCGAAGCACGTGGAAGACGCGCCGAAGTCGAGCAGAGCCTCGCCAAGACGATGTGCCCCGTCCCACACGGGCCACGATGATGCTGCGTCGGCATCGGGAACGACGCATACATCATGCCCCTCGAGCGCGGCCAGCATTGGCGACGGCCGTCCATTCTCCATCCAACCGGTGATCCCGGCGATCGAGTAAATAGCCCAGCTCTCCGGAGCCCAAGACAGTGCGGCGAGACCCTGCTTGGTGCCCTCAACGATCAGTGTCGCATCAGGTGAGGTGACCTCACGAAGGACACCAAGCTTCAGCGGGCTGAACAATGGGTCATCTTTCTTCGGTCCGACATACTTCATGTCGGCGAGTGTGGTCTTGGCCTGCCACGAATGCGTCCCGTCGACGTTCCTCTGTGGGTAGACGATGACAGGCGCGCCTGACACTGAGACCACCCACTCGCCTCCAGCAGGCATCTGCGCTGGAAATCTTGCCGTGTAAATGCCACGCTCGGTGATCACTTTGTCAGTGATGCCTGAGCGACGGAGCTCCTCGAGATGATCTGGCGAGACGGTACTCGTTTTGGTAGACTGGGAGTCGTCGGAGGTTGTCCCAAGACCTTCCACCTGGCCCTTGTCGTTCGCCGCGACAGGGGCCGAATTTCTTCTCAAGGTCATATTCACGCCACCGCCTTAATCGCGCCGGAGAAGGCGGCGAGCAGGATGGCGCGCTGGCGCTCGTCGAGCGGGGGAGCGGAGGCTGCCTGACGTTCAGCCCAGGCTCGAATGTCTTCATCGGAAGAGATTTCCAGTCGAGGTAAGACGGGTGTGGCGAGCGCGTCAAGATCACTTCGCAGTACCTTGACGCGGCCCCCGGTCTTGACAGCAGGAAGCCTTCCCTGAGCGATCCAAGAGCGAAGCGTCGAGTATGCACCGTAGCCTTCGGCCGTAGCCTCCCTAAGGGTGAGGTAGTGCGTTTTCTCGGACGGTGGATTGTATGCGGTAGACACAAGCCTCTCCAGACAGGTAGAACTGTCCGGAGAGTTCGTGACCTTTTCCCGGCTATATCCAGGTGGCGAAAATATACCCTGCTTACTACCTTTTTTACAGGAGTGCTACTCCATACCTGGTCTCTTATCGGAACCCCGCCCGCCATGCGAGGACTTACCCGTGCAAAACATCGTGTCGGAGGAGTTACCGGTCGTTAGCCGTTTGGTGAGCTACACCTTGGTGGGAACCGTGATTCCCACCACCCTCGGGGTTATCCCATCTCGTGGTTCTCACGATCGCGAATCACAAGATCTAGCGCGATCCTAACAGGGTTAGTCAAGTCTAGTCAAGTGGCGTTAATCGACTCTACTTCCAGTCGATACGGACTCGCTCAGGATCGACCCCGCGTCGCCCGGGACGAGAGGCCTTGGCGAGGAAGGGGGTCATCATGGCGCGAATGACGCGCCGGCGAGTCTCCAGATCGAGGGCCTCCCAGGCGGTGCGAATGTTCTGAGCGTCGACGAGCTTTAGGACCGCTGGATCGGTCCCTGTGAAGGTTCGTAGGCGTTTCTCGTTGGCCTCGATGCGTGGGCGAACCAGGGCTTCTTGTTCCAGGCGCAGCGCGAGGTTCCGGTTCGCTGCTGCCTGCTCTGCCACGTCGCGCAGGTAGGCTTTGTCAGCATCTATCTCGGCCCGCAGTGCAGCGCGCTCCTCGGCATGGGTGCCATCTGAGTGGTTGAGAACCTCTAGGACGTCGGGCTGATGGAGACGGGTTAACAGTGCCTCCACCACGAGGGAGTCAAGGAAGTCCTCCTTCATCGTGACGTGGAACCCGGCGCCACGCCGTTTCGCTCCTGCGTTGCACTGGTAAACCACGTTGCGTCGGCGGGGCAGCTCTGTCCCGTCAGGAGCGAAGCGACGTCGCGAGTGGTTGACACGACAGACGAGGGGTTCGCCGCACTCTCTGCACCGCGCGATCCCGGTGAGAAGGTGCTGTGCCCTCCACTCACCTGATCCGTTCAGGCGCGAAGGGTCATCGAGTAGAGCTTGGAGTCGGTCCCACGTGTCCCGATCGAGAATCGGGGGCCAAGTGGCGTCCCCGATGATCTCCTTCCGGTAGGTGCGCAGTCCTGCATAGCCGGGGCGGCGCAGCAGTCCTCGAAGTTTTGCCCCAGACCACTGCAGTGGTTCCTTGCCGTCCGCCAGACGCCGTTCGTCGTCGAGGTCTGTGGCGGCCGCGGTCACTCGGCGTTTGTTGAGATCGTGTGAGATGGAGTACAACGCCTCGCCCGCAAGAACCCGTTCGGCGATCTCGCGCACGATGGGAGCTCGGACAGGGTCTTCGACAACTGATACCACATGCCTCTCTGTTCCCTCACCGTCATAGATGCGCTGATAGCCATAAAGGTGCCGACCATGTGGCAGCCCCCGTTCGGCGAGATCCCTCACGCCGCGTAGGACTCGCTCATGAGTCCGAGCCACCTCGTCTTCAGCAAGGAGAGCATCTAGGCCCGTGCGGAAACGTGCGGCGCGGTCGGAGAGGTCGTGGAGCGTCCCCATGTAGCCCCAAGCCATTCCTGCTGCTCCGCAGGCCTCCCGCAGTTCGACGTACCCGGAGAGGTCGCGCGTTGCGCGGGAGCTCTCCCATGTCAAAAGGGCGTCTGCATGGCGTGCGCGGACGGCGGCAAGAACCTCATTCCAGACGCTGCGCTCCGCCTTAGCAAAAGCGGAGGCGGACCCCTGTTCGGCGAACTCCCGGATGACTATCCATCCCTCGCGCTCCGCCCATGCGCGCAGTTCCTTGAGCTGCGAGGTGACCGATGTTGCCGATTTACCGTCGGTGTGGGAGACCCGGGCGTAGATGAGGACCGTTTTCACAGCTGTCACAAGCACAGTGTACAACAACACTAAACAGGGGAGAACGTCTCCAGCGACTTCGTGGTCCCCACCGTCGCCAGCGCCATCGACCTGGTCGTCCACCTAGACCTGGATCACAGTGGGCGCCGTACCGTGCGAGAGGTCGCGGCCCTGTCCGGCCGGGTTGAGAACGGCATCATCGAGCTCTCCGACGTCTTCCACCGCGACCCCACCGGCAACCTCGTGCGGGGTGCCGGGGCGCCTGACGCCGCCGAGCGCTTCAACCGGGCCGGTCACGACCTGATCGCCCTGCTCGGCTCCCGCCCCGCAGGCTCCCAGGAGGCCTACTGATGGGCGCCGTCGCCGGGCTCCTGGGCGGGGTGGGGCTGCTCCTGATCTGGATGGCCTGCACCTCCGACCCGCCTCAGTGGCGCTCGAGGCGCTCCCGTCTCCTGGCCGACATCCTGGTCCAGGCCGGTGCCGGCCGCACCAGCCCCGCGATGTTCGTCCTGGGGTCGATCGGGCTGGGGCTGCTGGTCGGTCTGGTCTTCCTGGGGATGTCCCGAGCCTGGCCGGTGGCACTGGCCTTCAGTGCCATCTTCACGGCCATCCCCTTCCTCATCATCTCCTCGCGGGCGCGCAACCGTCGCACCCGGCTGCGCGAGGTATGGCCCGAGGCCGTCGACACCCTCGTCTCCGGCGTCCGTGCGGGCATGAGCCTGCCGGAGGCGCTGACCAACCTCGGTGAGCGCGGCCCGGA
>ERZ772926.715-NODE-715-length-17639-cov-4.021724_pt1 | contig 17639 bp, 16 predicted proteins | sample MGYA00511136_ERZ772926 | MGnify/ENA primary metagenome ERZ772926 (study PRJEB29015, sample SAMEA2737917) | human oral metagenome | biome: human oral; feature: human-associated habitat; material: dental | place: China | collected 2153 ... | reverse complement strand
CAGACAGAACCTTGCGGTCACGCAGGACAATATTGCCCACATCACCAATGGCATTTCCATCAATCATGACATCGCCTGCTGACACTGCTCCAGCTGGCACAAAGTCACCATTTTCGTAGGACATGATGCTGCCACGCTTAGGTATCAAGATGTTTTCTGGTAAAATCCCGACTTCCATGGCTGCCTTAGCATGGGCGTCCAGACCACGGTACTCTCCCTGAATCGGGAAGAGGTACTTGGGTTGCAGCAAATTGATCATGAGCTGCAAGTCACGCGCATTGGCATGACCAGATACACGCAAGTTTTGGGTAATTAACTTGACCACTCCGCCAGCTTGGTAAATCATGTTTTCCACACGTGCTACGACTGCTTCCTTGGCAATAGATGGCGTTGTAACAATATAAACCAAATCCCCGTCTTTGATTTCTACATAACGGTGACGGCCAATGGACATCTTGCGCAGCCCATTGATGGGCTCACCCATCCGGCCTGTCTCCAAGATAATCAGCTCATGGTCTTCAAACTTGGACATTTCTTTGGGCTTGATCAACAAACGCTCGTCAACCAGGGACAGTTTTTTGAGCCGAATAGCTGTGCGGACGATATTTTCAATATCAAAACCAGTCAAAACAACCCGCCGGCCTGTTTCTGCCGCTGCTTTAAAAACTTGCTGGATACGAGATAGATTGCTGGCAACCGCAGCCACGATAACCCGACCGCCCCAGTCAGCAATAGTATCTTCAATCTCTCTTCCAACCTCGCTTTCGCTAGCAACCTGAATCTTACTGTCAGCATTGGCCGAATCGCTCAGTAAAGCCAGAACTCCCTCGCGGCCAATCTCAGCCAGACGGCCAAAATCTGTCGCATAGGACTCACTAGCAGATTGGTCAAATTTGAAGTCTCCAGTGTAGACGATGTTTCCTTCCGCTGTCTTAATCACAATCCCCAGACTCTCTGGGATAGAGTGGGTCGTCCGGAAGAAAGAGACCACAACCTTACCAAACTCAATCTCTGTATTTTCATCAATGACATGAAAATCATTGAATTTTTTGACGACATCATTATTTTTGACAAAAAGCTTTGCTAGTTCAATCGTCAGCTCTGAGCCGAAAACAGGCACTTTAGCATCTGCCAAAAGATAAGGCAGGGCTCCAATAGCATCCGCATGACCATGGGTCAAAAAGACACCTGCGATACGGTCCTTGTTTTCAAACAGATAATCCATGTTGGGAATGACAAGATCCACTCCCAGCTGCTCATTTTCTGGGTATTTCAAGCCTACATCCAATACAAAAATGGAATCATCCACTTCGGCAACGTAGAGATTTTTCCCATTCTCACGCACACCGCCTAAAGCAATCAGTTTAATATTGCTCTTACTCATCTTTACTCCTATCAATTTTTATTCTGTCAGCATTCAGCTGAACAAATGATTGTTTATTACTAACGGTCCTTGGAAAACCAAGTCGAATTACAGTTTTGCAAACACAGTTCGCACATCTTACTCATTATAGCATTTTCCCGGCCTTTTTTCAAAACAAAGAAAAAATGAAACAACAGAGGCTCAAAATAATATTTCAAAATTTTCGCATCAATATCGGAATTTGATAGACTGTTCTTCTTTAGATAAAAAATTTGCAGGTTGAATTGTTTTTGAACGATTCATCTTGGAAGCCAGAAATAATGATTTGCTTACGTTTTTGTGATCTGGGAGTTTTTGAAACTCTACATTCAAAACTTAATCCTGACATCCCATTGGAGTCCTAAAACGCTCCTAGGGATACTTTCGTCAGATAGCCGAGACACTCAAAAAACCTATCTAATAAAAACCACCTAATAAATATCAATGTTCTTAAATAGCGAGTTTAAGTGTTTTCTTTTTTCAGTGATTAATGTTCTTCATGAGTTCATTTTTCATCGGACATTAGAGTTGTCTGAATAAAAAAGAGCATATGAAATTTTTCCATATGCTCTCTTATACGTTGCTCTATTTAGATGGCATAAAATTTTTTAGAATGGTTGCGAAGGTTTCAAGGTTGAGACTTTGGACATAAACTTCTCCATAACCTGAGAAAGTATTAACAATGCCCTCGCCCGTTCCCATGGACTGCAAGAAACCATGCTCAAGGTGAACGTTATAATCAAGTTCCTTATTCCATGCCACTACATGGGCGTTATCAATTGTTACTTTTTCGCCATTTAGTTCGAGCTTCTTAATGGAACCAAAGGCATTCGCAAGAAGCGTACCTTCGCCTTCTGTTGTCATAACAAAGAAACCACCTTGACCTCCAAATATTGCCTTACCAACTGACTGACGTTCCATCTTATAATTAGCAGAACCATCTAAGGCGAGGAAGGCACCGTCATTGAGGCGATATTGCTTTCTGCCTAGCTCAAGTGCAATGACTTGACCAGGCATTGATGGCGCTAAAGCCAACCTACCATCGTCAGCATTTGAGACTGCCTGCGTGATAAACATGGATTCACCTGATACCATAGAACGCCCTATAGCACCCACCAATTTCCCGAGCCCTCCACCCCGTGCATTTAGCTTGGTATTTAGGGTTACACTTGGAGTGTGGTAAACCATACTCCCTTGTTGAATAAAGGCTGTCTCTCCTGCTTCAAGAGCAATCTCAACCAGCGGGAACTGCATGCTTTCATCCATCGAATACTTCATTCTATTGTCCATATCTTTTCTCCTTTTTGATACTATTGCTCACAAGCAGATTAAGAGGAGTGTTTTCTTCCAAACTTTACTCCAACTAGTCCAAGAAAGCTGACAAGACCGATACCTAGGATACTTAGGATTGATGATGAACTTTCACCTGTTGCTGGTAGGACTGATTCTTTAACTGGATGAGCTGCTAGGGGCTTTGGTTTTTTCATATCTTTTTGTTCATTATCGCTGGCAGGTAAATCTAATGGTTCATGCACTGGATGAGCAGTCTTAGAGTTTGTTACAATTTCAGTATAGTGTTCATATTTGACAACAGTTTTCTCAAGGAGAGGACCTTCATAGACTTTATTGACAATCCATTGAGAGACACTCGTAGACAAAGTGTCGGCAAAATCACTATTGATATCCAAGAAGAGACCTCCAGTGCCTGCTACAAGCGAATTAAAGACACCTTGCAAATTGGACAGACTAATCACAGTAGTGCTAATCTTAGCAGCATTAAGAGCCTGGATTGTAGCTTCTTCAGTCGGTGTTGTGGAATCAAAATCATAATCTTCGTCTGTCACTAAGATGGCAAAACGTTTATTCCCCTTTTCCCAGCTATAAAAACCTGCATCAGTAATCTTGGTCAGAGGAACCGTAGGACTTTCTATACCGCCCTTAAGGACAATGGCTTCCAAGGCTGCGATAAAGGCTGTAGTGTCTGTTGTAAACTTAGAGCCGTTAAAGTCTGCATAGTTTACAGTTGCAGAGTCACTATAGTCAACCAAACCAAGTCTGACCTGAATATTTTTTTTAGCCAACTCCTTAACAAAATTAGTGATATTGTTTTTAACCCCTCCAATGCCTGTCTCCATAGAGACCGTATGGTCAATAACAAAGACAATATCAGCTCCGACAGTTTCCACTACGTCAGAACCCGCTCCCTTAACTACTTCGACAGTTTTAGTCGAAATGCAACGAACAAATTTTTGATAAGTGTTTTGCTCATCCTCGCCTGATTCAGTATAATCTAGGACTTTCACTTGAGGTTCTTGCTTGCCAATCTGAGCATCTGGAGCTGCGATACGGGTAGTGACAAGAGTAGCACTATCCGTTTGAACTTGCTTACTACCTGTTGCTGTCGGTGTGGTCACATCAGTATCAAGTGCAGGACTATTTTCATAATCTATAGAAATAACATCCCCAGGCTGAGCAGATTCAATAGGAACCGTAGGTAAGCTCAGTTCTTGTTCTATTTCTTTATTGGCGATACCAACTGGATTCGTATCAACTACCTGATAGTTAGCACCCTCTGGGATAGCAGGTGCACCTTCTGGGGCAACAGGGGCTTCCTTAGCAACTGATGTCACTGGAACAGCCAAAGCCGTTTCAGTGGATGGTGATGATGTTGCTTCAGTACCAGCAACCACTTGTTCAGAGCTTGCTGGTACTGCTGTACTTTCTGTTACTGGAGTGGAAGCAGGTATTGCTAAGTTGGCCTTAGCAGCGTTTGGAGGTAGACTTTCTGATGCTTGTGGCGAAACAGGGGCAACTACCGATGCTGCTGGCTGTGTAGCTTGCGTCGAAGATGGTGATGTCACTGGACCTTGATTTGAACTTATTTCAGTCACTGTCGGTACTGCTGGTACTGGATCATCTGCTGCAACTGGTCCTGCAAAGCTAAAGCAAAACGCAATGGCAACGGATACTGCACCATATTTTGCCTTACGCAAACTGTAGCGTCTTTGACTATTAAATTGACTTGTCATAATACGACCTCCTTTTTTTATAAAAATTATTGATTAACTTATATCCAATGTTTTACTTGACTTTTTTACAGATAAACGTATCCGATGTATAGGTATCTGCATCAACCACATCTACGGTCAAAGTATTATCATCTGTTAATTCCCCTAGAATGTAGTAAGAGTCTGTCTGTAAAATACTAATCTTCTTATCACTGACACTCGTCGGCAATTCTCCTAAATCTTGACCAAAATACTTAATCTTTGTTGTCCCTTGTAAGGTGTACTCTAAGCTAAAAGCGTCTTTTAGCTCAGCATCAGCAAGTGCCGCATCCCCTCGTTTGGAACCTTGACTAGCTTCCCATTTTCCATAGATTTTCTTAGCTGATTCTGAAAAACAAGCTAATATTGTCTCTTCCTCAGCACCCTTTTTTACCAGAGAATACTTATCACCTACACCAACTAAATCGTATAAAGTAATCACCTTACCATCAAAACTACCAGTCCTTTTATCACCGTCGGATGGAGTCAAAGTCAATGTTTCACCAGTCAAATCCCACTTGATATCATCTAAAGTATCCTCTTTATTAACACCATCAGAAACTGACACAGTCTTATCTTCTTTAAATTCAAAGACGAAATTGTCGCCTAAAACATAGCCTGAGCTATACTGTGTCTGGTCCTTGCTAGCAACCACAACTTCCCACTCTCCTAGCAGTGCTTTTTCAGGTTTGACCTCAACCTTTGACGTCCCCGTTTGCTTATCCTCCTTTTTGGAAGGTGTGTTAGACTTGCTCTGACTACAAGCAATCAAGCCAAAACCAAGAACGATAATCAGACCAGCTGATAATATTTGACGTAACTTCATTTTTAAACCTCCTTCTTTACTTCGAATCTTCTGTTACTGAAGGTTGTTCTAACTCTTTAAATTTACCATCCTTAACTTCAACGTAACCATCATCTTTATAGGCTTTAATTGTTTTTGATAGACTAACACCATCAGTCCCTGTTAAGGACGTTTGGGACTCCAGTTGAGTGAACTTTTCAAAATCGATTTTGTTATAATCAAATTTTACCGTTAAAGTTACCATCTTACCGTTATATTCAGTGGAATAGTCAATGCCTTCCATACCACCAAATTCTTTCTTAAATAATTCAGCTAAAGTTTTTTCAAACACCTCCTGATCTTCTATACCCGAACTAGTAAAGTCACGTGTGGTAACCTCTTCCGCATAAATAACATGATCATCTCCAGACTTATGTCTAAAAATAATACGATTGTCCATTGTATCTTCAATTTTTTGAAGATATACTGTCTCAATCTCAGAAGAAGTCTTCCCAGCATCATTATCACTCTTGCATTGTGTCATCAAACTAAAGATGCCAAAAGCTACCGTAAGCAGGGCGCCAATAATACGAAAAATCGGACTCCGTCTTCTTTGTTTTCTCATGATAATCCCTCCTTTAGGAATAATGATTATATTACCTTTTTAATTTAGTTTATCACACACGTAAGTATAAATATCAGATTTATCCTTATCGTCAATGACATCAACCATTATCTTTTTATCGTCAATTAAAGAAATAGAAATTGTATAGCCCTCCACATCAATGAGCCCACTGTCCTTGGATATACTGTAGGTCACACCTACATATTTCTGACCTTTATAGATAACATCTGCACTTAAATCATCATAGAAAGATATTTTCAAATCATGACTTATTCCCGCTTCATGTGAAGCCCGCGTCCTATAAGTCTTGGACTCCCATTTTCCTAATAATTTAATCAGGCTCTTAGCCATATAGGGTCTAATATAGCTCGAAGCAGTCTCTTCTCTAGCAAAAACCAATGACAACTTTGTACCGTAGACAAAATCATCAAAAAGTAAAACATTATCCGCAACCTTTGCCTCCAGAGCGTTATCTTTTTGACTAATCTTAATCCTCCCCTCCTCAAGTACCCAAGTAACGTCTCTTTCTTGTTTGTTCATTTTGAGTATTCCTTGATGATCAGCTTTTAATTTTAAGCTAATGCCCTCACCAAACGAATCTTTTATCTTAACTGGTATATCCTCTCCACCATAATAAACTAGTAACCACGTTCCTACAAAGTCAGTATCTTTTGATTGAACTGTTACCAATTTTATCGTTTTTTCTTCACTTTGACTTATCTGCTTTGTTGATCCATATTTAGTTGCTAGACTTGTTCGACAAGCAATAAACAGTGAAGATGCTGCTAATAAAAATAAGAATAAGAAAATAGGTACCATTCGACTTTTCATTTTTATCCCCTATTCACTTCTAAGTATACTCTCTTCTAATCAAAATACTAGATATGTCATAAAAATATCAATGACAAAACAATGACAAGCGATTAACATTCATTTTTTTGAATTTACAATTTACAAATAAATCCCTGCTATGATATAATGCTAAGAGCATAGTGTTCTGATTCTATAAAAAATTACTTTATCGACAACTTTTGACATTTAGGAGATTTATAATTATGAAAGAGGAAAACATATTTGTTAGTAAGGTCAACTTTTTGCTAACGGTTCTAGGGGCTAGCAATTCAGATATTGCTCACATGATTGGGGTTGACCCTTCAAATATTAGTCGTTTGAAAACAGGAAAAAGACTTCCTGCAAAAAACAGCTCTAGTATTAGTCATTTTATTGAGGGAGTTTATCTTTTCGCTTTACAACATCAGAAACTCTCCATCCTCGAAAGGATTTTTGAAAAGCAAAACTCTTTAGATGAGAAGTCACTAAAAACAGCTCTACAAAACTGGCTCTTTAACGATGATAACGTACCTAACCTATCTCCAAAACAGACAGAAAATAATCTACGATTTTTTGGTGAAAAATTAGATGCGGTGATGAATTTACTTGGCCTCTCTAATCGTCAAATGGCTAAAATCTTAAACACTGACCCCTCCTACATTAGTCATTTTAGAACAGGTACTCGAACACCTAAACTCACAAATCAGCTTATTCAGGATATTTGTTTACTACTTGCAGAGCAGCTTATCCAACAAAATAAATTAAGCGATTTTCAAAAGCTTCTGCTAAGCAAGGAAATCCTACCTGCACAACCAGACAAACTTAGGGAGACTCTATTTGTCTGGTTTGGCAACATCACACCTCTCACTGCTCAATCTCCGATTATAGATTTTGTTAATTATCTGGATAGCTTTGAAATAGAGAATTCCGAAAATATTCCAGATATTGATCCAAGCGCTTTTAAAGAGTTTTATCAGCAGCAAAGTCAATATTATAAGTATGAAGGATTCCGTCAAGCTACCCTTCGTTTTCTGATAGATGCCGCAGAAAACAAAGGGGAATTATGGCTCTACTCAGACCAAGCCATGACTTGGATGTTTGAAGATAAAATATATCTAAGCAGATGGAAGGCATTGATGTGCCACTGCATAAAATCTGGTGTACAGATTAAAATCATTCATAATATTAATCGTGACAGCAGAGAAATGATTAAATCGATCGAAAGCTGGCTGCCCCTTTATATGTCAGGGATGATTCAACCCTACTATTGTAAAAAGAAACCAGATAACCGATTCTCAAATACTCTCTTTCTCTGCCCAGGTATTGCCTGCATTGAAGCAACCCATGTCCGAAACTTTGAAAATGAAGGAGTTTACAACTATCATACACAAGCAGAGCGATTGGAGTTACTAAAAAAAGAATTTCTAGGTCTTTTATATGATTGTGAACCCCTCTTGCAAATCTTCACTGAAAATGACAAGGAAAACTTCCTGTTCGCTTTCAACCATAAACCTCAAAAAACAATCAACAACCTTTTGCCAACTCTTTCTCTTGCAACCATGCCAGAAAAGCTGATGCAAGATATTGCCAAAAGCTCAGCCTTATCTTCTGCAGAGAAGCTCCATTTTAAAACACTCTGGAAGCTGCAAAACGAACAACTCCGCTATGCTTTGGAAAATGGCCATGTTTTTGAATTTTTCCCTCTCCAAAATCCCATTACAGACAACATTCCTATTGATTGTCAAAATATTATTCTGTCTCAGGAAATTAATTATTCACCAAAGCAATATAATTTGCACCTGAAGCAGATTTTAAAAATTTCTCAGGAGCACTATAACTTCTTTCCTGTTCCTCTGAATCAAAAAATCTTCGAACATGTTCAACTAATCATTGGCTCACAGCAGGTCATGGTTATGAAAAGAAATAACCCCCGCATTGTCTTTCTCTTCACACATCCTTTGATGTTAAAAGCGTTTAATGATTATATTGAGCAATTAAAGAATAAGCACGATTACTATAAAGAGGAAACAAACCTTCTCCTTAAAAAATATTTAGACTGTTCTTTAGCTGACTAGATCATTTTTATAGTCAATAACACTCTGAATAACAGACTTCGAATACTTAATCAATTCAAAGGTGATCTTGGCATCAACAATAGCAGCCAATGCTCTTTTATTGTTGATGCTTTTCGTTTTGCTTCAACACTTTTGTTAAGGCTGAGGATAGAAAAAAGGTAATTCAAAGTTTTAATACTCCCTACTTCAAATATTAAAAGTTTGAAAAGAGTTCTATTTGCCACACATTTAAATTTTTTAAAAACCTACTATCGTAGTCTTTCAAAAGATCTTTTGTAAATAAAACAGCAGCAAAGATAAATTATGTCGAATCTTTCTTCGTTGCTTATCCTAGTAAGTTTTATGCACTTATTCAAACATATGAATTCACTAATCAAATAGAAATGCAGGGGTACTTTTGTTAGTGTAGGGAGACCTGCCTTGTCATCTTACCTTTCTCAATACCTATCCTACATCTGATAGATCTTTCCGACCTCATTAAACAGGCAGCTATGGTAGGGGAACACAGCCACATTCTTGTCGTATTTTCGTATTGCTTCTTTGAACAGGTGGATCTCGCGCTTGGCCTGCTCGATATTCAGGCTAGCCGTCGGATCATCGGCTAGAATAATGTCTGGGTTCTTGTAGAGGGCCTGGACATTAGTCACCCGTGGCTGAACAAAATCTCTTTGAATGCTAGAAACAAAATCCACTCCTTCAAATGAGAAACTCTTTTCATGTCATGCTTTTACTAGATGAAGGCATCTTTTCCGTCAATCTAGGAAAAGATTAGTTAACAGAGTGATATTGGAAAGCTATCCCTCATGACGAATTCCTGAAAATCCAATTGGCTAAAATAAACTCTGATTAACTGATATAGTGGGAGTCGTATTGGCTTCTTCTATTGAAACCTTACATCGAGCAATGTTTTTACGATTTTTGCATTTTACAGACGCCGCTTTCTCGCCTGGCTCTTGACAAATATATAGTATTTGTAGCATGGATAATTGAGGATAATTCATTTTAGGATGATACTCTAAGGGACTCTTTTGCAGTATCACCCCAATGGATAGTTTCAAAACTTGACAGTAAATCTTTTTTTCAGTACAATGAAAGTGAACAACGTTCATATTGAGGTGACCCAATGAATACAGTTGTAACATCAAAAGAAAAAATATTAAAAACGAGCCGAGAGCTGATTCAAGAGCAGGGCTGGTCTGCGGTCAGCATTCGCTCGGTCGCGGCTGCCTGCGAGGTATCGGTAGGCTCTATCTACAATTATTTTGATTCTAAGACAGACTTAATCAGTTCTACGGTGGAAAGTGTCTGGTGCGAGATTTTTCACCGTCCCGAGGATGCTGCTGTGTTTCAGGATATTCAGGCCTGTGTGACATGGATTTACGAACGAATGGCCTACGGCTGTAAACAGTATCCTGGCTTTTTCACTCTGCATTCGCTCGGTTTCATGCGGGAAGACAAAGCTGACGGCAAGCAGAGGATGCAGCAGACTTGGCAGCATATTTTAGCTGGCTTGTGCTCTGCCTTGAAACAAGATGTCAACATTCGGGCAGATGCTTTCACGGAAGATTTTACCGCCGAAAAATTTGCAGATGTCTTGTTTTCCCTAATGATTTCGGCTCTACTGCGGCAAGACTATGACCCCTCAGCCGTGCTGGAGATTATCCGCCGAACGCTTTATTAAAATTCCTACTGAATTGTGGGAAATTTTTATCCAGTAAATTGAACGTTGTTCAGAAAGGAGCTATTTCATGAAGGTAAAACGAAATACCTTGCTACTTATCGCCTGTCTTGTATGGACCACAGCAGGTTTTAACATCCTTCGCATTGGACTTTTAGCCTATCCTGCCTATCGAGGAATAGTAAATTATCTGCTGACCGCACTGGTTTTCGCTGTGTTTCAAATCTTTATTTTCGGCAAACTGGTCAAAAAACATACAAGCATGATTCGTGCTTATCAAGAAGAACGCCACTTTTTTCTCAAATTCTTTGACGGAAAATCCTTTGCTATCATGGCAATGATGATGACCGTCGGTATCTGGTTACGGTCAAGCGGTTTTGCACCAGAGCGGTTTATCGCGTTTTTCTATACCGGTCTGGGAGCTTCTCTTTTACTGGCAGGGCTCTTGTTTGGCTTTAACTTTGGCAAAGCGATATTTGCAGCTGACAAAGAAAGATAGTGAATAATTTAAGAAAAGAGGCGATTAATTGATGCAAGCAATCGTAGAAACACTTTTTGATACTGTCTATCTGGTAGCCGTCATGACCATTGGCATCCTGATGATTTGTAAAAGCAAGAGAAATTCTCAATTCCGTTTATTCGGATGGATGGCGGTGATACTGGGAGCAGGTGATTCTTTCCACCTGATTCCCCGTGCACTGGCACTATGCACCACTGGACTTGAACAGTTTACCGTCCCTCTGGGGCTTGGAAAATGGATCACCTCCGTCACCATGACCATCTTCTATGTGCTGCTTTACTATGTCTGGCGGCAGCGGTATCAGGTCAAGGAACAAAATGGTCTAACTGCTGTCGTGTACGCTTTAGCTGGTGTACGGATTCTGCTTTGCATGATGCCACAGAATCAATGGTTAAGTTCCGACTCCCCTCTTTCTTGGGGCATCTATCGCAACATCCCCTTTGCGCTAATGGGCTTATTAATCATTGTGCTCTTCTATCAGAGTGCAAAGGAACACAGGGATCAACCCTTCCGCTGGATGTGGCTGACTATTGTGCTTAGCTTTGCTTTTTATATCCCAGTAGTGCTATGGGCAGATACTCTCCCTCTGGTCGGGATGCTGATGATTCCCAAGACCTGTGCCTATGTTTGGACAGTATTCATCGGATATTTTGCAATGAAAAAAGAATGTGAGTAAAGAAAAAATGAACTTGAAACGATACATGAACGCCTCTGTGCTCTATGCCATCCTTGCTATAGCGGGAGGTGTGTTTTACCGCGAATTCACTAAATTCAATAGTTTTACCGCCAAAACCTCCCTCGGAGTCGTGCATACACACTACTTCCTGCTGGGCATGGTCGTCTTCCTTTTGTTACTCCTGCTAGAAAAGAACTTTGCCTTTACTGGAGCAAAGACGAAACGCCTGCTGCTGACTTATCATATCGGTCTGAACCTAACTGCTGTGATGCTTGTGGTGCGGGGTGTGACGCAAGTATTAGGGGTTGCTCTCTCCTCTAGTATGAGTGCGGCAATCTCTGGCATCGCTGGGATTGGACATATCCTGCTCGGAGTCAGCTCGCTGCTCTTGTTGCTGCAGGTCAAGCGAAGTGTGTCAGATATGCGCTAGATTCTCCTAATATTATTCCCGATTGCTGGATATTCTCAGCGAAGCAGCAGATCGAAAATAATTGTCACTTTATTCCAGAAGAAAAATTGTAAAATATAGTGCAACAAAAAACTCACAGAACCTCAAATAGTGTAAACTGTAAGTAACCACACCGACAGATACATAAGGAGATTCTATGAGCCACTATCATCTTACCATAAAGGAACGAATTAAGATAGAGACCTATGTGGAATTAGGGCTAAATTTGTCTCAAATTGCAACTAAGCTTGGTGTCCATCGCTCGACTATCAGTAGAGAGTTGAAACGTTGTCCAAAACAGTATTCAGCTGAAAGAGCTCAAAAATCTTATGAAGACTTAGCGAAACAAAAAGGACGAAAAACAGCTTGCACACCAGAACTCCAAAAAGAAATAGAGCCTACTCTAAAAGACTCTTGGTCGCCAGAACAGATACAAGGTCGCTTTAAACTTGAGAATAGACACATAGTGGCCTTTAAAACCATTTACAATTGGATCTATAGCGGTGTGATTCAGGTTGAATTAGCAACCTTAAGACGAAAAGGAAAAAGCAGGCAAGTTCCAGAAACTAGGGGAAAGTTCACGATCGGAACTCCCATTTCTAAACGTCCCAAAGAGGTTACAAAGCGTGAAGTCGTTGGCCATTGGGAGCTAGATACGGTGGTTTCCCCAAGAGGAGACAGTAAAGGATGCCTAGCAACCTTTCTGGAGAGAAAGACTCGGTTTTATCTGGCTTTCAAAATGCCAGACAGAACAGCTAAATCCATGTTGTCTGCTATTGAACAATTTACAAAGCTCTTTCCGAAAGAGTTTCTAAAGACCTTCACTTCAGATAGAGGAAAAGAGTTTGCTTGTTTCTCTTTCGTTGAACAAATGGGGATTCCGTTTTATTTTGCGGATGCCTATTCCTCTTGGCAAAGATGAAGTAATGAGAATGCCAATGGGCTTCTTCGTGAGTATTTTCCTAAGAAAACCGATTTAGCAACCATTACTGAAAAAGCGCTAAGCGAGACCTTACTGGCTATGAATCATCGTCCCAGAAAATGCTTGGGTTACAAAACAGCTTTTGAAGCACTTAGAGATGAGGTTTAAAAATGTTGCACTTTTTATTGCAATTTATCTTGAGTAAAAAATGATGAGTCTAGTCTTACTAGAAACTAGACTCATCACTTTTCTTTCTTTTCTTCACTTCCAAATACCAGCCCAACAACCAGAGTAAGACTAGAAAATAATTCTCTACCCAACCTAAGAGATTAGCGCCATTAGCCACTTGCAGGTAACCCAATAAGTGATTGGTCCCAAAGCCTAGACCACCCAAGATAAGGGCTGTCAAAGTCAACCGTAGGTAAAACCAGTCGTAGCGGATGAGATTCCCAATTAAGAGAGGTAGCAAGGCTAGATTCCAGAAGCCGATTTCCCTTTGCCAATAGGGAGAAAGGCCATAAGCGGATTCCTTCCCTAATAACTGGGGCTGGAAAATCTGAATGATAGCTGCTCCCAGCATAGCAAGAATAAGCAGGATAAAGGCTAGTCGTAAAAATTTATTCACGTCGTTCTCCTTTTTATTAAATTTTTTAATATTATACTACTTCAAATATTCTTTAACAATATTAAGAACAGCTGGTCGTTTATCGTTTAGAGAGTTTTGCGTTTCTTAGCGGCTTTGGAAAAAGCAATATCCTGAATCTGATCATAGCGCAGGAATTGCTGAATAAGTTCCCTGTCGCTTACCTCAGGATCCAAATCAATGACATAGTCTAGCTTGATGGTCTTCTTTGCAGCTGACTGGATAGAGGTCAACTCAACCGACTTGCAGGCCGTTTCAAAGAGAGCTTCAAAAAGAACTTCATAGTCGAAATCAGTCGGAATCTGAATCTGAACATAGCGTCTGGTCTGACTGACAGAGCTAAAGCTCATCTTTTCAAAGAGCAACCAAACCAAGGAAATAAAGAGAGTAAAGACAATCCCAAGAGTTACAAAGCCCATACCTGTCGTAATCCCAATCGCTGTCGCCATAAAGATAGCCAAGAGCTCCTTGGAGCCTCCTGCTGCCGATCGGAAGCGAATCAAACTGAAGGTCCCCGCTACGGCGACACTGGTACCCAGATTGCCATTGACCAAAAAGATGATCATAGAAACAATCGTCGGCAAAAGGGAAAGAGTGATGACAAACTCTTTGGTATAGATGGTCTGGTGCTTATAGACCTTAGCCAAAACGATTCCCAAAACTAAGCTGATTGCCAGAGAAAAAAGTAGAGCTAAGAGATTAATCTTTACCTCGGTCGAGGAATAAATACTGTTAAATAGCTGATCAAGCATAGGCTATACCTCCTTAGGACTTGAGCGTTTGAGCCATTCTTTCCTTCATTTTTAGATAGGCTCTGCCATATTTTGAGAAGGACTGCTCCTCAATGCCGTACTTGTTTAAGATATCGGCCAACCACTGAGGATATTGACCGGAAATTTTGATTTCCATAATCACCTGACCCTCCTCCAATAAAGGTAAACCATAGCGGCCTGAAGTTAAGTCTACATCATAATCTCGGTAACGGATATTGGAATCGACCGTCACACGAACTTTTTTGTCTTCTAAGCCCTTCATCGAATAGCGCTCATAGCTAATCACCATTTTTGGCTTCAAGTCCACATAACGCTCCTGCAGCTCTTCCACTTCTGCCTTAACACGTTCGTCAGAAATAGTCTGATCTGCTAGACCGTTCTCAATATAGTTGACAACAGAGGTTAGATTTGAAACCAGACGGTATTTAAAACCTACTTCATCACATTTTTTCTTGATTTCCAAGAATACCTGACTATCATCTGTTGGTTCTTCTACATAAGTCCGCATCCGCAACTTTTCACGCCCGCCCTTTTTGGCAATCGAATCCTGAATCATCTGGAAATCATCGTTGTCAAAATATACATTGGAAATTGTCGAAGTCGCATAATCGTCTGGAATCAGGTAAGGCTGCATCTCAGCCTCCAGCAGAGCCAGCGTTGCTCGGTCTAAAATATACTTGGTTTCGATACGTTGGAAGTTGGTTTGGATTTGCTTTTGTTTCATTTAAATTCTCCTTTTATTCTACAAATGTAGTTTGTTCTTTTAAAAGAAAGAGAGCTTCCGCTCCGCATCTCATAAGCATCTGGCTAAGCTTTATCTGTCTTCTCCTTTCCTAACAGTATTTTCAAAAGATTTTCTACAAGTGTAGTTTATAGTTATATTCTACGCTTGTCGTTCTTGAAAGTCAAGAGCAAAATGAGTGATTTTTCTAAAAAAATGAACGAGTCTCCTCTAATAATTAAAGAAAAGCAAATTTTGGTTAGAAAACGGACTGAAAGATTGTTGGTGCGAACAGCTGAGGTTCGTTAAGGAGATCTAACATCAACTTTTCAAAGAACCTGAGAAGATAAAAAAATCTACTAGCCCAAGTTTTTAAGAAACTTAGACCAGCAGAATTCTTTTATCTAATCATCGTCATCATCGTCATCGTCCTGATCATCATCAGTATCTGGATCATCCTGAGAAACCGTATTCTGGGCAGGGGGCTGTACTGTTGTCGCGCCGGCACCAGTGCCCGTACTATAAGAACTGGCTGTTCCCGTCTGTCCTGTGACTGGAGTTTCATTGTTGGCTGGATTGGCTCCAGTAGCAGATGAGGAAGGACTGACTTCTTTCTCGACTGTCACCATCTTTTCGATAGTGGTGTGCTGCTTGGACTGGAGAAGCTTCCCATCCTTAGCATTGATAATAATCTCATGAACTGTCTGTTCGTGAGAAAAACGAATTTTATAAGTATCTTTTTCACGCACAACCTGCAGGTCTTTAACATCCTTTTCAGCAAGAGACAGTTCTTTTAGGGCCGCAGTTAGAGCTTGACTCTGGCTGAGCCCCTGAGACTGCTTCTGACTGGTCACAGGCTTACTCTTCTGCAGTTGGACATCTGGACTTTCAAAGGCAAAGACCGAGCTAGACAGCAGCAAAAGGAAAGGAGCTGCCACTATAAAGGCAGTGGATAAAAACTTTTTAGGCAGGCGACTATCCATAATGCCAATAATCCGCCGCTTAAGATTAAACTTGTCGGAGTAAAAGCAAGTCGTCAGGGCGATAGGGCTCTTTTTACTACGATCGATCATGGTCAGAATCGTTTCGCCATAAAAAGTACGATACTCCGTGTCTCGGCTACTTAGCACATCATAGTCACAGTACATTTCTCCCACTTCTTGCATCTCCCGACAGGCAAAGCGAACAACTGGGTTAAACCAATGCAAGCTCCTAGCAAGAATCCCTAAGAGATTGACCAAAATATCTCGGTGCTTGTAGTGAGTCAGCTCATGCTTGAAAATCAACTGTAGCTCTTCCTCTGTATAGTCCAGCTCTGGCAAGACGATCAAAATATCTCTGAAACCAAGCAACATCGGACTTTGAGTCATAGGATAGTGAAGCAGACGAATCTTGCTTTTAATCTCCATTTCCTGCTGAACAATCGGCAACTGAGCAAGCGTTCCCTCGTCCCGAACCTCTGTCCCCCAACGCTGCAACATCTTTCTGAAGCGAATATAGGAATAAACATACCTACCTAAGCTAAAGGCAAAGCCGACCAGCCAGACAACAAAGAGAATTTCAAACCACGGCAGCCTTAGAAAAGCCTCCCACAGATTTGACTGGGCAGCTTTTTCAGCTACTTGCGAACTTCCTTGTGCTCCATCTGTCCCAACAGCAGTGACTGCCGTCTGAACAGTCGGTCCAGCATTCAGCCGAATCAAGCCTGAGCCCAATTGGGGACGAAATGGGACAAGAAAACTCAGCAGGACCAGAAACCAGATAAAATATTTGACCTTGACCGAAATCTTGGTCTTTAAAGCCGCAAAAAGAAGACTTAGCAAAAGAACCAAAATTGATGTCGAAAGACTGGTCAGCAGGAAAGACAAAAGGAGCTGTTTCATGGCTATTACCTCATCTTACTCTTTCTGATTTAGGAGATTACGCAACTCATCTAGTTCATTTTCTGAAAATGAATTAGACGAAAAAAGTGTTTTGACAAAACCACCCATGGAATGACCGCTGTAGCGCTTCAGGAAGTCTGACGTTTCCACTTCTAGGTATTCCTCCTCCGAAATCAAGGCTGTGTACTGCCTTTCACGCCCCTTGCGGACGCTTTCTAAAAATCCCTTTTCCGTCAAGCGTGCTAAGACCGTCAACAAAGTTTGAGGTTTCCAATGGTTGTCTTCTCCCAGTTTTTCCATGATTTGGGCTGAAGTCGTTGGGTTTGGCAAATGCCAAATAATCTTTAAGATAGCAAATTCACCATCTGGCAAACGTTTCATTGAACTTTTCATTGTTTTTATATACTTTCTAAAGGCTATTTCTAACTTTATTCTACACATGTCTAACAAAAAAGTCAATCATTATGTAAAAAAAGAGCGGGAAATCTCAGCCAAGAGGTCACTCTTGCCATCTCTCCACGGACTAGCAGCCACCGTATAGTCTGTATAGCGACTCGGATAAAGAACAAAGCCATCATGATGCTTGACCACGACAATGACCCGTTTAAAGC
>ERZ772926.714-NODE-714-length-17681-cov-6.366561_pt1 | contig 17681 bp, 12 predicted proteins | sample MGYA00511136_ERZ772926 | MGnify/ENA primary metagenome ERZ772926 (study PRJEB29015, sample SAMEA2737917) | human oral metagenome | biome: human oral; feature: human-associated habitat; material: dental | place: China | collected 2153 ... | reverse complement strand
ATAAACGCTGAAGGCATCTAAGCGTGAAGCCCCCCTCAAGATGGGATATCTCATGCGAAAGCGGTAAGACCCCTTGAAGACGACAAGGTAGATAGGAGAGAGGTGTAAGCGTGGCGACACGTTCAGCTGACTCTTACTAATCGGTCGAGGGTTTAACCAAAGGGTTTGGGAAAAGAGATGAATAGATAAAAAGTTCTGTGTGCGATTTTCAGGGTGTAAAGACGGCCCCATGGTCAAGCGGTTAAGACATCGCCCTTTCACGGCGGTAACACGAGTTCGAACCTCGTTGGGGTCACTAGAGTTTAGGAACTCACCTTGGAGCTTTAGCTCAGCTGGTTAGAGCAGTCGGCTCATAACCGATCGGTCCCGGGTTCGAGTCCCCGAAGCTCCACTACAGTAGTATTCCTTGTTAGCTCAGTCGGTAGAGCACGCGGCTGTTAACCGCGGTGTCGTTGGTTCGAGTCCAACACGAGGAGTTTTGGCCCGATGGCTCAGTTGGTTAGAGCGCCGCCCTGTCACGGCGGAGGTCGACGGTTCAAGTCCGTTTCGGGTCGCTGCATCAGGCGTTGATGCGATTTGCCGGCGTGGCGGAATTGGCAGACGCCCAGGACTTAAAATCCTGTGGTCAGTGATGACCGTACCGGTTCGACCCCGGTCGCCGGCAGGATTCAGCACAGAACTCAGAGCGAAAGCTCTGGGTTTTTTTGTTGCATTCACTGCGGAATTCTTTTACAATAATGCCATAGGAACTTGTCAAAAGGAGGAAGCGTTATGCAAAATACGAATGATACAAAGATTTATACTGCCGGCTGTGATGCACCTCTCAAGATCCGCAAGGGGCATTTTGCCTCGAATCACGCGCACATTAACTACTACATTGATGTGACGACCTTAAAGACAAGAAGCGGCGAGGCCAAGGAAATTGCGCGTTATCTGACGGGCACTTATCTCTTCGGCACGGTGATTGACACCATTGTCTGCATGGAGGGGACGGATGTGATCGGTGCTTACCTAGCGGAAGAGCTGACCAAAGAGGGCTTCCTCTCCACGAATGCGCATAAGACCATGTATGTGGTACACCCGGAATTCAACTCGAACTCGCAGCTCATCTTCCGCAATAATCTGCTCCCGGAGATTGCGGGCAAGAACATTATGGTGCTGATGTCAAGCATCACGACGGGGCGCACGCTCGACAAGGTGCTCGAGTGCATTCAGTACTACGGCGGCACGCTGTCAGGGGTCTCGGCGATTTTCAGCGTCTGTGAGACCTATCACGACATCCCGATTTCGGCGGTGTTCGGCAAGAAGGATATTCCGGACTACGCGTCCTATGACTATCGGGAGTGCCCGCTCTGTAAGTCCGGCGAGAAGCTGGATGCACTGGTGAACGCCTACGGTTTTGCGGCGCTCGGCGATAATTAAACGAATCGAAAAAACTTCAAAGAAGCTGTCCGCAGATTTGCGGACAGCTTCTTTTTTTCACAGAGTCTTCACAGAAATGCCGGTTTCTTTCAGCTTCCTTTCAGCTTTGCTTGGTAAAGTGTGACCATCAACAAACAAACACCCGAAGAAATCCTTCGGTGCCATGATTTGGCGGAAAGGAGCAATCATATGAAAAAGAAACACCTTGTACTGACGGCGGCAACACTCTCCCTCGCAATGGCGCTCGGCGCCTGCGGAAGCTATGCGGGCGCAGCCACAAGCCTTGCGGCACGGAGTGCAACAGAGGCGAATGCGGAGCAAAGAGAAGGCGCGGTCGAAAACACGGCCGATGCGACCGTCATCAGCGCGAACGGCGGTGATATCACGGTTAGCGGCGACGGCGCGGTTGCGACAGACGGCACAGTGACCATCCAAAAGGCAGGTACCTATGTACTTCGCGGAAACTTCGCCGAAGGTCAGCTGGTGGCGGACGCAGAGGAGGGTGCGGAAATCAAGCTGGTTTTTGACGGCTTCACAATCAGCAATTCGACCAATGCACCGCTGGTATTCGAGAGCGGTGCGAGTGTCACAATTGTCCTGCAGGATGGCACGGAGAATGCGGTCTCGGATTTGAGAGACAGCGCGGAGGACAACAAGGCAGCCATCTATGCGAAGTCAGACCTCACGATTTCCGGAAACGGTACCCTTGCGGTACAGGGAAATGCAGAGGATGCGATTCACAGTGAGGCGAATGTCACCGTGGAGGGCGGAACGCTCACTTTGAAAGCGGGAGATGACGGCATCCACGCGGATGAGACTCTGACCGTTCGGAACGGCAATATCAATGTCACAGAGTCGGAAGAAGGATTGGAAGGCCTGGTCGTAGACATTCAAGGCGGTGTCATCACAGTGACTGCAAAAGATGACGGCATTAATGCCTCCGACGGTTCCGGCAGCGACGCCGCACCGGGACAGGCAACCGAGGGCGCAGCCATTCGCATCAGCGGCGGTATGGTCACCGTCAAGGCCGACGGCGACGGCATTGATTCGAACGGCGATCTTACAATCAGCGGCGGCACGGTTGTGATCGACGGTCCTTCGGACGGCGGAAATGCGCCGCTCGACTACGACGGCAAGGGCGTTATCACCGGCGGCACTGTCTTCGTGACGGGCGACAGCGGTATGTTCCAGTCGTTAAATGACAGCGGTTCGACGCAAAAGAGCCTGGTCGTTTCCCTCAATACGACGCAGGGGGCTGGGACCAAGGTGACGATTGCGGATTCGAAGGGCAATGTGCTATATGAGAATACCGCTACGACGCAGGCGTTTAACACCTTGCTCTTTAGCGCCGCGGATTTGAAGCAGGATGAGAATTATACTGTGACCGTCGGAAGCGAGAGCCGGACCGTGACTGTGAGTGACAGTGCGAATATCAACAGTGAAAATGGCGGAAACCACGGTGCTCCGGGAGGTATGCCGGAAGGACGCCCGAACGGACAGCGGCCGGAGGGCAGACCGGAGAACGGTGACCGTCGGGGCGGCGGAGGTCGGCAGAGTGACCATCAGAACGGCAGAGGTGAGCAGAACGGCGGCGCCTTCGAAGAAGACAGAGACGGCGAAGTGCGCGATGACCGCAGCGCAGTGCAGCGCGGCGACAGTAACCGCCCGGAGGGCAGACCGGAAAACGGCGGACAGCAGGGCGGCAGAGCTCAGAATGGCAACCGTCCGGAGGGCAGACCGGAGAACGGCGGACAGCAGGGCGGCAGAGGTCAGAGCGGTAAGCGCCTGGAGGGCAGACCGGAGAACGGCGGATAGCAGGGCGGCAGAGGTCAGAGCGGTAAGCGCCCGGAGGGCAGACCGGAGAACGGCGGACAGCAGGGCGGCGGAGACCGGCAGAACGGCAATCGCCCGGATAGCAGACCGGAGGACGGAGGTCAGCAGGGCGGCAGAAATCAGAACGGCAATCGCCCGGATAGCAGACCGGAGAACGAAGGTCAGCAGGGAAAACAGCGCGGAAAGAGAAGTGTAGACGATAACGATAAAGACAAGGGCACATGCAGTTGCAGCGCGGATTGCGGTTGCCGGGCGAAGTGAGAAAAGCCGCATGGACAAGAATAGAAGGGAGGCGGTATAATAGAACATACTATCGAGTGGAGGAAGGCGCATGACAGAGGCAGAGATGCAGCGACAGGAGGCGGTGGTAGAGGCAGTGCTCTTTACCATGGGAAAATCGGTTGAGACCAGTCTGCTGGCAGCGGCGCTGGAATGTACGGCAGTGGAAGCTGAGGCAGCGGCCGAAAGGCTTGCGGCGCGGTATGCGGAAGCGAATCGCGGGGTACAGCTGCTCCGCCTCGAGAATGCCTGGCAACTCGGCACAAAGCGGGAGTTTTACGACGCCTTGATTCGCGTCGCGAAGGAGCCGCGGCGGCAGGTTCTGAGTCAGGTCGTGCTCGAGACCCTTGCGATTATTGCCTACCGCCAGCCTGTCACCAAGATGGAAATCGCAAAGATACGAGGTGTGTCCTCCGATCACGCAGTCAACAAGCTGATTGAGTACGGACTCATCTATGAAGCCGGAAGGCTGGACGCTCCGGGGCGTCCAGCCCTCTTTGCGACCACCGAAGAGTTTTTGCGGCGCTTCGGTGTGGACTCGAAGCAGGATTTGCCCTCGGTCACGCCGGACCAGGAAGCAGAGATTCAGGAAGAGGTAAAGCGGGAGTTAAACTACCGCTTCGGGACGGAAGAGGGAAAGCTCGGAGAGGACAGCGAAGATGGAGATTAAAATCAAATATTTCAGCGAGCGCATCGAGCGCCTCCGCTATATCGACGGCAAGAGTGACTGGGTGGATCTCCGTGCGTCGGAAGAAGTGATCCTAAAGAAGGGAGAGTTTCGCCTGATTCCGCTCGGAATCGCGCTGCAGCTTCCCGCGGGTTACGAGGCGCATGTGGTGCCGCGGAGCTCCACGTTTAAGAACTTCGGTGTTTTACAGGTCAATTCGATGGGCGTTATCGATGAGAGCTACGGCGGCAACGACGACCAGTGGTTTTTTCCGGCGCTCGCGGTGCGGGATACGGAGATCCATGTGAATGACAGAATTTGTCAATTCCGCATCACGGAGCATCAGCCGCGTCTTGCATTCCGGGAAGTCGAGAAATTAGAGGGGGAAAATCGCGGCGGTTTTGGCAGCACGGGGATTCAGTGAGGAACAGAGTCATGCAGAAGAGACAGGGACTGGTCATCGCATTCCCGGTTGCGCTGCTGCTTTTCAGCGGTTGCGGCGCGCGCGGGCAGGCAGTCAGAAAGTATCGTTCGCTCGGCATTGAGGAGATGCAGAAACAGAACTATGAGGCCGCAATCGACGCCTTCCGCCATGCGACCGATTATTACGGCACGGCACAGCAGGACAAGGAGGAGGCGGATATTCTATGTTATCTCGCCGAGGCGGAGTATCGCGCGGGCAAGTATGAGGACGCGCTGACACATTACGAGCTGCTGCTCCAAAAGGACGGTCGTAAGGCGGCGTATCTGGATCTTGCCTGTGCGGCGGCCGTTAAAGCGGACAAGGGTTGGGATACGGCGCTCGCCTACTACGACGAGGCGGAGAAAGCGGGCGGAGACCGGGCATTGCACCTCGAAGCGCTCTATCTGCTCGGCGAGACAGCGCGGAGTAAGGGGAGCGCCGCAGAACTGGAGACCATACACGCGGCGTACGAAAAAGCGTATCCCGGCGCCAAGGAGGACAGTCGCTTTTTGCTACACTACGGCGATCTCCTGGTCAGCGCAAAGAAGACGGAGGAGGCCTTTGCCGTGTTTGAGGCGGGCGAGAAGCTCACAGCGGCGAATGCGGAAGAACAGGCGACATTCCGGGAGCGCGAGGCTGTCTGCCAGGAATATCGCGGGGAGTATGCCGATGCGTTGCAGCGATTTACGGCCCTCCTGGAGAGCGGCCTGGGAGACAAGGAAATGCTGGAGCACGAAATTGCGTTTTTAAAGACGAGAGTAGGAGGAAATGATGGCTGAACTGATTGTCACCGAAGAGGCCAAAGAGCGGGTTGTTCTGATCGGCATTCAGCAGCGCGAGCGGGACGGGAGCGAGGAGTCGCTCACGGAGCTCGGCGAACTCCTGAAGACCGCCGGCGCGGAGCCGGTGGGACGCCTCCTGCAGCCGCGCGAAGCGCCGGATCCCGGCACCTATTTCGGAAAAGGCAAGGTGGAGGAACTACGGGAGCTGCTTCTCAGCCTGGAGGCCGATGCGGTGGCGGCCGACGATGAGCTGTCTCCGGCGCAGATGAAGAACTTAAGCGAGGCGCTCGGCGTCAAGGTCATGGACCGCACGATGATTATCCTCGATATTTTTGCGCAGCACGCGGTCACGGCCGAGGGCAAGCTGCAGGTGGAACTTGCACAGCTCCACTATACCCAGGCGCATCTTCTCGGCATGCACAGCTCGCTCTCCCGCCTCGGCGGCGGAGTCGGCACCCGGGGACCGGGTGAGCAGAAACTGGAGCTCGATCGCCGTGCCATCCGCGCGCGCATCAGTTTTCTGCGCGACAAGCTCGGGGAGTTGAAGCGTCACCGGGAAGTTTCGAGAGCGCAGCGGGAGAAAAGCGGCAGCTACATTGTCGCGCTGGTCGGCTATACGAATGCCGGCAAGTCGACCTTGTTAAACCGGCTCACCGACGCCGACATTCTCGCGGAAAATAAACTCTTTGCGACCTTGGACCCGACCACCAGAAAACTTGCGTTGCCGGGCGGCGAAGAAGTCCTCGTCACGGATACGGTCGGCTTTATCCGGAAGTTGCCGCACCAGCTGATTGAGGCGTTTCACTCGACGCTTGAGGAGGCGCGCTATGCGGATCTGATCCTTCATGTGGTCGATGCGTCCTCACCGGAGGCGGACACACAGATGGCGGTGGTCTACGAGACACTGCGGGAACTGAAGGCGCTGGAGGATCACAGCATTATCGCGGTTTACAACAAGACGGATCTTCCCGGCACGGAGACACTGCCGAAGGACATTCATGCGGCGGCTTCCGTCCGGATTTCGGCGGCGACCGGCGAGGGTATTGCCGCGCTGGAAGAGCTGATTTCGGCGGAGAAAAAGAAGAGCCGCCGGGCGTTTGAGGGACTCTTTCCCTACGCCGCGGCGGGCCGCATTCAGAGCATACGCCGTCAGGGTAAGCTCCTTGAGGAACGCTATGAGCCCGAGGGTATCTATGTGCGTGCCGAGGTTCCGGCGGCACTTTATGAGCAATTGATGCAGGAACAGCAGTCGCAATCAAACTGAGGAGGTTTTGCGTGGCGTATTCCTTTTATCTCGGTTCTCCCGGCAGTGAAAAAACCGAGCGCGCTTTTCTGGACATGATCGAGGCTTCCCTCGAGGCTCCGGAAGAGCGCTTTTTTGTCCTGGTGCCGGAACAGTACAGTATGCTGGTACAGAAGAAACTGCTCGCCCTGCACCCGCGCCATGCGTCGCGGAATCTGGAAGCCCTGTCGCTAAACCGGCTCGCCTATCGGGTGTTTCAGGAGCGGAATGTGCAACTCCCGCCGATTATGGATGAGAGCGGCAAGGCGATGGTCGTGCGGCGCGTCGGCAGTCTTCTGGAACAGGAGCTGACCCTCTGGAAGGGCAAGGTCAAAAAGGCGGGCTTTGCGGAACAGGTGAAGTCCATGATTTCCGAGTGTCTGCAATACGGCGCGGCGCCGTCGCGTTTTGCGGAACTCGCGGAAACGGAGAAAAAGCGGCAGCTCTCGATGAAACTCCGCGACTTTTCCCTGCTCTATCAGGGGGTTCGGGATTTCGTGCAGGGCAAACAGCTGCCGAAGGAAGAAATTCTCGGTTGCTTTGCGGGCTGTATCGCAAGTTCGGAGTTGCTTCGCGGCGCACATATTCTGCTCGTTGGCTTTGTGGGCTTTACGCCGGTGCAGTATCGTGTCCTCGAGGAATTGCTCGCCGTCGCGGCCGATGTGCGCTTTGTGGTCTCGCTCGACACGGCGCTGAATCCCTACCGGCAGCTGCCGGAGGAAGAACTGTTTCATCTCTCGACCGAGTATATCCGCCGCATCGGAGAGATTGCGGATCGGGTGCGCGTGCCGCACGGCGAAGACCGCATTTTTCCGGGTGCCGCGCGCCTCAAGACGCCGGAACTCGCATTTCTCGATGCGCACGCGCTCCGTTACGACGGCGTTGTCTACACAGGCGAGGTGCGGGCCCTGACCGTCGCGGCACAGGAGTCTCCGGAGGCAGAGGCAGCGGCGCTATCGAGACATATCCTCCGTCTCGTGAAGGATGAGGGCTATCGCTATCGAGACATTGCGGTCGTGGTCGCGGATTTTCAGGGGCTCGGCGAATTCTTTTCCGAGGCATTGCTTGCGGCGGGGATTCCGGCGCATCTCGACGAAAACCTGACGGTGCGCGCCAATCCGCTGCCAGAACTTCTGAACGCCGCCCTGCTCTGTGTCCGGGAGAATTTTTCGCCGCGCACCTTTTTTCGCTTTCTGCATAATCCGCTGGTCACGGATCAATGGAAATTGACAGCGCTGCTCGAAAACTATGTAACGCTGACCGGCGTCCGGCATTTGAAACGGCTCCGGGAGCCGTTTTCATACTGTCCGCGGGAACTGGAGGGCGCCGATCTGGAGGCACTGAACCGGTTTAAGGAGGAAATGCTGAACCTCCTTCTGCCGCTTCGGGAGGCTTTTTCGGAGGGAGAGGCGGATGTCGCGGTAATTGCTGCGCTGCTCGAAGAGCTGATGGAACGGCTTGCGGTCGAAGAAAAGCTGCAGCATGCCGCCGAGCGCTTTCTCGCGGCGGGCGAGGCGCCTCGCGCCCGGGAATTTTCGGAAGTTTTCCCGGAGACGCAGCGCATTTTGAGAGAGATGCGGGAGGTACTTGCGGGAGAGCGGCTGTCCCGCGCAGACATGGCGGGGGTGCTGGAGAGCGGACTCAGAGAAATTCACATCGGGCAGATTCCGGCCTATGCGGACCGCGTCACCCTCGGCGATCTGACGAGAACCCGTTTTCTCGATGTCAAAGTGCTCTTTCTGCTCGCGGCAAATGACAGCGTGCTCCCCAAGCGCCGCGAAGAGGGCGGTGTGCTTACCGAGCGGGAGCGGGAAGCACTCCGGGCCGCGGGGCTTACGCTCGCACCGGGCAGTAAGGCACAGCTCTATGAGCAGCGGTTTTATCTCTACCGCCTGCTGACCGAGGCGTCCGAACAGCTTCACATCAGCTATTCGACGGTGGACCGGAGCGGCAAGGCGCTGCGCCCCTCCTTTTTGCTGCGGCATTTAGAGCAGCTTTTCCCGAAACTCCGCGCTTCGGCGCCGGAGACGGGAGAGCGATTTTATTCGACGCCCGAGGCCGAGCAGGCGCTGATCCGGGCGCTCCGCGCAGCCAGAAAAGCCGCGGAAGAAAACGGGGACAAGAGCGTTGCCGCTTCGGCCGCATCGTTGCTCTCTGCCTTTGCGGCGGCTGAGGAGAGAAAGCGCGAGGCCGGGATGCTCGCGGATGCCGCCTGCGCCCTCTATGCCGAGGGGCAACTGTTTCGGGAAACTGCGCTCGCGCTCTACGGCGAGGTGCTGACCGGTTCGGTGACCCGCGTCGAAGAGTATTTCCGCTGCCCGTTCCGCCACTTTGCGAACTACGGATTGCGCCTCAGGCAACTGCCGGAATTTCAGATTGCGCAGCAAGATCTCGGAAGCCTCGCACACCGTGCGATTGAGCTCGTGTTCCGCGCGGCGGCGAAGGCAGAGAAGAGCCCGGCGGCGTATTCGGACGAAGAACTTCGCGCCGCCGCCGCCGATGCGGTGAGAGAGGCGGTGGAGGCGGATGCGAGCGGCCTCTACAAGGACAGCGCAAAGAACCGCTGGATTGTCAGAAAATTAACACGGATTGTGACGCAGAGCATCCTCGTGATGGCAGAGCAGCTGAGACGGGGCGCGTACCGGCCGCTCGCGGAGGAACTGCGCTTTTCGAGTAAGGACGCGTCCGAGAGCACACCGGCGCTTTCCGTCGGCAGTATGCAGCTCCGCGGCAACATTGACCGCGTCGACACGGCGGAACACGAGGGAAAACTCTATGTCAAGGTGGTCGACTATAAGACAGGGGCCACAAGCTGGGAGCCCTATAAGATACTGAGCGGCTCACAGTTACAGCTTTTGATTTATCTCTCCGCAATCACAGAGCTCTTTGAACGGCAGTATCCGGACAAGGAAATATTGCCGGGGGCCGTTTTTTACGCGCCAATCGGCGATGCGTTTGTGGACCTCGAAAAAATCCGGACAGAGGAGGCGCTCCGCAAGGCGAAGTTAAAAGAGCTTACGCCGAGCGGTCTCATGAACAGCGACGAGACAGCGCTCACCTTGCTCGCGGGCGACGGCGAAGACGCGGCGGATTTTCTGCCGGTCCGGACCAGCGAGGGAAAAATCCGCCTCGGTGAGAATACGGTGGATGCCGGTCGCTTCTTCAAATTGCAGGCCTACGCGAAGGAAAAACTCCGGGAGGCCGGTGAGGCGATACTCGGCGGCAACGTTCGGGTGTTGCCGCTCGAGGAGGACGGGCATACGAGTTGTGAGTACTGTCCCTACCGTGATGTCTGCGCCTTTGATGCCAATCTCACCGGCTACAAGGTGCGGCGGAACAAAAAGCAGAAGGCAGAGGAAGTCTTTGCCGAAATTGACCGCGAGGCGGGAGAGGAGACAGGACGATGACACGTTGGACCGAAGAACAGGAGAGAGCCATTGCGCTCTCCGAGCGAAGGCTTTTGATTTCGGCGGCGGCGGGCAGCGGAAAAACCGCGGTTCTGACCGAGCGCATTGTCGCGAGAGTCATAGACCCGAAGCATCCGGTCGATATCGATGAACTGCTCATCATGACCTTTACCCGCGCCGCGGCTGCCGAGATGCGGGAGCGTATCCGGCGCAGGCTCGAGGACTGCCTGCAGCAGGCACTTCGAGACGGAGAGGCCGGAATCGCGGCGCGCGCCAAGCGGGAACTCGCGGAACTGGATGCCGCGCGAATCACGACGATAGACAGCTTTTGTCTGACCGTGCTTCGGGAGCACGCGGACCGTCTCGCGGTCGATCCGGCGTTTCGCGTCGGCAGCGAGGAAGAGCTGCGCATCCTGCAAAACGATGTGCTGGAAGAACTTCTGGAAGAACAGTACGAGAAGGCGGATCCGGCTTTTCTCCGCTTTGCGGATGCTTTTTCGCAGGGCAAGGCAGATCTCGGCATCGGCGAGGAGATTCTCGCGCTCTATCGGTTTGCGGAGAGTCTGCCCTGGCCGGAGGAGTGGCTTTTGCGCGTCGAGGCGGAAGCAGAGCGGACGGACGGCAATGTATCGGAGAGTGCCTATCAGCGTTACATGGCGGAAGAGTTTCGGAAGCTCGGCGCCGAACTTTGCGGCTTTGCGGAGGAGGCACAGCTTCTCTGCGAAGAGGGGGGCCTGAACGGCTATGAGGGCGCGGTGCAGAGCGACCTCGGTAAACTGCAGCGCCTCCGGGCGGCGGAGGACTATCCGTCCGCCTGCCTTGCACTCACAGCTTTTCAGAGCTACGACAGACTCGGAAGGAACAAAAAGGACAGCGACCCGGACTGCGCATCCCGTGTCAAAAGTCTCCGGGAGTTTTGGAAAAAGGCGCTCAAAAAACCGCTCGAAGCCTTCGGGCGGGGGGACGCGGAAGCTGCGGACAGGGTCGAAGACGCTGAGACCGTGCGCACATTAATCGGATTGGCGCGCGACTTTTCGGCGCGCTTTCTGGCAAAGAAGCGGGAAAAGAACCTCCTGGATTTTTCCGACCTGGAGCACGAGACTCTGGCGCTCTTTTGGGAGAGCGACGCCGCGGGAGAGCGGCATCCGAGCGAAATTGCGCGGGAATATCAGTCTGCGTTTCGGGAAATCTATGTCGACGAATACCAGGATTCGAACGGGGTGCAGGAAGAGCTGCTCCGCGCAATCGAGACCGGAAGACTTTTTCTGGTCGGCGATATCAAGCAGTCGATCTACGGCTTTCGCCACGCAAAGCCCGAGCTCTTCGCGGAGAAATATCGCAACTACCGGAAGGATGACGGCGTAGAGGCGGAACCCGGAATTGACACGCGGGTGGATCTCCGCAAAAACTTCCGGAGCCGCGAAGCGGTGCTCGCAAGCTGCAATGCCGTTTTTTCGTATCTCATGCGCGAAGAACTCGGCGGCGTCCGCTATGACGCGGATGCGGCGCTCTATCCGGGGGCGGCGTTTCCGGTAGAAGAGGACAGCGGAGACAACTATGCGACCGAACTTATGCTGGTTGAGAGGGACGCAGAGGGCGAGGAGACAGCGGCGGTTGTCGAGGCCGAGGCCATCGCAACCCGCATCCGGGAGTTGCTTGACCCGAAAAAGGGGCTCAAGATTTCGGACGGCGAAGGCGGTCTCCGAGCGGCTACTTACGGGGACATTGCAATCTTGCTTCGCACGACTTCCGGACAGGCAGAGCGCTTTGTCGAAGTGTTGATGAGTCACGGTATCCCGGCGCTCGCCGAGCAAAAGACCGGCTACTTTGACGCGACAGAGGTCAGAACGGTGCTGAGCTTACTCCGCGCAATCGACAATCCCTTCCGCGATATTCCGCTCGCCGCCGTGCTCCGCTCACCGATTGGCGGTCTCAGCGAAGAGGAGCTCGCCTCTCTCGCGGCAAAGGGCGAGGGCGTGAGTCTCTACGAGCGCCTCGAAGCGGCCGTCAAGGCAGCGCCGGAGAGCACGGCCGCGGTGAAAGCCGCCGCGCTCTTTCGGAAACTCGAGGCCTGGCGGGAAGCGGAGAGCTATCTCGAGCTCCCGCAATTTTTGCGACTTTTGTATACAGAGAGCGGCTACCGGAACGAGGAGGCAGCGCGCCCGGGCGGTGAGCTCCGCTTTGCGAATCTGCAGATGCTGATTGTGAAGGCCGAGGAGTTTGAGAGCATCGGGTACCGCGGACTCAGCGATTTTGTGCGCTATATTGACAATCTGAAAAAATACAACGCCGACTACGGATCCGCGCAGCTCCCCGGTGAAGAGGCAGCGGCGGTTCGCATTATGACCGTTCATAAGTCAAAGGGCTTAGAGTTCCCGATTGTCTTTTTGGCCGGTCTCTCGAAGCGCTTTAACCAGCGGGATTTGAGCCGCGGCATCCTCTACGACGAGAAACTCGGCATTGCGGCCGATGCGGTCGATTACGACTTGCACGCAAAGGGCGGCACGGCGAAGAAAGCGGCGTTTGCCTGGCATCTCCGGACAGAGGCGCTCGGCGAAGAACTTCGCGTGCTCTATGTCGCGATGACGCGCGCCAAGGAGAAGCTGATACTGGTCGCCGGGTGCAAGGCGGGAACCGAGCCGCTGCCGGACGGTGAGAACAGAGAACCGTCCTCCGACACCTACGGTAACGGCGAGCCGCTCTGCACGGCAGAGCTCCGCAGCGCAAACAGCTACCTCGAATGGATTCTCATGGCAATGGCGCGGGACAGAGAGCTTTGCCGGATTGCCGTACGGCAGGTGAGCGCCGAAGCTGCGGCGCGCGAGGTACTTGCCGCAGGCGAGAAGGTACTCCTGCTCCGGGAAGAATTCCGAAAGGCCGAGGAGACTCCGCCGACAGAGACGGAGGTCGCCCGCTTTGCGCCGCTCATGAAGCCCTATGCCCACGCGGAAGATGTGCGGCTTCAGGTCAAGTGGAGCGCTTCGGAACTGAAGCGGCTGCGGGAAGAGCGGGAGGAGGGGCTCTCCGCGCCGCTCTTTTCCCTCCCGCAGGACGGGGGAAGCGAGGTCGCCGCGCAGCGCGGTACCGCCTACCACAAACTGTTTGAGCGGATTGATTTTACCCGCTCCTGGACAGAGGAGGGGCTTCGGGAGTTCCTGAAAGAGCTGGCGGAGACCGGCGCACTGCCGGAAGAAGACGGGGCGCTGATCGCACTGCCGCCTGTCATCCGTTTTCTGCAGAGTGCGCTCGCGGCGCGGCTCGCGAGCGCGCAGCGCGCCGGCACCTTGCACCGCGAGACTTCTTTTGTGATGGCGATACCGGCGCGCGAGGTCGACCCGTCCAGACTGAGCGAAGAACCGGTGGTCGTGCAGGGCGTGATTGACGCCTGGTTTGAGGAGGGGGGGCAGCTGGTGCTGCTTGACTATAAGACCGATAAGTCGACGGAGGAAGCGCATTACCGCGAGAAATATACAGCGCAGCTTTCTCTCTATGCGCGGGCGCTCGCGATGACCGAGGAGAAGACGGTCGCGGAGAAGCTCATTTACGCGACAGCGCGCGGCGAGGTTCTCGCCTTGTGAATCGCGCCGAATTGCGCTATACTTCGACTAAGTATGTGCTTTGGAAAGGATAGGAGATGACAAGACGAGCGCTCAGAGAGCATTGCTTTAAAATGCTGTTCAGCACCGATTTTTGCGCGCCTGCGGAGGCGGACGGGCAGATTGATGCGTATTTATGCGAAGTTCCGGACGAAGAGGACGAGAGTCCGGAATTCAGTGAGGAAGAGCGGAAGATATGCCGGGAGCGCGTCAAAGCCGTTCTCGACAAGCGCGAGGAGATTGACGGCATTCTGCAACAGGCGTCCTCCGGCTGGAGTCTCCGGCAGATGGGGCGCGTGGAGCTGACGATACTCCGCCTCGCCTGCTTCGAACTCCGCTTCGACGAGAACATTCCGGAGAAAGTCGCCATCAATGAAGCCGTGGAGCTCGCAAAGAAATTCGGCGGAGAAGAGGCGCCCTCTTTTGTGAACGGCGTCCTCGCGAAACTGGTCTAAATGGCAACGATCTATACGGTGACGCAGCTCAATGCCTATGTCGGCAATCTGTTCCGCGAGGATTTTCTGCTCGCGGGACTTCGCGTGCAGGGCGAGCTCTCCAATGTAAAGTATCACGCGAGCGGGCATATTTACTTTACCTTGAAGGACAGCGGCGCGGAACTCCGCGGCATCATCTACCGGCAGAATGCACTCGGCCTCGACATGCGCCTTGCGGACGGCATGCAGGTGGTCTGTACGGGAGCTGTGACCGTCTACGAAAAAGCGGGCGTCTACCAGCTGAACACGAAAACCGTCGAGAAACTGGGGCAGGGTGAGCTCTATGCGCTCTATCAGGCGCGTCTCCGCGCGCTCGAGGCGGAAGGCCTCTTTGACGCGGCGCACAAGAAGCCGCTGCCGCGCTTCGTTTTGACGCTCGGCGTTGTGACAAGCCCGAGCGGCGCGGCGATTCATGACATTCAGACCGTTGCTCGCCAACAGAATCCCTATGTCAAAATCGTGCTCTATCCGGCACTGGTGCAGGGCGAGGGCGCGGCAGAGAGCATCGTGCGAGGAATTCGGACCCTCGACCGGCGCGGCGTGGATCTCATGATTGTGGGACGCGGCGGCGGTTCACTCGAAGATCTCTGGTGTTTTAACGACGAGCGGGTTGCGCGGGCAGCCTACGCCTGCGAGACACCCCTGATTTCCGCGGTCGGGCACGAGTCGGATGTGACCCTCCTCGACTTTGTCGCGGATCTCCGCGCGGCGACGCCTTCGGCGGCGGCGGAGCGCGGTGTCCCGAATCTGGCGGCGCAGCTGGCCCTGATTGCCGGCCTACGGCAGCAACTGTCCCGGGGGCTGCGGGAGAAAGTGGGGGATCTCCGCGCGCGCGCAAGAGGGGCGGGCTTCCGGCTCCGGCTGAATGCGCCCGAGGAATTGCTCGGCGCAAGACAGCAGCGCGCCCTCGCACTGCGGCAGGGACTTGGGGCAGGACTGAACAAAAAGATACAGGCGCGGCGGGCGGTGTTTCAGCTGCTCGCGGCGCGCCTTCGCGCGGCTTCTCCGCTCAATCGTTTGACCGGCGGCTATGCCTATGCCGCCCACGAAGACGGCACAGCCGTGCAGAGCGCCGCAAGCCTCTCGACGGGAGAGCGGCTCAGCCTTCGCTTCCTGGACGGCGCGGCGGAGGTCAGAGTCGAAGAAATCAGGAGAGAACAGCAAGAGGAGGAGAGCCATGGACGAAAAGCTTGAGCAGGAGAAGAAGCAGGTGACGGCAAAGAAGAAGAGCAAGCTGTCGGTCGAAGCGAGTATGGAGCGCCTCGAAGCGCTGCTCGAAAAGCTCGAGGCGAGCGATACCAGCCTCGAGGAGGCCTTTTCGCTCTACGAAAAAGGCATGAAGCTCGCGGGTGAGATCAACGAGCGGCTCACCTTCGTCGAAGAGCAGATGGAAGTTCTGGAGGATCGCTATGCCGACACTTCCCTATGACAAAACAGAAATCGAGACGCTGATTCGAGCTGCGCTGCCCTGCGAAGAGGGGTTGCAGCGCACCGTGATCCGGGCCATGCGGGAGGCGGTCGAGAACGGCGGCAAGCGCATACGCCCGATTCTGCTCTTTGAGACCTGCAAAAGTTTTGCAGAGCGGCGCGGTGAGACGGGCTGGAAGGAAGAGGCAGCGCCCTTCCTCGCGGCGCTTGAGATGATACACAGTTTTTCGCTGGTACACGACGATTTACCCTGCATGGACAATGACACGCTGCGCCGCGGCAAGCCGACGACCTGGTATGTCTATGGCGAGGCCATGGGAACGCTCGCGGGCGACGGACTGGTGTTGGAAGCGCTGACCGTGGCCGGGCGCGCCGTGGGGCAGTCCCGCCATCCGGAGAGGGCGGCGCGGGCGCTCGCGATACTCGGCGAGAAGAGCGGTGTCGGCGGCATGCTCGGCGGGCAGTCCGTGGATGTCGAGAAGACCGGAGAGCGTCTGGATGCGACGACGCTCGACTTCATCTATCGCCTGAAAACCGGCGCCCTCCTCGAGGCTGCCTTTATGATGGGGGCCGCCCTCGGCGGGGCGAGCGAGGCAGAGATTTCGTGTGCCGAGCAAATCGGCAGAGCAGTCGGTCTCGCATTCCAGATTCAGGACGATATTCTCGACGAGACCGCGACCGAGGCAGAGCTCGGCAAACCGCTGCACTCGGATGAAAAAAATCAGAAGACGACTTATGTCTCCCTTTTTGGGCTGGAAGCCGCGAGAGAGGCTGTCAGACAACAGAGTGAAGCGGCAGAGCAGCGCCTTCGGGAGTTCCCGGGCGAGACAGAGACCCTCGCGGCGCTCATTGCCTATCTCACGGACCGTCGCTTCTGAGGACGGAGAGAGTTATGAGTCGATTGGATCAAATCAACGGACCGGCGGACATACGCCGGATACCGGCAGCGGAATGGGGGGCGCTCGCGTCCGAAATCCGGCGCTTTCTGATTGCGCACTGCGCGGAGTCGGGCGGACATCTCGCGAGCAATCTCGGCGTCGTGGAGCTCACGATGGCCATGTATTTGAGCTTCTGTCCGCCGGAAGATAAAATCATCTGGGATGTCGGACATCAGTCCTATACGCATAAGATTCTGAGCGGCCGCAAAAAGGATTTTGCGGGGCTTCGACAGTTCGGCGGCATTGCGGGTTTCCCGAAGCGGAACGAAAACCCGTGCGACGCGTTTAACACCGGACATTCTTCCACCTCGATTTCGGCGGGACTCGGCATGGCAACGGCGCGGGACCTTCGCGGCGAGCACCATGCGGTCATTTCGGTCATCGGTGACGGCGCGCTGACCGGCGGCATGGCCTATGAGGCGCTGAACAATGCGGGGCGTATGAAGTCGAATTTCATCATCGTGCTGAATGACAACCGCATGTCCATCTCCGAGAATGTGGGCGGCATGTCCGCCTATCTGAATTCCATCCGGACTTCGGCGGGCTATAACCGCTTGAAAGAGAATGTCGCAGAAGCGCTCTCGGCGATTCCGGGTGTCGGAAAGCGCATGGTCGAGAGTCTCAGAACCACCAAAAACGGCATCAAACAGCTCTTTGTGCCGGGGATGCTCTTTGAAAATCTCGGCGTGACCTATCTCGGACCGGTCGACGGACACGACATTAAAAAAATGATGCGCGTCTTTGAGGAGGCGCGGCGCTTAAACCGCGCGGTTCTCGTGCATGTCATCACCGAAAAGGGCAAGGGCTACCGCCCGGCGGAGCGGCATCCGGACTTGTTTCACGGCGTCGGACCCTTTGAGCTCGCGACCGGCGTCCCGAAAAAGAATAAGCACTATCCGGACTACACCGATGTCTTTTCCAAGACCCTGATTCAGCTCGCCGCGGAGGATCCCCGCATTGTCGCGGTCACGGCGGCGATGCCGGAAGGCACGGGGCTCGCGGCGTTCGGGCGGCGCTATCCGCAGCGCTATTTTGACGTGGGCATTGCCGAGCAGCACGCCGTGACGAGCGCGGCGGGCCTCGCGGCGGG
>ERZ772926.712-NODE-712-length-17722-cov-5.068942_pt1 | contig 17722 bp, 16 predicted proteins | sample MGYA00511136_ERZ772926 | MGnify/ENA primary metagenome ERZ772926 (study PRJEB29015, sample SAMEA2737917) | human oral metagenome | biome: human oral; feature: human-associated habitat; material: dental | place: China | collected 2153 ... | reverse complement strand
GTGTCGCGAAGCAGCGCCGCAATCTCCTCCTTCCTCCCGACCGCAATGTACGGCAAGCCGACGCGCGGCACCACGCCGCTCTGCAGGGAATTTAAAATTGCCTGTGCGATGCGCCGCGGCACAGCGCGTTCCGTCTCACTCATTTCTCTGTCTCCCGCAATAAAGTCTCCAGCTCTTCCCGGTAATCCGGCATGAGGAAAAGTTCCTCTCCCTCGGACGCAAGGCAAATATCCTGAAAATGCTCATACAGCTTCTCGTTGACCCGCTCGGCAAAGAGGCTGGTCAAACAATGTGCCGCGCGCAGTTCCGCGCGCACACTCTCCCCGCGGAGCAAGGCCGCAAGGCAGCGGCGTTCGAGCGCATCCAATATTTCTGTTCTGCCCGCTTGGTCTCTTTGCTCCGTTTCGCTTCTGTTCGCAAGCTCTGCAGGCGTTGCACCGGCCGCCGCCTCGACTTGCTCATATACGCTACCGGTCTGCTTACTATCTTCGCCGTTTATAAGCTCTGCTAAGCCGCAATTCTTCTCCGCTTCCTGCCGTAGCAGTTCTTCCCGCTCGGCCCCGGTCTCTGCCTCGGTGAGAAGAGCCGCCGTCGTGATCTCGGCCGCCGCGCGTATGTCCGCGAGCTTTTCCCGCCGCACGGGGACCGCCGCAAGCTTTTGCGCCGCCTCCATAGCCTCACAACTTGCAAAGGCACGCGAAAAGTCCTCTTGCAGCGCAGCATCCCGTGTTGCAGACGCGGTTTTCGAAGCCTTGCCGCGCAGGAAACGAACGCGAAGCGCTGTATCCGCCTCTTTTAAAAGGGCAAAGAAGCGCTTGCTGTCAAACTGCTGCCGCAAATAGCTGTATTCCGTAAAGCCGTTTCCCGTCGCCGCGAAACTTCGAAGCTCGTTCAGTTGATAGGAAAATTCTTGTCCCGCGCGCTCGCAAACCGCCTTAAGCCGCGGCGCATCCGAAAAGGGCTTCCACTCGCGCATGCGCATGTTTCCGAAGCAGGACGCAAATAAAAGCGGCGCACAGCTTCTCCAGATTGCGGCATAGTAAAACGCTGCCTTATCCCCGAGTCCCTTGACGCTCCGCGCTTCCGTGAGTTTCTTGCCGCCGAATTCCGCAAGCGCCGCAAAAACGGCTTCATCGCTCCGCTCCTCCGGCTCCCGCAGCACGGTGAGCGCCTCGTCCCAATGCCTGAGCGCGGGGTTTTCATACGCCCGCACGCGCGCCGCATCAACACGGTTTAACACCGCGTATTCAAAGCGCCAATTTTTAAAATTCCGCTGCAGAGCCTCGCTCCCGTAGCCCGCGGAAAAGTAGGCAGACGCAAAGGCATCCATACGGTCAAGCGCCTCTGCAGCAGTCGCCGCGCCGCCCCCCAGCATGAGCTCGCTGAGATAGAGGTACACAAAGGCGTCGCAGTGCGCAGAGACCTCTCCTCGCCGAAGCGCCGCGCGCCAGGTGAAATAACCGCGGAGCTCGTTCGGCGTCAAATCGCGATACTCCGGCTGGTAGAGCGGCACCGTGCCCGCAAAGGGACAATCGTCCTCATAGTCCTCCATGGCATGCGCCGCAGAGAGAAAGTCCTCACAGGCATAGATTGCCTCTATACGCGCCGGAAGCTCGCTGCGCCCCGGTATGGCCGTCTCACGGTAATACCCTTCCACCTTCTCTGCCTCTTCCTCCACTGCAAGATCAAACACATGTAACAGGAATGCTCGCTCCGTTTCCGCGCCGAAGCGAACCCCGAGCCAGCCCGGCATGCGAAAGCCCTGCGTGAGATAGTCCCGCGCGGGCAGCTCGCGAAATGCGCTGTACTTTAAATCACAGCGCTCCCGGATTCTTCCGCCCGCATCCCGCTCCCGCATGAGCAGCGCAAGCCACTTTCCGCTTGCCGGAGAAATTAACACCGAGAGTTCCGGCACCTCCCGCCACTTGAATGACTCTTCGATATGATAGCGCTCCCGCGCATAATTTGTGAGTTCCGACAGTCGCACAGCCCGTTTCTCCGAATGTATGTTCTGATTTCAGTGTAGCCAAAACATACGTTCCTGTCAAGTTTCCTCCTCGAACCAAGCGACCGCTCGCACCGGCGAACCGTCACAATGTTCCAATTTCAGCGGAAAACAGCTAAAGGAAAAGAGCTCTTCGCCGCAGAGCCCCAGATTCTTGAGATTCTCGATGTTCACAATGTCCTTTTCGCGGAACAGCTTCTTATGCCGCGGCAGTCCGGCATCCGCAATCGGGTCGAGGCCTATTACATCAAAACCGATGCCCTTATACGCGCCCCGAATTACAAAGTCGAGCGCCTCTTCATTGAGGCAGGGGTAGTCGCCGAAATAGCGCTCGCTCCCCCAGCGCTTGTCCCAGCCGAGGTAAAAGAGAAGAAAGTCAGCCTTCTCGACCTTCTTCCCGTAGCGGGTGATGTGGGCAAGCGTAATCTCTTCCCCTTCCTTCAGGCTGCTGCAATCAATCGCAAGTGCCTTACCGATAAACTGCGACGCCGGAAATTCGTCCAGCGTGGTGCGCCCCGGAAAGAGATGTGCCGGCGGATCCATGTGCGTACCCGTGTGCGTGGTCATCCTTAAAAGACTCTCCCGAAAGCCATCTTTTTCATATACGCTCACCGGTATGAGAGTCGGCGTCTCTGTGCCGGGATAAACCGGCATATCCTCTTTGATGGTATGGGTTAAATCAATGACTCTCATTTCTTTCCTCTCTTAACGTTCGGGCCGGTTCATTTGTTGACTCCTGCAGGCAATCGGACTGCTTCCGCAGTTAACCATAACTATCGTGACAATACGAAATTCCTGAACTCAGCCGCACTGAACCTGACAAGAGCGCAGCGTCTCCAGCGCCGCCGCATGTTTTTCCGGCGTCACACCGGCGCAACAGGCGGGATCCACGGAAATCTTCACTTCCGGGAGCATGGCCTTCAATAGCAGCGCGTTCGAAACCACGCAGATATCCGTGCAGAGGCCGATGAGTTCAAGCTCCACGCTCTCCCGCACCGCGATCTCTTTCACGACCTCAGCGAGTTCCGTCGAGGCAAAGGTCCCCTTGTCGAAAATGTGATCTTTCGGAATCAGCGCCGCTATCTCCGTATCCAGTTCCCAGCCCGCCGTTCCGCGTATACAGTGCTCCACAGGAAGATAGCGCCCCTCCTGCGTGTTCAGATAGTCCTCGCCGTGCGTATCCCGCGTCGCAAAGACATCCTCCGGCGCATAGCCCTTGATTTTTGCAATGACCGCCGGGACTATGGAACGCGCCTCCGCCGTTCCGAGTGCACCGTCGATAAAGTCTCGCTGCATATCTATAACCACTAAGATTTTCCGCATGATTCTCTCCTTTTATCTGTCAAAGCTATCCATTAAGCCTTCAACGAAACAGTCAACCCGCAATGCCTAACAAATCTCGCTCCGTGCCTTAAAACACAGCGGCTCCGGTGAAACAGTTGTCTTCTTGATGCCTGTTATTCTGTTCTCCACTCTGCGGTCTCCGAAAGGGCGCGCCGCGGCCTGGCAGCCGATGCTTCCGCCGCATAGCCGAGCGCCAATAGCGCGTAGAGCTCGCTGTCTCCGCCCGCCTCCGCTCTTAACTCCGCCTGCGCAAAGAAACTGTCGCAAATCCAGAGACTGCCGATGCCGAGTGCCGTCGCCTGCAGACACATGTTCTCGATGGCCGCACCGACCGACTGCGCCGTGCAGATTTCCGTGACCCGCTGGTCAAGCGTCATGGTCGCGGATAGCGGCCGCGCAATCGGTGATGTGATCAGAATTACTGCTGCCGCCTCCCGCATCACCCGCAGGGTCTCAAATGCCCCGTCCAGATAGTGGCGCGTGTCCGGCAGCATGGGGGACTGCCGCTCCCGCTCGATACCCGCCTCCATGGCCGCGCAGACTCTCTCCTTTGCTTTTCCCTCGGTCACGACAAAGTGCCATGGCTGCAAGTTCTTCGCGGACGGCGCCGCCATGCCTGCCCTTACAATTTCTTCCAATTGCTCTTTGATAAGCGGCGTCGGCAAAAAATGCCGTATGCTGCGCCGCGCCTTGATTGCCTCAATCATATTCGCGCCTCCTCAAAGGCAATCATAGCATAATGTGAGCCCTTCGCGCGTCCGGATTGACAGCAGAACGGCGCTTTGCTAGACTGCTAAAAATTCTTACACGAAACGGAGCTGCCATGATAGAACGACACGAAATCCCGCTCTTTGAATACGATGCGACTTCCCCCGAAGTGATTCCTCCCGCTCATGAATTCGGCGACTGCTGCTTTCCGAAAAAGTGCCTCTTCGCCTTCCTCGGGGATACCATCCATCGCTACGCCGAGGCAAAGCATGCGGAAAAGTGCAGTGAATTTCGCACCGTTTCCGCCACCTACCCCATCTATGTATTTGAGGAGAACGGCGAAGAAATCTGCCTTGCGCAGGCGCCGGTCGGTGCGCCGCCCGCAAGTTCCATGCTGGATGCGCTGATTGCGAGCGGCTGCCGCAATATCCTGGCGCTCGGCTCCTGCGGCGTACTGGAAAAGCTCCCGGAGAATGCCTTTCTGGTGCCGACCCGTGCGCTTCGCGACGAGGGCAGTTCCTACCACTATCTGCCCGCTTCCCGCTATATCGAACTTGACAGCGAAGTCCTTGCGACCATAGAAAGCGTACTAAAGACAGAAGGCCTCCCCTTTGTCCCCTGCAACAGCTGGACCACCGACGCCTTTTACCGCGAGACCAAGGATATGGTCGCATACCGCCGAAGCGAGGGCTGTTTCTGCGTCGAGATGGAGTGTGCGGCGCTTGCCGCCTGTGCCCGTCTTCGCGGCGCTGCCTTCGGACAGCTACTCTTTACCGCCGACTCTCTCGCCTGCATCCATGACTACGATGCCCGAAACTTCGGGCGGGCTGCGCACGAAGACGCCCTCTTACTCGGGCTGCGCATCTTGCGGGAGATGTAAACCGCATCCATCATTTCGCTGACAGAGAAAGGAGTTCCATGTCTGAAACCGCCGCACTGAACGATGACTTTGCCTATGCCGTGCTCTCCGCCGTCGCGGAAATTCCGGAGGGACGCGTCGCGACCTACGGACAGCTGGCCCGCCTGATCGGGTATCCAAAAAACGCGCGCCTTGTGGCGCGCGTTCTCTCGCATGCGGAATATTACGGCGACTATCCCTGTCACCGCGTGGTGAATGCCACAGGCCGCCTGGCCCCCGGCTGGGCAGCGCAGGCTACGCTCCTTCAGACAGAAGGGGTTGCGCTCCGCGACGCAACACATGTGTCCCTCCAAAAATATCAGTGGGATATGTGACCCTTTTTATCATTCTTTCTGCATACAATCAGACAAACACTTGCCTCAGTTCTTTCTGCCGAAGTTCTGAACCCAGTGCGGCGTTCCGTCCTCTGCCGAATAGCCGACGCCAATCGAATCATAATTCGGATTCAGAATATTGGCTCTGTGCCCGCTGGAGTGCATCCAGGAATCCATAACCGAAGCCGGATCCTGCTGGCCCATGGCGATATTCTCACCCTTATAACCGAATCCTCTCGGATACGCCGTAAAGCAGTCCGAGCCGTCGGGTCTGTCGTGCGAGAACAAAACTTCGAGTTCCGCCGCACGCACATCCGCCGTATTCGTGAGCCCGGCGTCCTTTTTAACCGGCGAAAGTCCCTGCTTTGCTCTCTCCTGATTGACCAGCGCAATCACCTGATCCTCGTATTCTTCCGGAGAAGCCGAATCGTTTCCCGCATTCGAACGCTGCCAGGTAGTTGCATCATCCGCGATCGTATCGGTATTGTCGGTGACAGTGCGATTGACCGTCGTAGTCTGCCGCTTTGACTGCGGCTGATATACGCCGTTGCCATCGACATAATAACCGTCCGGCGTATAACTGTTTGCGAGCATGCGGCCGCCGTCTGCGGGATTCAGATAATACCAGTTTCCGTTCACATTAACCCAGCCGACACGCATCGCACCGCTCTCGGTATCCATGTAGTACCAGCCGCCGTCGTCCCGCACCCAGCCGGTCTCCATGTATCCGGCGCTGTTCATACTGTACCAGGTGCCGTTGATTGAAAGCCAGGATGACTTCACATAGCTCCCGTTCAAGAGCTGATACCACCAGCCCCGGCCGTCCCGATTCCAGCCGTAGTTGCCGGCAAAAACAGGCGTAGCCATCAGTATAGTGCCAAGTGCCACTGCCGCCGCAAGGAAAATGTTCTTCTTCATCTCTGCCCCCTGTTTTGAAATGATTGCTTAACTTCAAGTAAGTTTTATAGTTATCATTCTACTCATGCGCCGAACAAATGTAAAGGCAGGCTCCCCCGGCATCAGGAACATCTCACAGATGCATCACGATGAAAGTCCCCAGCCAAAAGCAGAAAAAAGAAAGCAGCCCTCTAATTGCGATATTGCGATTCCTTCTGTGACCGGTCAGCTTATATTCGATATCCGAAAGGTATGAGCTTATCCCGGCGCCGATAAACAGGTAAAAGCCGATTAAATAGATAATTACCGCATATCCCATAGTGCTACCTCCTTAGACTATCCCAACGCGTTTCTATGTTGAGAGTCTACCACAGAACCTGTACCAAATTTCGGACGCGATTGGCTTTTGTATTCTCTCCTAAGAATAGCTCCTGCCTATTTCGACTTCTTGGATTTTTGTGTGTGAATACATCAGGAGTCATTTTTAGCTCATCCCGCGTGTGCGGGGAAAATCGGGCGGAGATACAAGATGTCATGACAAGCATGGAATCACCCCCGCGTGTGCGGGGAAAACCTGTCAATCCCGATCAAAGTCATGCGGGATAAGGGATCACCCCCGCGTGTGCGGGGAAAACGTCGTACGCTTCTTCCGCACAGTCTCCTTCTTGGGATCACCCCCGCGTGTGCGGGGAAAACTCAAAAACTGCTTGACAAAATAAATTTTACGCGGGATCACCCCCGCGTGTGCGGGGAAAACCTTCCGTCAGAGCGCCGGTCACTACGCCCTTCAGGATCACCCCCGCGTGTGCGGGGAAAACCCTCAAATTTGTGCAACATTCCGATATTGTGTAGGATCACCCCCGCGTGTGCGGGGAAAACGCGGCGTGACTATCCCGAAAATCGCAGACCAGAGGATCACCCCCGCGTGTGCGGGGAAAACTTATGGGCATACCGGTGATGGCGTAAAGTGGTAGGATCACCCCCGCGTGTGCGGGGAAAACGCGTGACGGATACAGACCCGTACCGCTCGCGAAGGATCACCCCCGCGTGTGCGGGGAAAACTGCGAAATTTCCCTAACTGTGAACTCACGATTGGGATCACCCCCGCGTGTGCGGGGAAAACACCTCTTTCAGACCATCTTCTGCAGCCAAAAGGGGATCACCCCCGCGTGTGCGGGGAAAACTGTGTGCTACTTGTAAGTCACCGACGGAGCTTAGGATCACCCCCGCGTGTGCGGGGAAAACCCCTTATATAGTCGGTCTGGTATCCTTCCGCGGGATCACCCCCGCGTGTGCGGGGAAAACAAGATTCTTTAGAAATTGTTGACTATGGCATTGGGATCACCCCCGCGTGTGCGGGGAAAACTCGGCGGCATCATCCGCGCGGCGCAGGGAGTGAGGATCACCCCCGCGTGTGCGGGGAAAACTACGCGCAGCTGATATTTCCGGTGTGGTACCGGGGATCACCCCCGCGTGTGCGGGGAAAACTTTTCAAGAAATTTCAGATTTTTTGCCTTCCGAGGATCACCCCCGCGTGTGCGGGGAAAACGAGTTTGCGGGCTATTTCGTAAAGGGTGCAAGGGGATCACCCCCGCGTGTGCGGGGAAAACCCGCCAAAATACTGGCGGGCATACCCCTTGTAGGGATCACCCCCGCGTGTGCGGGGAAAACCACATGCGTCGGCCACCTCCCGCCTGCTCCTCGGGATCACCCCCGCGTGTGCGGGGAAAACTGGTTTTTATTGAAGATATGCGGATTATCAGGAGGATCACCCCCGCGTGTGCGGGGAAAACCGCGCCGCCTCACTGTCTATGAGCGTCTGGTAGGGATCACCCCCGCGTGTGCGGGGAAAACCGCCAGCGCATACCGGCGAAGCGTCTCCAGCGGGGATCACCCCCGCGTGTGCGGGGAAAACGCCCCCTTTCTTCCTGCCTCTCTTTTCGCGGCAGGATCACCCCCGCGTGTGCGGGGAAAACACTAGTGATAGAGCAGAAGAATATTGTAATCAAGGATCACCCCCGCGTGTGCGGGGAAAACAGCCATTCGAAAAGTGTATCGTGTACAAGATTGGGATCACCCCCGCGTGTGCGGGGAAAACCCTGTTTTGGCAGGGTTGTTTTCCCGAATTGGAGGATCACCCCCGCGTGTGCGGGGAAAACTTACATTACTAGCCGACAGCACTCCGAAACGCGGGATCACCCCCGCGTGTGCGGGGAAAACGCCACTAATGCCAGTGACATAATGCCCGCACGAGGATCACCCCCGCGTGTGCGGGGAAAACCGGTATATGTTAAAGGAGGTAGGCAGAATAATAGGATCACCCCCGCGTGTGCGGGGAAAACGGACTAATCGCAAAAAACTTTGCCTTGTCGGGAGGATCACCCCCGCGTGTGCGGGGAAAACCAAAAATTCCGGCAAAATATGTGTTCAGGGTAGGGATCACCCCCGCGTGTGCGGGGAAAACACTTCGGAAATGGCGTATTTCCGTTGTTGATCCTAGTCCTCAGCCTCGATCCTCTTTAACTTCTCGTAGAGCTGATGCGTCAATCGGCAGTCAGCGAGCGCCCTGTGCGGCTCCAGTATAGCAAAATGAAAGTACTTTGATAAGGTCAAGAGTTTGTAATCTTCCACATCCTCTACCTTTTGCCGTGCAAGATTCAGTGTATCGGTAATGTGAGGATGTCTCGGCAAGATATCGTTTTGTTTGCAAGCCTGCTGCAGGAAGCGCCAATCAAAGCTTGCATTGTGGCTCACAATTCGCGTATCTCCGATGAACTCAAGTAGTTCTTTGAGCACCTGTGCAATCTGCTTTCCTTCATTTTTAAGCTTATCCAGTGTGATTCCAGTCAATTCAACGATTGTTTCCGGTACAGCATCGCAGTAAATCAAGCTACTGTAACAGGAAACTTCTCGTCCTTCCTCTATTCGGATAGCCGCAACTTCAATGATTTGGTCGCGTGCTATATTAAGGCCGGTCGTCTCCAAATCGAGCACCACATATTCGGCTGTGCATCGTTTACGTACCTGATGCTTCTGGATCTGCTGCACCTGATAGAATATCTCCGCACGGCTCATCGCAGCCTTATCTATCTCAACTTGTTCGAAATTCTTTTCTCGTTTTTTTATTCCCGGCTTTCTCACTAGCTTTATTCCGTCGTAATCCACCGGAACCCAAGTTGTATTGTGCACAGCAAAGTCTAGTTTCTGCTCTCCGTTACTACTGTAAACCATGGTCGCTCTGCCGGCTTTTACGTGCTCGCAAATGCGTCCCCAAAGTTCATCGCGAACGCGTGCGCTGAGATTCCCAACATAAACTCCTGTCGAAATTTCAAGCAACCATTTAGACAAATCTCCTCGCACCTTGGGTGGACAATCGGTAAGTGTAATCACTATCATGATGTATCACCCATCCGATACGAAGTGGCGTTTGGAACAGTATCCCTTATGTTATCCCAGAGGTAAACAACACTCTCTTCCTCTCCCGCTTCTTCCCCCTCATCTGCAAGCAGATAATGTAAATCATGTATCATGCGTTCTAAAATGTGCTTCTCGACCATCGCATCTCGAGTCTTTCTCCTGACATAAGCGGGTAAGTCCGGCAAATCTTGCGAAGCCGCTTCAAACGCTATAGGGATAGTCACCTCAGCTTTGTAAAGATCTGCAAGATCATATACAAATGAGAGTTCATGTCCGACATGGACAAAACCGAGTCCCGGGGAACATCCCAAAGCAACAATAACTGCATGCGCAAGCCCGTAAAGACACACATGCCCTGCACTGAGTGCTTGATTCACCGCATTACTCTCAAAGAAATCCTCTGGATTGTATTCTCTGCCGGACCATGAAACGTCGTATTGCTTGGATAGCTTGCGGTATATTTCCCGCACACGGCTTCCCTCACGTCCGCGAAGTTGCTGTAACGTTAACTTGCTTACATCTTCTGAAGGAAAGCGCATTGCATACATCTTTCGAACGACAGCCAAATGTAACCGCTGATTACTAACCAACTTGGCTTGTTGCAACAAAAGACCCGCTCGCTTGGTGAGCGGGCGTCCGCTCGCATAATAGCGAACGCCGTGCTCTCCAACCCAAATGACCGTCACACCTGCATCTCCGATTAGTTCCATCGCACGATGCGTAATACTGCTGCCCGGTCCCAACATCAGTACCGAGATGGCTGCTGCCGGAATATCTACCGTACCGTCATCGTCTATCACTTCAATCGCACTGTCACGTCGATTCAGCTTGCAGCGTTCCAGATACAGAAAGGTCATTCGATCTTTGACCTGTGGCAACTGTTGTAATTCCGGGCGTATGATGCCTGGAATCTCCTTCATCTTTCACCTCAGGGCAGACGCATAATGGTGAGCAATCCCATGCCGTAAGCTCTTCCTCTGCCCATTCCACGGCACAGAAGCTCTTTAAACTTTTCGACATTCGTTACAGTTAGAACACCTTCGTAACTCACTTCACGCAGAGAAACAGACTTGTCTTTTTCTTCCCGCTTATGGAAAATGTGCCAACTGTTTCCGACAGCGCGAAAGCCTCCTTCTTCCAGCGTAAACCCATTCTTTTCAGCTCGTTTCTTGAGCCAACTCTCTTGCTGCTCTGCGCCCACGCAAGCCCTTACCTCACCGCGTTGCCCTGTGCTTGCACGAGAAATGCTCTGCGTTGGATTCGCGACTAGGCGAAAACGCCACCGGCTCTGGTCGGTAATGCGCGCTAAGAGAGATTCATACTCTCTCGTCAAAAAGCCTTCTTTCGGATTCCCGTATTCACGTACCGCAGCCTCCAAATTGGGTTTTTCTTCACTGAGTACAAGGATATAAAGCCTACCTCCAAGTGAATCCAAGCGCCAGAGTCTCCGCTCTCTGCTTCCGGCAAAGGCACTTTCCACCATCCCGTGGATTTTACTGCGGGAGCTGAGGAGTCTCCTTGTGCTTCTTTTGTCTGTATCTAATTCCATTCTTGTCAGATACATATCCTCCCTCCTTTCACAGTTCTGCCATGGCATCGTGTTCTTCTGCCGATTCTTCTGTATTCACATCATCCCGAAGCCAGATTTCCTTTGCACGCCGATAACCGAATTCTCGTTTCATCGGATTAAAAGAAATCGGCAAATCCTGTACAACAGCACCTTCTTGTTCCGCCACGCCACAGTCTAAACGAATGTAGCGATGACTCTGCTGTATGCTCTTCAAATCTTTATTTTGATTCTCTTCTTCCCGTAACGCAATCTCTAACGCCTCCTCTCGAATGCCGAGCACCAATGGGAGGGTAGGCGGACAAGAACGTCTTCCGAGAAAAAGCGGAAAGCAGGGATTCCGTAGCGCTCTCTCTATCTTTTCCAAGAAATTTCGATCTTCCGATTCCAATCCGACTAAAAAAATTGCATCGGAAAGATAATAACGATAGGTGAGATATGAAGTTTTGTCAGCCTTCGCCATATGGAAATCCTTTATGACTTCACCGTTTCTGTCGACACGAACGCCAAAGCGAAGTGCTGAGAGTTCCGTTAAATCTGCATCTCGTCTAAGCCCCAAGGCCGCCGCCAACAGTCCAATCACTCCACTCTTCGAGGGCTCACGGTTGGTACGTCTTACCTCAAATTTTGAATCGGTTCCCCACGCCTGCAGCGGTGCAGCGAGGCGCAGTAACAAGGTACTCATTCCGCCTCCCCTGCTTTATCCAAGAGTTCACGAACACAATTCTCCAGAGTATCCAGATTCTCTTTCACCGATTTGGTTCCGCAGAGTCTCTCGACGCCTTCGCCGGTTCCAAATGCATAGGTCGGAACTTCAACAAAGTTTCGGTAACTCTTCTCTGCGTATTCCTGAAGCCGCTCAATAGACGCTTTGCTATATCCGTTGCGGCTCATCACTGCCTCTTCAAAGGCACCGCTGAAATTCACCGGCTGATCCTCACGAATCGTGATATAAACTGCATCCGGGACAGTACGATTGGCGAACGTATTCTGCTTTCCGGTCGGCATCGCATAGATAAATGCCTCTGCAAAAACTCTGACAATCTGTTCCGGATTCTTTACCCACTTCTTCAACTCTGACACGTTGACCGTTGCATAGCGATACAAAGTCGAAGAATTGAACTCAACCGTTCCCAGATGTCCGGCTCCAGCATTGTCCTCCGGCGCAAGATCATCCACTGCCGTAAAGTAATCATACTCACTGTGTACCGCATGGGTCGAAATACTGTGCGCAACCTGAGAAGCTGCGTCATAATTCAGCGAAGGATCTGCAGCAACCATGCGTCCGAACAGCGCAATTTCAAATCCGGGAATATCTTTCAGTGCCTTCTTAAAAGACTCTTTTTCTTCACAACCATCCGCTGCAAGCTGTGCCAATGCCTGGATTTGTGCACTGCTGATAAAAAACAACGCGTCTAACTCTGCCTTCTTGCCTTTTTTCTCATCTATCTTGACCTTGAGGCCTGCTTTCGTCAAAGCATCAATTGCCAGCTTCTCGCCGTTCAGACCGGAATTTAACTTCTGTATCTCCTCTGCCAGCAATCCAACCACTTTCTTGCTTCTCTTAGAGAGCTCCTCCTCCGTCATCACATCCTTGAAGTACTCGCGCATTGCATGCTTCCATGCCTGAGAGGAAACCCTTGCTCGCGTGGTTCCACCGTAAATAGCGGTCTTCGGACTCCCAGTATCATCGCGGTTGATGCAGCTCGGCGGAACCGTCTGAATCACATGCAGGTCCACAAACAATCTATTCTTATCCATAATCTTTATCCTTTCCGGTCTTTATGACCTCACCTAAGTTAAAATCTGCTCTTTCTTACAGTAAATCCCAACGCTTTACTCTTTCGATTCGGTTTCTGCCTCATTTTCAACCTTCTCGCGATAGGATAGTTCCCTGTAAAAATCACGTCCCCATTTGAGCCGCACATTGTCAAGACGATTCAAGTCCTGATACTCATACAGGTCTCTCGCCAATGCCGCATAGTCCAAAGGAATGCTCTCGCGCTTGCAAAGCTGTATGATGTTTCGTAAATGCCAACTGAACTCCGTCAAATCTGCCGAGGTAACAACCACATTGAAGCGTCGAATGACTGCTTCTTCATTCCCATCCGATCTTCGTGCCAACTGCCCGACCGCACGTCCCAACGTGTTGTTCTCCAGATACATGAAATCGCTGTGAAGATCTTTTCCCTGCTGATGCAATGCGTAAAGTGTCAGCGCTGTATATACCGCCTTCTCCGCTCGACTGGGTTCATTCCCTCTTCCTTCCAGTTCCTCCGGCAAACCATCGAATAATAAATCCCAGAGTTCCGGGACTGCCCCCGGCTGCTCACCGATACCGCGCCGCATCTTCGCGAGCTTTGCACGAACCACAGCATCTCTCGGATTCTGTTGTAGCTGCAATAGCTTGAACTTTACAAATCCGGAGATACGACTCGCCTTACTAAGTGCCTTCTGCTTTTCTTCCATGCACGCCTCCTTTAATTCTTGTTCACGCTCCGCAAAGCAGGATATAACTTGTTAATCTTATGCACCATGCTTTCAAATGCTTTCGGAGCCGAGTAATAAACTTCTCCCTGCTCTCTTCCTACCATGGCGACCAAGCCCGCATTGCGCGTCAGCTCTCGTCCGAGCACCAGTGCTCGCTCTTTCGCCTGCCGCTGCCATTCCAGTATCTTATCCTCCATCGCTTCACCCAAACTACTTGGTTCAATCGAATTCAGCCATGCACGGAAAGGAAAATCCAGGGCAGCGTAGCAAGTTTCTCTTGCATCCGGGAAAGCGCTCCCACCGGTATCATTTCCCGCTGCGATTGTTAAATCTTTTGCCAGTCCTCCGACAATGCCTGCAAGCTTATCGCAACTTTCAACCTCACTTTTAATGCGTGATAGCCATGCTTCTCCGGAATTCTGTTGCATCTCTGTAAGCAAACCTGCAGCAAATGAAAGCCGATCCTCAAACGCATCATTAACAAAAAAGTCCTTGTCTCCGTACTGCACAGAAACAATTCTGAAGTTGCACTGCCGCTTTTCCCCTAGCTTGGCTTTCTTGTAAAGCGCCTGATTCCACCTGACAATTCCCGGCAGATAGGTCCCTTCCTCTGCACAAAAAATCGAAGCAAATTCTCTCCACATCTGTATACCGGCTCTGTGTCGTCTAGGCTGATACTGAATGACTTTCTTATCTGCTGTTCTGCCCCAAAGGGTCATTTGCTCTGTAGCAGCACTTTCCTTCGGGAAGAAATCCCCACCTAACAGCGTAAATCCATCTACGGAGAATTCATCAGCTCGATGCAATAAAAGCCGTCTTGACTGTAGGGTTAGTAATTCTGCCTGATTATCCGGCAATTGTATTTCTTCTCTCTCTTTATAAGGCGCTTTTTCTTTCTCCCAAACCGCAATATTTTCTTGCTGCCATGCTTTGCTTCCATCTTTGAGCAAAGTGAGATTTAAAAGCAAAGTTTCAAACAGCGTCTTTCCGGCAGCTGTGATGATACCTAATTTCCCAAGCCATCCGGCTCCGGGCGATGGCAGTCCCTTTTTCTTTGGCTTGGCCGAAGTATCATCAAACCCATTGAGATATAAGAGCCATCTTGCTGCTTCCGCATTGGAAAGCACTTTCTTCCCTTCACCCGATCGCGTCGAAAATAAGCGCAACTTGTTGCTACTCTCTGAAATTTCACCGTTTAACTTAGAGACTTCATATTCGGTTCCCGCTTCTGCACTGGTTGCCTGCCAAAACGGCCTCTCCTCGTGAAACAACCAGAACCGTTCCCGCCACTGCTCTAGGTAGTCTTGAATCGGCTCTTCCGGAAAATGCCCCAAGTCATACAGCGCTTTCCAACGCCGAAACACCTCATCCTCTAACTCATCATCCTCCAAATCAAACAGCAGATTCTCTTCGCCGTTCTCATCCACCCGAGAAAAGGTGCAGTGAAGTACTGCAAGCAACAGGCGCAGCATGGCCACGTCCTGCGCAGCCGTTTCACCGGCTAAATCCTCATACTCATGCGCATGGACAAACACATCCTTGAGCGATACTTCTTCGATATGGCAATCTCGTGTTCGAACCCGTATCCACGGCTCATCCAACAGGTTAAACTCAGGTTTTATCATCCGCAGCTCCTTTCTCATAAAACAGGCCTTCCTCCTCCGAGTACCATAGACGAAAACCCGCAAGTTCTGTTTCCAACTGTTCGTTCAACAGGAGAAATGATTCCTCTCGCAACATCGTATCGTGCTTCCACTCACCGGATAAAACAAGCTCATTCATCGGCTTCAGCGCATCGAGAGTCTTTTTGATTTGATATTCACGGCAGAGCGCACCGGGTAACTTTACACTTTGCCGCAACATGTCTCGTTTCTCTTCCGGGGAGAGAATTCGTTCCACCGGAAGTCTCTGCCCTTCGTGTTGCCAGGGAAGATAGCAGATTTCGTTTCCTTTTTGGACAAATAAGAGCACCTCGATGCTGTTCTCCGAGTCTCTCACCTGCGCCTCTGCTTCCTCCTCGTCCAATTTGGTCTCCACATTGCTGATCCAGTTTTCAAGACTTCTTCTGGGCTTATCGAGGCAATAGGAATCTGCCTTCGTCTTTTTATGTCCGGTCTTATTCTCCTCTTCCTCTTTCGCTTTTCCGTACATTATCTTCTCAGCTTCGGTTTCCCAATCAGGTTCCCGGTCGTCGTAGCAATCCTGCACCAAATTCGGGATATCCGTTGGCAGTGTGATTTTGTCCGGCAAACGCTTTTGGGTTCTCATGAGGAGATAGTCCCCGTAAATGCAGCTGGTTCCTGATTCAAACACATCTTCATCCGGCTCTATGACATAGCATTGTGCCGCCTTCAGCTGTTCCGGCCGCATAGCATCGTGTACTGGGTGGCGATGTAAGCGTCCCAAGCGTTGCAAGAGTAAATCCATGGGGCAGAGGTCGGTGAGCATCACATCTCCGTCAATGTCCAGGCTTTGTTCGAGCACCGAAGTGCCGATTACAATCAAATGATCTCGTTCCGCTTTGGTGGAGTGCTTTCCCAGCTTTTGCAACAATTCGCGCTCACGCGCTGCGCGATCCGGCATCAAAAACGCACTGTGCAGGAGGACAATATCTGCGTCCGGCATCTGCTCTCTTACTTCCTTGGCAAACTCTTGCGCTCGCCGTATGGTGCTCAAAATCACAATGGCGCAGCCACCGTCCCGCAACTTTTCTCGCAATGTTTGAATCCGCCCCGATTCTTTGACTCGTCGAATCGCTACACTTCGCGATGCACTCTGTAGTTGCAGCCCCTTTTGATGAACCTCTTTTCCGTCGGTCCAGGTAAGCAGCGGATACGCGCGCGAATATCTCCAATCTGCTTCTTCTCCTTGCGTAAACCGCTTTTCGCGCTCACGTATTTCTCTCTTGGATGTGTTCAAATAGGCATCCACAAAGTCAATGCGCCTTGAAGCGGGCAGAGTGGCCGAGAGAAGAATCACCGGCACATGATAGGCACCGAGCCAGCAGAGTGCGCGCTCCAGGTACACGTTCATGTAGGCATCGTAGGCATGCACCTCATCGATAATTACGATTTTCCCCGCCATGCCGAGATGCCTGAGCATCAAGTGTTTTTGCTTCAGTGCGGCCATCAAAATCTGATCGACCGTTGCAATCACGAAATCGGAGAGCAATACTTGCTTGCGGCCGCGGAAAAAGCTGTGTACCACCAGCGCCTTATCTTCGTCCTCACCGATGCACGCTTCCCCCGTGAACTCTCCCTTTCCCGCCTCCAGCAAATCGGCATAGTCCTGATTTAACTCCGCTTTGCCGTGCGCAAGTCGTATCGAGAGCTTCTCCTTGCTCTCTCCCTGAACCGCAACCTGCTCCTCCGCCCAAGTCCGTATGCGCGGGAAAATACCGTTTGCCGTCGCCTGTGTCGGAAGGCCGAAAAAGAGACCTCCGCTTCCGCACTTCCCGGCAAATATTTCGGCGGCAGCGAGTGCCGCTTCGGTTTTACCGACGCCCATCTGCGCCTCAACAATGAGGATGCCCGGTTCATTAACAGCATCTGATATCTCAAGCACTGCCTTTTGAAGTTCATTGGGTGGGAAGCCAAAATTCTCCGCAAAGGCTACCTCATCCATTCCGCCAAGTTCGGCCGACCAGACAGCCGGAAGCTTTAACTTTTTCCAAGCACTGCGAGTCCGCTTGGGATACATGTCTTCCTGCCCCAACTCGTCAATCGAAATAGTCGGGTGGTAGAATTGATTGCTCGCGACCCAGTCAGCCATGACAAGGAGCCCCGAGAGTAAAACACGCTGCGCTCCGGAGAGCTCCGGGATAATCGATGCATCTTGAATGCCGCTTACTTCTACGGCGTATCGAAGAAAGGCGTCCCAAATCTCCGCCCACAGAGGAGCATCACTATCCTTGCCTCTGAAATTGACGAGATATTCGTTAAACGTGGCCTCACTCACCGCCTCCTGGGGTTTTCCGTGATGTGCGCCGACAATCTCACAAATTCCTTCGTTCACACCCCGCTGCTGTAAAATCATCTGACCAGCCAACGCATGTGCTATCG
>ERZ772926.707-NODE-707-length-17781-cov-4.576159_pt1 | contig 17781 bp, 14 predicted proteins | sample MGYA00511136_ERZ772926 | MGnify/ENA primary metagenome ERZ772926 (study PRJEB29015, sample SAMEA2737917) | human oral metagenome | biome: human oral; feature: human-associated habitat; material: dental | place: China | collected 2153 ... | reverse complement strand
TATGTCGAGGCATATAATGGTAAGCATATTCACCACCATAGTAATCACCTGTTGTCAAGAGCGAACGTAGTGAAGCATAACGCCAGTCGTTTGCTAATTTCTGATTATATCTGAGTACACGTCCATGCTGTTTCGACTTCATATTACAACCAAAGGCTGCACCTGCAGAAACTCCTATAACGCCATCAGGCCATATATTATTTTCCATCAGGACATCCATTACGCCAGCTGAAAACAAACCGCGCATGGCTCCTCCTTCTAATACGAGTCCTTTCTTCATTATGCTTTATCCTTTAAATACTACCTTCTTATAATAATATGCTCTGATAGTTAGAGATATAAATGATACTTTCACATTAAAAGATGATTACCCCAAAGGTAAGACTTTACTTTTATTTTCTTCTTGCCAATGCAGCAATGGCATCAAAGCTATAAACAAGTGTTCCGCTGGTAAAGGTGGTTGTTTCAATCTTGAATGAACGATATTTACGGAGACAATCAACAAAAACTTCTGGATTCTGAACAAAAGCGGAGTCTGTCTGCTTACTGATACCCGGCTTATATTTGAAACGCCCTACCTCTTCTCCATACGCATAGACACGAACGAAGTTGGTTGTATCATAACTGTTACCAGCAAACTGTTCACCATCACCAAGAATCATACAAGCTTCAACACCAACACGTCCAAGATAACGCACACGAATGTTCATGCGATTAGAAGCCGTTATCTGCGACTTCTTGTTTGGTGCGCTCTGCATATTAGCTACCGCAGAATCATTAATATAAGTCCATGAAGAGACATACGTTCCGTCACCAGACGTATCATGGTCAAGGTCGACAGCTATCATCGTGTCGACCTGTGTCGTATCATAATGCCCTACTCCTCGTGAAGAACAACCAGAGCAAGAGATGAAAGCTACTGCTGAGATAGTAACAAAGACTAAAATCAGTAACTTCATAGAATGTTGTTTCATCTTTAAGAAAGTAAAAAGGTTAAAGGAGTTAGAGGGAGTTAAGGCAATACGTCCCTAATCCTTACTTTGGAAGTCAAGGGAGTTTAGTAAAAGGTATTAACCCCAACAATGGTAATTGCTACTAAACTCCTTCTAACTTCCTTAACTCCTTTACCCCAAAAACTATTAATACTCCCCCCATGCCTTAATGTCAATGTCATCCAAGCTGACATTGCAGAAAGCAGAGATAAATGCACTTGCCAATCGGCTATTTGTAATCAATGGCACATTGAGGTCGATAGCTGCACGGCGAATCTTATAACCATTAGTCAACTCGCGTGGAGTAAGGTCCTTTGGCATATTCACAACCATATCTATCTTCTTCTCATGTAGAAGGTCGAGTGCTTGTGGATGCTTTCCTTCATCTGAAGGCATATAGACACAAGTATTATCAACACCATTCTCCGTGAGATACTTAGACGTACCTGCTGTTGCATAAAGTTCGTAACCATGCTGCTTTAACATCTTTGCTGCATCAAGCATGTCAGCCTTCTGCTTTGCACCACCTGTTGATAGCAGAATCGTCTTCTTTGGTATACGAAGACCTACAGAAAGTATTGACTTCAACAATGCTGTTGAGGTATCATCACCCAAGCAACCTACCTCACCAGTAGAACTCATATCAACACCCAACACTGGGTCGGCTTTCTGTAATCGATTGAACGAGAACTGAGAAGCCTTAATACCCACATAATCGAGGTCGAAAAGGTTCTTGCTTGGTTTCTCAACAGGTACGCCAAGCATTATCTTCGTAGCCAAATCAATGAAGTTGATTTTCAAGACCTTACTAACGAATGGGAACGAACGACTTGCACGGAGGTTACACTCGATAACGAGGATGTCGTTATCACGTGCCATAAACTGAATATTGAATGGTCCGTTGATATGTAGTTTCTTTGCAATCTGACGGCTAATGCGCTTAATACGACGCATGGTCTCAACATAAAGCTTCTGAGGTGGGAACTGAATTGTAGCATCACCAGAGTGAACACCAGCAAACTCAATATGCTCAGAAATAGCATATGCTACGATCTCACCATCCTGTGCTACCGCATCCATTTCAATCTCCTTGGCGTGTTCAATGAACTTACTTACCACAACAGGGTGGTCTTCGCTGACGTTGGCAGCCAACTGAAGGAAGCGAGTGAGTTCATCTCTATTAGAACAGATATTCATAGCTGCGCCAGAAAGTACGTAAGATGGACGTACAAGTACTGGGAAGCCAACACGGTCAACGAACTTATCAATATCGTCCATGCTTGTCAATGCACTCCACTCAGGCTGGTTAATACCATTCTCTGTAAGCATAGACGAGAACTTGGCACGGTCCTCTGCGTTATCAATATCCTTTGCTGCTGTTCCAAGAATTGGCACATTCTCCTCGTCAAGATACATTGCAAGGTTGTTAGGAATCTGACCACCAGTTGACACAATCACTCCATGTGGATTCTCTGCATCAATGATATCCATCACACGCTCGAATGTCAACTCATCAAAGTAGAGGCGGTCGCACATATCGTAATCTGTTGAAACAGTCTCTGGATTATAGTTGATCATAATAGAACGATAACCCTGACGGCGGATAGTATTCAGTGCCTGAACACCACACCAGTCGAACTCTACAGAACTACCAATGCGGTAAGCACCTGAACCAAGTACAATAACCGAGTTTCGATCATTAGGGAATGTAATATCAGAAGCTACACCAGCGTATGTTACATACAGGTAATTGGTCTGTGCAGGATATTCTGCAGCGAGCGTATCAATCTGCTTAACAACAGGAAGGATACCAAAGCTCTTACGCAGACGACGAACAATTCGCATCGCTTCGTGCATATTCTTACACTCATCCTCCAAACCAACAGCACGTGCAATCTGGAAGTCAGTGAAACCATAAACCTTAGCTGTACGCAGAAGGTCCTTATCAAGTGTATTGATATTCTTACGCTTCAGCTCCTCATCAATATCTATAATATGCTTTAGTTTATAGAGGAACCAACGGTCAATCTTGGTCAGTTCATGAATCTGATCAACCGTATATCCCTTGTGCATTGCCTTAGAGATAAGGAAGACACGCTTATCAGTTGGCTCACGAAGAGCTGCATCAAGGTTGTCAATCTGCAATTCTTTATTCTCAACAAAACCATGCATACCCTGTCCTATCATGCGAAGACCCTTCTGAATTGCTTCCTCGAAGTTACGACCAATAGCCATTACCTCACCAACAGACTTCATACTTGAGCCTAACTCCCTATCCACACCACGGAACTTACTGAGGTCCCAACGTGGAATCTTGCAGACTACATAGTCGAGTGCTGGCTCAAAGAAGGCTGAAGTGGTCTTTGTTACAGAGTTCTTTAACTCAAAGAGTCCGTAGCCCATACCCAACTTAGCGGCAACAAAAGCAAGAGGATAACCTGTTGCCTTACTGGCGAGTGCTGAAGAACGTGACAATCGAGCATTCACCTCAATCACACGATAGTCCTCACTCTCTGGGTCGAAAGCATACTGAACATTACATTCACCAACAATACCAATATGGCGTACAATCTTAATAGACAATGCACGAAGCTTATGGTACTCACTGTTTGAAAGTGTTTGAGATGGTGCAATGACGATAGACTCACCAGTATGAATACCTAATGGATCGAAGTTCTCCATATTACAAACGGTAATACAATTGTCATAACGGTCACGTACTACCTCATACTCTATCTCCTTCCAACCCTTCAAACTCTTCTCAACCAACACCTGAGGAGAGAATGAGAAAGCTTTCTCACAGAGTGTGTTTAGTTCATCCTCATTATCAGCGAAACCACTACCAAGACCACCCAATGCGTATGCTGCACGAACAATAACAGGGTAACCAAGACTCTTAGCAGCCTGACGTGCCTGCTGGATATCCTCACAAGCCTCACTCTTGATCGTCTTTACGTCTATCTCATCTAATCGTTCAACGAAGAGTTCACGGTCTTCTGTATCCATAATCGCTTTAACAGGAGTACCTAAAACCTTTACATTATACTTCTGCAAAACGCCAGTCTTATCCAATTCAACGCCACAGTTCAATGCAGTCTGTCCACCGAAAGACAGTAAGATTCCATCAGGGCGTTCTTTCTCAATGACACGCTCAACGAAGTAAGGTTGAACCGGAAGGAAGTAGATTTGGTCGGCAACACCCTCTGATGTCTGTACCGTTGCGATGTTTGGATTAATCAAAACCGTAGAAACACCTTCCTCGCGTAATGCCTTCAATGCCTGTGAACCAGAGTAATCAAACTCGCCTGCCTCACCTATCTTCAATGCGCCTGAACCAAGTATCAGGACTTTCTTTATTGACTCGTCTTTCATTATTTCAGTGTTTCTACAAATTTATCAAACATAAAGTAAGTATCAACCGGACCAGAGCAAGCCTCTGGGTGGAACTGTGAGGTAAACCAAGGATTCTCCTTATGGCGGATACCCTCATTACTTCCGTCATTCATGTTAACGAAGAGTTCCTGCCAATCCTTGTCTAATGTTGAAGCATCAACCGCATAACCGTGATTCTGTGAGGTGATATAACACTTATCAGTACCTACCATGCGAACAGGTTGATTATGTCCACGATGACCGTATTTCAACTTATAAATCTTTGCTCCTGCAGCCTTTGAAAGCAACTGATTACCCATACATATTCCACAGATAGGTTTCTTACTCATACTCATCTGCTTACGAATAACCTCAACAGCATCATTACACATATCAGGGTCACCAGGACCATTGCCGAGGAAGAGACCATCGTAATCCATACCTGTATAATCATAATTCCACGGTACACGAATAACCTCAACGCCTCTGGTAATCAATGAACGAATAATATTGGCTTTTACACCGCAATCAACAAGGATAACTTTCTTACCTGCCCCCTCATTGTAACGGATAATCTCCTTTGTTGAAACACGATCAACAAAGTTTACCCCTTCGTAATCAGCTTCTGGGATATTATCTGGTTCATCATCAAAGAGAATCTTACCCATCATCACTCCGTGCTCACGTAGCACCTTAGTAAGTTCACGTGTATCAATACCAGTAATTCCTGGTACGTGTTCTCTCTTCAGCCAGTCTGCCAGACTTTCCACTGCATTCCAGTGTGAATACTTCTCTGTGTAGTCAGACACTATCAAGGCTGAGGCATAGATTTTATCACTCTCCATGAAGGTTGGGAGCCCACTCTTCTCAATAGTAAAAGGTGGCACACCATAGTTACCTACCAATGGGAAGGTCATTGTTAGTAGCTGACCCGCATACGAAGGGTCAGTCAAGCTCTCTGGATAGCCCATCATAGCTGTGTTGAAGACCACCTCACCAGCTACTGGGGCATCGTATCCAAACGACTTTCCATGGAATTTTGTTCCGTCACTTAGGACTAAAGTTACGTTCCTCATTGCTTATAGTATTGTTGGATTGAAAATTCTTTTCATGAAAAGAAATATTTTTTATCGTGAAAAGAAATATTTCTTTTCATGAAAATAATTCTTTTTTATCATGATGATAATTTATAGACAAGCGATTATTACGCTTTTACTGTATTTAGATGTTCACGCTCGTAATAGCTTACGAAGACCTCATTGACCAGCCGCATACCACCTGGAGTTGGATAGTTTCCTGTGAAATACCAATCACCTGGATGATTAGGAATTGCATTGTGCAATCCTTCTACACTCTGGAACACAAGTTCTACAGGTGTTGTCATACCTTCTGGTCGCAACATTTCAACGATTTTGCTATTAATTTCCTCTACTGTGAAAGGCTTATAAACGGCACGAACTGCATTGAAAATTGGCTCTCCCTTAGGCTTTGCTAATTCTTTTTTACAATTCTCATAAACTCCATGAAGTAAATCCTCAAGACCACGTTCACGAATCAACTCGATTGCTGCACGGAAAACGCAGAACTCTTCAGGATGCGACATATCAATTCCGTAGTAATCTGGGAAGCGAATCTGTGGCGCACTGGACACAACCACAATCTTCTTTGGATGCAAACGGTCAAGGATGCGGAGAATACTCTCCTTCAATGTTGTACCACGTACGATAGAGTCGTCAATAATAACAAGATTATCCTCGTAGGGTTTAATACACTCGTAAGTAACGTCATAGACGTGAGAGGCAAGGTCGTTACGCGAATTGCCTTCCGTAATAAAGGTACGCAACTTAATATCTTTCCATGCTACTTTCTCTGATCGTACATCCTGATGAATAATCCGATAGACTTCTTCTGGTGAAGCATTAGAGCCTAAAGATGCTATTTGCTCTATCTTCTTCTTATCAATCTGTTCCTTAAAACCATGAACAAGACCATAGAATGCTACTTCTGCTGTATTAGGAATATACGAGAGCACCGTATGCTCTGTATCATAGTCAACAGCCTTTAGAACAGGCTCTGTTAACTGTCGTCCTAATGTTTCACGCTCCTTATAGATATCACGGTCTGAACCACGTGAGAAATAAATTCGCTCAAAAGAACAAGCTGAATTACTCTTAGGTTCAAGAATCTGCTGCAATGAACATTCACCACGCTTATTAACGATCAATGCCTGACCAGGTTTCAATTCCTGGATATCATCACACTCAAGGTCGAATGTAGTCTGCAAAACAGGACGTTCACTTGCCAAAACTACAATCTCATCATTCTTATAATAGAAAGCTGGGCGAATTGACCATGGGTCGCGGATAGAGAACATCTCTCCAGAACCAGTCAGTCCACAGATAACATATCCACCATCAAAGTGCTGCATTGTTGTCTTGAGAACATTGCTCATCTGCACATTCTCTTCAATATAATGTGTGATAGCACGTTTTTCTAAACCTAACTTCTGTGCATCCACGAAGTTACGTTCAACCTCACGATCAAGTCTGTGTCCCATCAATTCCAAAAGAATATTCGTATCACTATAGATACGTGGACACTGTCCCTGCTCGGTTAGAATCTCAAAGACATCTTCAATATTGGTCATATTAAAATTACCACACATACAGAGGTTCTTCGCTTTCCAGTTATTACGACGTAAGAAAGGATGAACATAAGAAAGGCCACTCTTGCCGGTAGTTGAGTACCGAAGGTGGCCCATATAAAGGTCTCCCGCAAAGGGAAGATTTGTTTTAGCAAAAGAAACATCAGACAACTGCTCCTGCGTGAAATCCTTATAACGCTCATGAACATTGGCAAAAATCTCAGCAACAGCATTCTTACCCTCTGCACGCTCACGGAACATATATTCATTACCTGGCTCAGAGTCTAACTTAACAGAAGCCATACCAGCTCCCTCTTGACCGCGATTATGCTGTTTCTCCATCATCAGATAGAGTTTATTCAGTGCATACATCCAAGTGCCATACTTCTCCTGATAATACTCAAGCGGTTTCAGCAATCGAATCATTGCCACACCGCAGTCTTCATGAATGTTCTTTTCCATTGATAAGGTTTTCTGTCTTTCTTTTACTTTTAAAATCGTATATCTATCTTCATATCTCCCTTAATAAAAAGGAAGATGAATATAAACGTCACTTTATTAGGAGTAACACTGTCTGTGCATTCGACATATTCATTAAGAATAAATACGCAGACTATGCTTTATAAAGTCTGGTGTCAACCACTAACCTCTCCCTACTCTACTGTTACAGACTTTGCCAGATTTCTTGGCTGATCAACATCCTTGCCTTTACATACAGCGATATGATAAGCCAACAGCTGCAATGGAACCGTTGCTACTAATGGCTCCAGACATTCCATCATGTCTGGAAGTTCTATAACAGCATCTGCTATTTTAGAGATGGTCGTATCACCCTTTGAAACTAAAGCAATCACACGTCCTTGGCGTGCCTTTATTTCTTGAATATTACTACGGACCTTTTCATACATTCCATTATGAGTTGCAATAGCTACGACAGGCATATCTGAATCTATCAAAGCGATTGGTCCATGTTTCATCTCTGCCGCTGGATAGCCTTCAGCATGTATATAGGATATTTCCTTCAACTTCAGTGCACCTTCCAGAGCTACAGGATAACTATACCCTCGACCAAGATAGAGGAAGTTGCGGGCATACGTAAATGTACGGGCTAAGTCTGCTATCTGATCATTTGTCTTTAACACTTCATCTATAACAGATGGTATCTCTGCCAACCCTTTTATCACTTTATTATACTCGCCTCCACCAATACTTCCCTTTGCATTAGCCAATGCGAGCGCAAACATAGTCAACACCGTAACTTGTCCAGTAAAAGCCTTCGTTGATGCTACACCAATCTCAGGTCCTACATGAATATAAGTTCCTGTATCAGTAGCACGAGGAATGCTTGAGCCTATCGCATTACAGATTCCATAAATGAAAGCCCCCTTTGATTTTGCAAGTTCTACTGCAGCAAATGTATCTGCTGTTTCGCCACTCTGTGAGATGGCAATTACAACATCACCATCACCAACCACAGGATTGCCATAACGGAATTCACTTGCATATTCGACCTGAACAGGAATACGACAATACTCCTCAATCAGCTGTTTACCAATTAGTCCTGCATGCCAACTTGTACCACAAGCGACAATAATTATACGCTTCGCATTCAACAACTTATCACGATGATCTATCAAGGCTCTCAGTGTCACCTGAGTATGTTCTGGATGTACACGTCCTCGCATACAATTCTTCAAACACTCTGGCTGTGCAAAAATCTCTTTGAGCATAAAGTGAGGAAAGCCTCCTTTCTCTATCTCTCCAAGATTAATATCTACTGTACGCACTTCTGGTGACAGTTCTTCATTTAGAATATTAACAACCTTCAGTTCTTCTCCTAACTTCATAACGGCAATATTGCCATCGTCTAAGTATACAACCTTATCCGTATACTCTACAATAGGACTGGCATCCGAGCCAAGGAAGAACTCCCCATCACTAATGCCCACTACTAATGGGCTCTGCTTACGTGCCGCAATAATAGTATCAGGATTGCGCTTGTCAAGTATAGCTATAGCATATGCACCAATGACTTGATGAAGTGCTAACTGAACAGCTTCCAGTAAACTGAGGTTTTTCTTTGTCTGTATATAATCAATCAATTGCACTAATACTTCCGTATCAGTTTCTGACTGAAAAGTCATTCCTTTGTCTGTGAGATTATGCTTGATTTCTGCATAGTTCTCAATAATGCCATTATGAATAATAGCAAGATTCTTCGACTGTGAATAATGCGGATGAGCATTTAATGAAGAAGGTTCACCATGTGTTGCCCAACGTGTATGAGCAATACCAACACAACCTGTTATGTCCTTATCTGAACAAAACTCTTCCAAGTCGGCAACCTTTCCTTTTGTCTTATAAACATTCAGTTCCCTACCTTTACTTATCAAGGCAACACCTGCACTGTCATATCCCCTATATTCAAGGCGCTGTAAGCCTTTTATTAAAATGGGATAAGCTTCACGCTTTGTTCCAATGTATCCTACAATTCCACACATAATCCTTATACAATCAGTTACCCAAAATTAAAAAAAAGAACACCTCTCACACCCTCTCTTTTTAGTAGTACCCAAAGGTCTACCCAAGACGTGGATGTCAAAGATATTCTCATTCCTATTATATTTTATCCAAAGAAAGACTATAAACATAGCCTCGCTAAGAACAGTATTTTACTTTCTCAATACGTTTACGAGCAGCGATGCAACTGATGTCACAATACCGATGAAAGAGAACCAGAGAGTAGTAGAACTACCTATTCCTGAGTTCTTAGCCTTTACACTGTTTGGCTGAACATAGAGGACGTCATTCTGCTGAAGATAATAGTAAGGTGAGTTAAGCAGGTTTGCATCATTGAGATTCAAGCGTACGACATGCTTCTGACCTGTTGCATCTTCACGAATCAACATAATGTTATTACGTTTACCATAAACACCAAGGTCACCAGCCTGAGCAATTGCCTCCAGCACGCTCATCTTCTCCGTTGCAACAGGAATAACACCAGGATTACCTACTTCGCCAAGAACGGTTATATGATAGCTGCTCATACGAACAGTAACAATAGGATTCTCTGTGCGAGCCAAATAAGGCTGAATCTTACTCTTGATAAGATCTTCACACTCTGGTTTTGTCAAACCACTAACATGAATCTTACCAATTACTGGGAAATTGATAAAACCTGAGTTGTCAACCAAGTAGCCCTGTAAAGAACCACCACCTGAAGCAACCTGCTTGCCACCACCCAACTGGTTACGTACCTGTAAATTGAAAGGAGCCGCAGCATCTGGGTCAGTAGTGTTTACAGTAATCGTCAATTCATCTTTTGGCATGATGCGTGCATCATACAAGCCACGTGAAGCAGCAAGGCTAATAGAATCAGCGTTTTCTAAGTAAGTAAAGCCCTTACTTGAGCCACATCCTGTCATAGTCATAATCATAGCCGTAACTATGAGGGAGAAAATAATCTTTTTCATTTAAACAAATAACGTGTAGTCAACTATCAACATTAATTTTAGCAAAACAAAAACGAACGAAAACATTGGAATATCTTTTCCTATTTCATCGATCGAAATATATTCTTTGCAAAAATACAACTATTTTCTGATACCCGCAAACGAATATCTGTTTTTCTTTTTAGATTCCTCAACACACAATAATAAATTGCATACCGTACTGATGTGTTGAAGAACTTTAGATGTAATCCTCCTTAACAATTCTTTCTACGACTTTCCTAAGTAAGAAGCTAAGCATTTTTCATCACTTGATATCTGCAACAACATACTCTGACCTTGTACCAATACGGAACTTACCGCCCCAAATACCCATTCCTGAAGATACATAATATTGCGTATTTCCTTTCTGTAAAGGACCAAAAGCATCCTCATAGATAAGATCTTCTATCCAGCTAACAGGCCAAACCTGTCCATAATGAGTATGTCCAGAGAGCTGAAAGTCTATACCTACTTGCTGTGCCTCTTCCAGATGGTAAGGCTGATGATCCATAAGAATCGTATAATATCCCTTTGGTGCAGACTTCATCAAACGCTTTAGACCGGCACGTTTCTTATTCGTCCTGTCATCACGCCCGACAACAAGAATCGTGTCTCCACCTGCCAATGGGACCAAACTATGTTTATCAATCAGTAGATGAATACCCGCATCTTGATAAAACTTTTTTGCACGTGGCTCACCACTTATATACTCATGGTTACCCAAACAAGCATAAACAGGAGCTTTCAACCGACGAAATTCTGCGGTCATATCCTGATCTATCAATGCACGAATGCTACCATCAATAATATCTCCTGCAATAAGTATAGCCTCTGGCTGCTCAGCGTTTACCTTGTTAACCCACTTTCTAAACTCATCCACACGATTATGATAACCCAAATGTAGGTCGGTTAACATCACTAAACGATGCTGCCGTTGCATAGACCTAGTCGACTGCAATGTCAAAGCGACACGCTCTTTTTGCATATAATTAAAATATCCATAAACAAAGAGTCCTGTCATAATAACCACGACTGACACCGTGCCGACCCAACTGTTATAAAGAAACGAGCGAGGAACAAGATGTACCAATCTTCCTAAATCAAGCACAAGGAAAAATAGTAACAAATACAGACCGATGAATACTGAAGAATTACCAAGTTCATACAGCATTACCGCAACAGGCATCGGCTTGTTATCCAGACCCAAAAAGAAATTGGTAAAGAAGCAAACGATGCAAAGCAACAATGCTCCCACGATAATCCATTTACCAGCCACGGCAAGGGGCAAAATCTGCCATACATGCCAACTAACATATCCGCAGCCTGTTAAAAGGACGAGAATGAAGACTATTATCCAAACAAATCCCATCTTACAATCGTTTTCATTAAAAAATTACTAAATAGCGACGTGCCCACAGAATAGACGCAACACCTCTCATACCGAGAAACGATAAGAACGCTATCCATAAGGCGTTATTGCCATAATCACCACAGAACAGATAATAAACCGCAAAGAATGTTACCATTGCCATCGCTGTTGAAAATAACATTCCTTTGGTTTCTGTCAGTCCAATAAAGACCCCATCTAACACAAAAGCTGCCATTCCTGCCAGTGGAATAAGGTATGCCCAGAGGAGATAAGGTTGTGCTGCTGCCACAACAGCTGTATCGCTTGTGAGAAGACGTAGAAAATCAACACCCCCAAAAACATAAACAGTCGTAAACATTAGCACCATCACGAAGCCAAAGCCAAACAACCGATGAACCGTTATATGTAGTCCTATCTTATCCCCAGCACCATAATATTTACCACTTAAAGCCTCGCCTGCGTATGCAAAGCCATCCATCATATATGAGAATAGCGTAAACAACGTCATCAGTAATGTATTGACTGCCAACATCATTGCACCTTGTTTTCCACCAGCTGAAGTAAAAAAGAAGTTTACTGCCACCAAACAAAGTGTCCGCAAGAAAATGTCTTTATTCACACGAAAGAACTCACCCCACTCTCCTTTCATTGTCAAGACACGGCGAAAGGTGGTGCGTAGGAACTTAATATTACTTATATCTGAATTCAACCCTTCTTCTTTTCCTGATTTTATTCGCTTGTTTGCAGCATATAAAGATACTACAAATCCTACCCACTGAGCTATAACTGTACCTGCAGCAACACCACTAATCTGCCAACCAAGGACGAATACGAAGAACAGGGAGGCAACGATATTAACGACATTTTGTAGTACTGCCACCATCATCGGTGTACGCGTATCCTGCATCCCAATAAACCATCCCGTCAACCCATAGAGTCCTAACATAGCAGGAGCACCCCAAATAACAATCCTAAAATAGATGGCTACATAATGCCAGGAGACTTTCGGTGTATTCATTAAGCGGAGCATCCCCCACTCTATCCCACGCTGTGCTATAACAAAGACAATTCCCACACCCACCCCTATCATCAGCGTGCGTATAAGAATATTCAAACACTCCTGCGCATCTTGTCTGCCATACGCCTGTGATGTCATACCACTCGTGCCCATACGTAGGAATCCTAACAGCCAGTAGATGACGTTAAATATCATTGAACCAACTGCTATCGCACTGATATAGGTTTCATTACCGATATGACCCACTACTGCCAAGTCAACAAGACCCAACAGTGGAACCGTCACATTACTTATAATAGAAGGGATGGCAAGGCGAAGAATCTCCTTGTTCCAGTTATCCATCAACTGCATCTTACTACTCTCGGATGTAATCCTTAGCTACAAGGTCGTAATACAATGCCTCTAACTCAGCCAATGACAATCGCTCTATTGAATGCTCCAACACGCGGATCAGTTCTGCCCGACGTGTATCATTCTCTATTTTATCAAAATTCATATCTTACGTTTATAAGCTATAGAACAAATACTATGCCGAAACAAAAGTAATTGAAATAATCGTAAAATCAAAAGATATTCACTACTTTTGCGTGTACAACGTGTACAAGTAGATAATTAAACCATATGGGAAAGAAACAAGAATATAAATTAAAGAACAAGGAATACCTCATAGAACTGAGCCAAAAAGAAGGAGTGAAGTCACTTCCAAATGGTGTGCTTTACGAGATCATCAAGAAAGGAAGCGGTGAAGGTAAGGTGACAGCACGCTCCATTGTCACTTGCCATTATCGTGGTAGTCTTATAACGGGTAAGGTGTTCGACGATAGTTGGCAAAGGGGTATCCCTGAAGCTTTCCGTGTGAACGAATTGATTCCGGGATTTCAAACAGCACTCTGTGCAATGCATAAAGGCGATTATTGGCGTGTATATATTCCGTTTCAAGAGGGCTATGGCACAAAGCGTGATGGTGACATTCCTGCTTTTTCCACATTGATTTTTGAGATTGAACTCATTGCTATTGGATAAAGCAATGCTCCATCCTTTTATTAACATGCAAAAATCTCATTTCCTTAAGAGCGACTATGATAGGAAGTCATAACCATTCTTTTAGTATGAAAGAGACAAGAAATGTTGTTTAGAAAACATTTCACTTGTGGGAACAGTACACTTGGCATATTTTTTGTAACTTTGTAGACTTAGAAATATAAAACAAAAGAAATATAAAATGGAAGTAAAAGAGACTCCTGTCCTCCTGCTTACGGGTTATTTAGGCAGTGGTAAGACTACTTTAGTAAACAAGATTCTTGCCAACAAAAAAGGTATTAAGTTTGCCGTTATCGTAAACGATATTGGCGAAGTAAACATTGATGCCGACCTCATTGAGGCAGGCGGTGTTGTTGATCAAAAGGACGATTCGCTCGTTGCTCTTCAGAATGGTTGTATCTGCTGCACGTTAAAGATGGACTTAGTGCAGCAACTGAATGAAATCGTCTCACAGAAGAATTTTGACTATATCGTCATAGAGGCAAGCGGTATCTGCGAGCCAGCTCCAATCGCACAAACTATCTGTGCTTATCCACAGATGTATCCAGACTTAGCAAAGAACGGTAAGGCTGTACTCGACGCTATCGTAACTGTTGTTGATGCACGTCGTATGTGTGACGAATTCTCAGCTGGTAACGACCTTCTGAAGAAGGATTTGCAAGAAGATGACATTGAGAACTTGCTTATCCAGCAAATTGAGTTCTGCAATATAATCCTTCTAAACAAGGTTGATGATGTCAACAAGGAAGAGTTAGGATTGGTGAAGGAGATTATCCGTTCACTTCAACCAAAGGCTGAGATTATCGAATGTAATTATGGCGATGTTGATTTAGACAAGATTATCAACACTGGCAACTTCAATTTCGACAAGGTTGCGACCTCCGCTTCATGGATTGCCGAAATTGAAGGTCACGAGGATGAAGAGGAAGAACATGAACATGATGAACATGACCATCATCACGACCATGACGACCACGACGACAACCATCATGAGCATCATCACCATCACCACCATCATCATCATGGCTTGGAGAACGAAGAGAGCGGTGAGGCTTTGGAATACAACATCCAAACCTTTGTCTACTATGCACGTCGTCCATTCGACATTAACTTCTTTGATGACTTCGTTGCACGCCAGTGGCCAGAGCAGATTATCCGTTGTAAGGGACTATGCTACTTCGCTAACGAGAAGGATATCTGTTATGTCTTTGAACAGGCTGGTAAGCAAGTAAGCCTTCGCAATGCTGGTCAGTGGTATGCAACTATGCCACAATTCCAATTACGTGAGTTCCTTGAGAATAATCCTAAACTTAAGAAGGATTGGGAGGAGCCATACGGTGACAGAATGCAGAAATTAGTATTCATTGGTCAAGACCTTGATAAAGAGGCTATCACCAAAGCTTTGGATACTTGTCTGACTGATTTCTAATTAGTTTATACGTATCAATCTATTATTTGAGATTGAACATATTTTACTTATCAAGTTGATTGTCTGTCTTTGTAACAAAAGTGTAGTACGCTACACCGAGTTAGAAAGGCAGACAATTTTATTGACTATGATACAGACAACATAATGATTGCGGAGTGTACAAAGCTTAGATGTCACGAAGGTACCTACCTCTGAAAAAGCAAGTAATAGTGACGACACTTTGTAAAGAATATTCAAACAACGAAAATCATTTCACGCTTAATTGGCTTCAAAAAGGCGCCCAGTTAGCTTCTAAAAGATGCCCTTTTGAAGGCTAACTAACGCCCTTTTGAAAGCTAACTAAGCACCTTTTATTATACAGCGTTGTAACCACCTTATAAGCAATAAGTTACAAGCATCGTTAGAAACGCATATTTCCTTCTTTCTTAGGCAAAGAAAATTAAAGATAATGTAAAGATAATTCGCAACAACAAAAGCGCCCTTGCTTATCTAAGAATAGATACGCAAGGGCGTTTTGTAAGTGTTTTAAAAATTGTTTTAAGCCTAATAGACCATCAGAAACACATTCTGCATTTAATATAATGTCACTTGATCCCCAATTCTCAAGCCACGCTCAGCAATCGTTTTATTCTTTTTTACGAGACTCTTCAAACGGATACCATATCGTTGTGCAATATCGTATAAGCTCTCAGACTTGCGCACATAATATGGGCGTTTCTTAAACTCCTTCGGTGCTTTCTTCTGTTTCTTCTTCAACCAGATATACTCACCCGGAATAAGACGGTCATGCTTATCACGCTCATTGTACTTTGCCAATTTACCCGCACCAATATCTAATTCTTTACTTAAAGACTTAAACGAATCTCCCTGTCTTACAATGATATAGTAATTTTCATTATATTTATTTATAGAATGAGGTCCTAAAACCTGAACAGGGTTTGAACGTTCATTTTCAACACCTCGTATGGTAGTATTTTCACCACTGTGATGAGCCATGAAGCGATCATAACGATTCGCATTATCATATTCGTAAAGCTTATAAAGCTCTATGATATTTATCAGACTCTGTGCATAAACAGGATTCGTAGCATAGCCAGCTCGCTTCAATCCGTATGCCCAACCACGATAATCTGTTCTGTCCAAACTAAACAAGCTTCTATAACGTGGACGATCACGGAGGAACTTACAATGATCTTCAAAACTCTCTAAAGCACTATTGTATGCACGGAAACACTCTCCCCTTGCATCATCATCATGCGAGATGGTACGTCCTGTCCAACCATGACATTTAATGCCAAAGTGGTTATTACCAAGGAGTACAAGTCTACCACGCCCAGCTCCACTCTCAAGCAGACCTTGTGCTAACGTAATACTTGCAGGTACGCCATACTTCAGCATACCCTCAATAGCCATGTCTTTATACTGATAAATATAAGATTGATAAACCTGATTCCACTTTACTTGTCCAGCTACAACGCCAGGTAATATAGAGAGGAATGAGAGAATAAGGAAGATATATCGCTTCATAAAAAGTTCTTTTAGATTATATAACGGCAAAATTACACGTTTTATTATATAGCGCAAAATGAAATCTTTTAAATCTCACAAAGATTTCAAAACTTATATGTAACTTTGTATTTATGAAGACAATTATTGCACTTGGCTCAAATTCCAATCAGGAAGAGAATATCTCTAAAGCACAGATACTTCTGAAACAACGTTTCGAAGGTATCCGATTCTCTGATCCGCAATGGACAGAACCGATTGGAATAGAGTCGGATAAATTCTTGAATTGTATAGGATATTTTGAAACCGAATGGTCACTCAATCAAGTAAGAGAATGCTTAAAAGCTGTTGAACAAATCATGGGCGACACGCATGAAAACCATCAACAGGGAAAGGTTCTGATCGATATTGACCTTGCACAATATGGCGATAAGATTGTAAAAGAGATAATATGGCTGTAAAAACGACTGGAAAAATCATCCTGACACTTCTGCTATTCCTAACAAGTGCTATCCCTGCCACTGCACAGAAGAGCAAGGATGCTGAAGAGTTAGGGAAAGCTCTGGAATACTTTACTTCTGCAAAGTATCATGAGGCCTTGCTTATCTTTCAGCGTTTAGATAAAGAGTATAAACTTAACGAACGTTTCAAGGCTTATATTGGCTTATGCTATTATCATGATTGGGATTATGAAACAGCTGTTAAATACTTGGAGGGTGTTATGCCTAAATTGAAAGTATTTGCCCCACATGAGCGGTCTGTTTACTATTATACTACTGCAGAAAGTAAGTTCAACTTAAAGCAATATAAGGAGGCAATCCCCTATTATGAGAAAACACTAACCGTATGTTATGAACGAGAAAAGGGAGACGTCTATTATCGGTTAGGCCTATGCAATATGTTTCTACAATCATGGAAA
>ERZ772926.706-NODE-706-length-17785-cov-7.816244_pt1 | contig 17785 bp, 17 predicted proteins | sample MGYA00511136_ERZ772926 | MGnify/ENA primary metagenome ERZ772926 (study PRJEB29015, sample SAMEA2737917) | human oral metagenome | biome: human oral; feature: human-associated habitat; material: dental | place: China | collected 2153 ... | reverse complement strand
ATTCAAGGAGTAATATGGGAAGATTAACAATAGAAAAAGATGAGTTTTTGGGATAGTTTGGAGTTAATTACAATCCAAAAGTTTAACGATAGCTTTAATTCTTAAAAGAAAATATCTAATAAAATTATAGAAAAAGAGAACCATACCTATTTGAAGTATAGTTCTCTTTTTTGTTGCTAATTTACCTAAAACACATATTTGTAGGGGTTTAAACATATTATAGCTATAGCAACATTCCTAAATTAAAATATCGTTTTAATCTTTAATTGTTAAGCTGTAGTATTTATAGTTTATATAAATTTTCACATATTCAAAGATATTTCCGTCAGAAAAATAAGTATATCTGTCGAACTCGAAACAAGGCTCACCTTCTTTTGCGATGAAGTCAGCAACTTCTTTTGGTGGGTCAACTACAACTTTCATGTATTTTTTAGATTTTTCTTGGTGAATATCGATACGATATTTTTTTCTAATCATTGTTGCCAATTCTTTGAATCCGTCTATATCAGCTATATTGATGTCTGGTAAATATTTAAGTGGAATATAGTTAGTTTGATGAGCCCAACTAACATTTCCGATATATTTGATACGGACAACTTTCAGTAATTTTTGATTTTTAATTTTTAATTTTGCACAAAGCTCTTTGTCTTGAATAATTTCCGCTTCTATAACATCAGAATGCTCAGAAACAGATTCTTTAAAGTGTTTGTGGAAGTTGTTGTTTTCTGTCACGTAGACTTTTTTATTAACTAATGTTTTATTAACAAAACTTCCTTTACCTTGGATTCTAAAAATATATCCTGCAGTTTCCAACTCATTCAGAACTCGCACAGCAGTCGTACTACTTACGTTGTAAATTTCTTTGATTTCTTTTTCTGTATAGAGTTGTTCTCCCTCTTTAAACATACCAGTTTGTATTTTCAAAATAATATCATTAATAATCTTTTCGTATTTTTTCAAAAGTAAACCTCCTAGTTAATAATATAAATAAAATCCCCTAAAATTTAATGTGTTAATTCAATTTTATAATATCATTTAAAGGGAATTTTGTAAAGATAAAATAGAAATTTTTAATAAAAATTTTTTGAGGAGATATAAAGAAATGTTGGTGTATTTAACAAAAGATTATTCGAAATGAAAAAAAGAGGAAGTTATAAGTATAAAAAGAAACCTAAATCTAAGATTTAAGTTTCTTCTTCAATTAATTTATTTTTTAACAAATGGGCTTATAGCACCGTATAGAGCTGCGTCATTACCAAGAGAAGCAGCTAAGAATTTAGTTTTATTAATTTTTATCGGGTGTAGTTCTCTTACTTTTGCTTCAAGCTTGTTAAGAAGATAATCTCCTTGAGCAGAAACTGCTCCACCGATAATGATGTATTTCGGATCTAAAATACAAAGAAGATTAACGATACCGCGAGCTACTTCGTATAACCATTCATCAAGAATTTTTAGGGCGTTAGTGTCCTCACGTTTACAAAGATCGAAAAATTCGATAACGCTAAGACCGTCGTACATTTCGGCTTTAATTTTGCGGTCAAGTGCGATAGTAGATGCACGTTGTTCGTATGTTGTATCAGTTTCAACGTCATATACAGATTGCCCGATTTCTCCAACACCGAAGTTAGAACCGAATGGTAAGCTGTTTAAGTAGTAAGCACCACCGATACCTGTTCCTAATGCCATACAAAATACTTCATCAAGACCTTTTGCTCCACCTAACCATTGCTCACCAAGAAGTGCGCAGTTTACGTCGTTATCAACATAAACATCTACTCCTAGGCGGTCTCCGAAATCTTTTTTGAAGTTTGTGCCCACGTAGTTTTTAATAGTCGGAGCTGCGCGAATAACTTCCATATTTATGTTATCGATAACTCCAGCGGCTGAGATTCCAACAGCGTTGAAATTATAGTTTTCGCGAATTTTACTAGCGATTCTAAACATTTCGTCAGTGATTTTTACTGTTACATTATCAGGCGTTTTACAAGTTTCGTAATGGATAATTTTGTAATTATCATCAAAAACAGCGAATTTAATACTTGTCCCGCCAATATCTATTCCTAAATACATATAATACCTACTTTCTTAATTTCAGAGCCTAAATAAATTGTTTATAAATAAGGACTTATAGTCGGAGGCTCTTTATTATGTTTATTTTTAAAATGTTTTTCATTGATATATTAACATAAAAATAAAAAAATAGAAATAGTTTCTTTAGTTTTTGATTAAGGAAAGAAAAATCACGGATATAGAAGCCTAAATAAATTGTTAAAATATTAGAAGTCATGTGTTTTAGTAAATAAGGTTATTGCTAAAATAGTCAATATAAATTTTTTATGGTATTATATCAATGTGATGAAAATAGAGAATATTTATGATGAGGAGATAGTTATGGATGCAATAATATTTTTAGAACCGGTATTTGCTGAAAGAATTTGGGGAGGAAGAAACCTAGAAAAATTCAACTACGATATTCCTGAAGGGAATATAGGTGAGGCATGGGTAATTGCTGCACATGAAAATGGCAGTTCTTTAATAAAAAATGGTGAGTTAAAAGGTTTAACATTAAAAGAAGCTTACGAGAAAAGACCGGAGCTTTTTACTAAGAAAAAATACGATAAGTTTCCATTGTTGGTAAAAATTTTAGATGCAAGTGATTACCTATCTGTGCAAGTTCATCCAGAAGATGACTATGCACGTGTAAATGAAAATGGTGAATTAGGGAAAACAGAATGTTGGTATGTTCTTGATGCGAAAGAAAATGCAGAATTAATCTATGGTCATACAGCAAAAACAAAAGAAGAGTTCAATCGTAGTATTGATGAAGAAAAATGGGATGATTTATTTATTAGAGAAAAGGTAAAAAAAGGTGATTTCTTCTATATTCCAGCGGGAACTTTACACGCAATAGGTGCAGGGAACTTAATTTATGAAGTGCAACAAAATTCTGATACAACGTATAGAGTTTATGATTATGACCGTACGGATAAAGATGGCAACAAACGTGAACTACATATAGAAAAAACAAAAGATGTAACTGCGGTCCCTTTTGAAAAAGTCCAACTAGATCAAGAATCTTACGAAGTTGGAAATATAAAAGTAACGCAACTTGCAGAAGAAAGATATTTTGGTGTTTATAAAATCGAAGTATCAGGAGAGGCAGAGTTAACAAAAAACGATACAGGGAATTTATTCACAGTGCTAGAAGGTCAAGGACGTATTAAGGTAGAAGATATTGTATATGATATTAAAAAAGGAGATAGTTTTATTTTGACAACTCAATGTAGCGATTGTCTGTTAGATGGAGATATGCTGCTTATAGGAAGTTACGATAGATAATTACCCTTAATCATAGAATAGAGAAAAGTGATGGCAAAGAGATGTTTGTCATTGCTTTTTATTATGCCTAATTAACGTCAGAGGGGAGTTGATAGCTAAAAAGGTATTTAAGAGTTAAAGAGTTAACGTGTTTTAATGTGTTAAATAATTGACTTCTATATTGCGATGAGAGATAAACACCTAAAAGGCGATTTATAGAAGTGAAGTAATAGTGGATACTACTTTATCAATATAAGGCACCAAAGGGTTTTAAAAAAATAAAAAATTAGAATTTTTGCCTTGACAAACAAAAGTAAACGTTTTACAATATAATTGTATTAAAATTTAATGTGTTAAATAAAAAGCTAAAAAGCAAATAACGGAGGTTTTTATAATGAAAGATTTAAAAGGGTTGTATTCAGCATTGCTTATCCCATTTGATGAAAATGGTGAGGTAAAAGAAGAGGGATTACGTCAAGTAATCGAGCACAATATCAACGTTAGTAAGGTTGATGGATTATATGTTAATGGAAGTAGTGGGGAAAACTTCTTATTAAACACTGCTCAAAAGAAACAAATTTTTAAATTTGTAAAAGAAGTAGTAGGGGATAGAGTAAATCTTATCGCTCAAGTTGGATCATTAGATTTAAACGAAGCGGTAGAACTTGCTAAATATGCAACAGAATTAGGGTATGACTCATTATCAGCAGTTACTCCATTCTATTATCCATTATCATTCAACGAAATCAAACATTACTACAAAACAATTATCGACGCAACAGATAACAGCATGATTCTTTACTACATTCCTTTCTTAACAGGGGTAAAAATTAGTTTAGATCAATTTTCTGAATTATTTGAAGATGAAAAAGTTATCGGTGTTAAATACACAGCAGCTGACTTCTATCAACTTGAAAGATTTAGAAGAAGATTCCCTGATAAACTAATTTGGTCAGGATTTGATGAAATGCTAGTTCAAGCGGCTATTACAGGAGTGGATGGAGCTATCGGTTCTACTTATAACGTAAATGGTCAAACAAGTAAAAAAATCTTCGAACTTGCTAAAGAAGGTAAAGTTGCAGAAGCTTATGAACTTCAACATCAAGCTAACGATGTAATCGAAAAAGTTTTAGAACTTGGATTATACCAAACTCTAAAAGAAATCTTAAAAGTAAAAGGTATTGATGCTGGTTATTGTAAACAACCTATGAAAGTATTCGATCCAGCAAAAGTAGCAGAGGTAGAAAAATTAGTTAAAGATTACAATCTTTAATTATTAATGTAGGAGTAAATAGGTTAAGGGGAAAATATAAGGCGAAGAGCCTAGAAGTAAATATGTTTTAAAAAATAGGAGGAAGGTACCATGGATAAAGTAGGATTTGGTACGTTAAACAGTATAGTTTTAGCACTATATTTACTAGCTATGCTAGGAGTAGGTATGTACTTTACTAAAAAAGCAGGGGAAAGTACAGAGGCGTTTTTCAAAGCAGGAGGGAAAGTTCCTTCTTGGGCGGTAGGATTCTCAATTTATGCAACAACGCTATCTGCCATTACATTTATGGCAACACCAGAAAAAGCATTTAATGGGGACTGGACATATGCAGCAGGGAACGTTGCGATTATTGCGATTATTCCGATATTAATTTACTACTATGTTCCATTCTTTAGAAAATTAGATGTAACAACAGCGTATGAATATTTAGAAGAACGTTTTAACCCAAGTATGCGTGTTATCGGAAGTGTTTTGTTCTCATTATTCCACATTGGGCGTATTGCGATTGTAGTTTATTTACCAACAGTTGCGATTACTTCAGTATCAACAGTTAATCCATATTTAGTATGTGCGGCAATCGGTATACTTTGTGTTATCTACTCATTTATGGGAGGTATAGAAGGGGTTATTTGGACAGACGTTATTCAAGGAATTATTTTACTTGGCGGAGCTATTCTTGTTATTATTCTTGGGGTATACCAAGTAGGTGGTTTTGGAAATGTTGCAACAGATGCTCTTGCTAACGGTAAAATCGTTACAGCACAAAAATTCAGCTGGTCATTTACAGCGTCAACTATTCCAATTATCTTTATAGGGTCAATCTTTAATAACTTACAACAATATACAGCTTCTCAAGACGTTGTTCAACGTTATAGCACTACAGAGTCTATTAAAGAAACTAACAAATCAATTTGGACAAATGGATTATTAGCATTTATCACTATTCCAATTTTTTACGGAATGGGAACAGTTCTATACAGTTTCTACAAAGGGGCAAATGCTGTAACAAAATTACCAGATTTCATGAACGCGGAAGTAGTAGGAAAAGCAGCTAACACAACAGCTTTAGTACCTTACTTCATCTTAACTGCATTACCAGCAGGTATTGCTGGATTAGTTATCGCAGCTATTTTAGCGGCAGCTCAATCAACAATTTCTTCAAGCTTAAACTCAATTTCAGCTTGTATTACAGTTGATATTAAACAACGTTTCTTTGGAACTAGTAAAGATGCTAAACAAGATGTTCTTTTAGCTCGTGTTATTATTATTATAGCAGGGGTATTAGGAACAATCGCAGCATTGTACTTCGTAAATACTAACCAAAAAGAAACTTGGGATTTATTCCTTAAATATACAGGTTTACTAGGGGTGCCTCTAGCAGGAACATTTGCATTAGGTATCTTTACTAAACGTGCAAATGGAGCTGGTGCATTATTAGGACTTATCGTAGCAGGATTAGTTTGTTACTATATCCAAGACTACACAACTTATGCAAAACAAAGTCCATTCATCTTCTCTGGATTCTCATTCTTAAGTTCATTAGTATTCGGATATATTTGTAGTTTCTTCTTCAAATCTACAAAAAATATCACAGGACTTACTATTCATACTAAAGATCAAGAATACGTAAAAGAAGCAAAATAATAAATTAATTTGATTAAATAACAAACTTACACAATAAAAGGCAGCCCTAAAATATTTAGGGCTGTTTTTTATAAATTAGAAAATAATTATTGTGATACTTGTAAGAAGCGGTTATAATTTAATTGCAGAACGAAATAGAAAGGAGTTTTTATGGATATTACTGAATATTTAGGAAGTTGGGATAGACCTCTGGATTTTGACAGTTATTGGGATAAAAAGCTAGAATTTATAAATAGTGTACCATTGGATTATGAGCTAACAGAGGTCGAGTTTTCAAACTTCGATAATGTAAAATACTACGATTTGTATTTTACAAGTTTTGATGGAGCGCGTATTTATGCAAAATTTATAAAACCTGTGAGTAATGGTGAAGTTCCAGCCTTATTTTATTTCCACGGTTATCCAGGGTGTAATCGAAATTGGTTTGAAAAAACAGCGTATGCTTCTTTAGGTTATGCGGTTTTTGCGATGGACTTTCGAGGTCAAGGTGGAAAAAGTCAAGATATAGGTGGTATTCTTGGAACCACTGTCGCAGGGCATATCGTTGCTGGTATTGATGATGAGTTGGATAATATGATTTATGTTAAAAACATTCTTGATATGTGCTTGCTTATTCGTATTACGAAAGATATTGAAGGGATAGATGCTAATAATATAAATTGTGCTGGTGGCTCACAAGGTGGAGGCTTTGCGACAATGTGCGCAGGTTTGAACGACATAAAAAAATGTATAATTCTTTATCCGTTTTTATCTGATATGAAAAAAGTTTATGATCTTGATCTAGATTTAGTCGCCTATGAGAGTATCCGTTATTATACACGCTGGTTCAGTTCAACAGGTGAAAATGATGAGAAACTATTCAATAGATTAGCGTATATAGATGCGAAAAACTTTGCACCGAGAGTAAAGGCGAAAGTACTATTTGGAGCTAGCAATATCGATGTTATTTGTCCAATAGAAACACAGTTTGCAGTGTATAACAATTTGAATTGTGAAAAAGAGTTGGTTTTGTATAAAAAATATGGTCACGAAAACATACCGGACTTTAATACAAAAACGGCAAGATTTTTATTAGAAGACTAGCAAAGGGAACGAGTCTGCAAACTTACATATTTTGCCAGATTGTAGAAAATCTAAGAGGAGGATAAGAACTAGTGAAATTAGAAAAAAATAGACAATTTGAATATAATTTGAACAAAATTGCCGATAATCATCCAAGGTTGGATTACTATGAATTAACCTATATGGCGGTAGATAATTCAAAAATTTACGCAGAAGTAATGGTTCCTAAAGGACAAGCACGAGGTTTGTTTATAGAAATACCAGATTACAAAGCTTTCCCGAAAGATTATCTTAACCTGGGGAGGTACGCAATACTTGATTATGCAGTAGCCTCATTACATGTTCGAGGACAAGTAGGGCAAAGTGAAAACAGACAACCAGCTTCAATTTATTTCCCATTTTTAAACAATCAAAATGATGAGTTATATTATAATTTCGTTTATCAAGATGCAATAGATTTAGTAGCAGTGTTAAAAAAAGAATTTCCTGGATTAGAGATTAATGTTTTAGGAATAGGACAAGGAGCTAGTGTGGGCTTAGTTGCAGCTGCAGTAACAAAAGACATAGAAAGATTATTTATCTCAAACGCTCAGAATATAGATTTTGAAACTATTTTCAAAGCAAATGCTGACGTGGGAATTTACGAAGCTATTCGAGATTATAATCGTAATTTCCCACAAAAAGAAGACTATATGTTAGATTGTTTAAGTGAAATAGACATTCTTAATTATGCAAAAGAAGTAGAAGCACAAGTTTATTATGGTTACTCACATCTTAACGTAAGAACACCGAAAAAATGTCAAGATAAATTATTGGAATTATTACCGAATAAAGAGATTATTCATTACCGAAAATTTGAACATGAAGTGCTTCAAGAACACTTCTTCGATGAGTTTGTTTTGAAAAAATTGAGCGTATTGTAAATGGAGTATAGTAAAATAGGGAAAAAATAACTGAAAAATATTCAATATAATAATGTTAAAAAATAAAGATACTATCAAAAGGAGGTAGTGTCTTATTTTTTATGATTAAATAAATTGATTAAGATAAAAGTATGGTATAATAGATAAAAATAAAAAGGAAAATAGTCAAAATAATGAAAAAAATAATAACTTTAATAATGAGTATTTTAATAATCAGTATTCTAGCAGGTTGTGGAATAATGGGTATGGGAAGTAAATCATGGATAGAAAAACAAGTATCGGATATAGAGAAAGTCTATCCAACAGAAAATCCAGAAGACTTATTTGAAAAATTCCCAAATGGATTTAGAATAGAACAAATAAGACTATTTAAAGAAAATGGAGTAACTCACAGTCTAGATTTGGAAATAAAAGGAAATAAAGATACAAAAAAAATCGAAGGGATAATAAAAAAAGTACAAATAGAGTCAAGTCCTTATAAGGAAACAATAGTAAAAGAAAGTAAAGTAGAATATATAAAAGATAAAGGCTTAGTTTTGGAAAAACCAGAGTTAATAAATGAGTTATTGCCCCAAAACTATTTCTTATTTCAAAAGTTGAAACTGAATAAAGATATATTGAAGAAATTAGAAGTAAAAGAAAAAGGGTTTAGTTTTGAAACAGCTAGATATAATATAAAATACTTATTTACAAACAAGGAAATAGATAATTATTTAGGATTAAATAAGAAAAAAGTGAGCTTTGATATAAGAGGGGAATATAGCGAAAAAGATAAAACATATTTTCACACAATAATTATAAAAGATGATAATGAAAAAACGGATTTTTCAGAAAAAGTAGTAGAGGAGCGCGGGGATAAATAGCTAAATTATGTATTTAGGATATAGTATATAGAACAGAAGGAACAAAATAATGAGAAAAATAGTAATAAGAATATTAACTGTAATTGTGATAATTGCTCTGTTAATAATTGGAAAAATACAAATGGATAAATATAGAATAAAAAGTATAACGCATGGAGAAGAAGGGAAAGCGGCAATAGAAAATATGCTGAAAATAATGGACGAAAAAGCCTTAACACCGGAAGGTAAAATAAAAAGTTACAAAATAGATGAGGGTTATACTCATAAAAATCCGATGGGAGGGCTAATAGTTAGAGTTATAATTAATGATGATCCAGAATTAGATGTTGAAACAACATTAAATAAATATCCCTCGAGAGGAAAGTTAGAACATGGAGTTATATTGAGGTCGCAAAAGATGGCTAAACTTGTACCACCTAAAGGAAAGTTAAATGCTGAAAGTAATAAAGGAAATGAATAATGAAAAAATATAGGTAATAATATAACAATAGGAATAAAATAAAGAAAAAGATAGTGATAAGAATAGCAATGGTAATAACAGTAATTGGTGTATTGATAACAGGGAAAATGTATTTAGATAGTTATTAAAATAAGAGTATAGCACAAAGTAAAGAGGCAAAAACTGCTATAGAAAAAATGTTGAAGGTGCTAGACGAAAAAGCTCTAACACCAGAGGGTAAAATAAAAAGTTACAAAATAGATGAGGGTTATACTCATAAGAATCCAATGGGAGGAGTTAGTGTAAAAATAGTGATTAATAGAGATGAAAGTCTATATTTAGGAACTATATTAAATAAATATTCATCTAGTAAAGAATATAACTTAGGTGTTCTTAGTTTTTCTCCTGAGGTACGTAAACTGATATATAGATAATGTGATTAAGAGTTATAAGAAGAAGTTAAATAAACACTGGATAACTCTAAAAATAGTAAATCGATTGTCGTAGACATTTTAATAATATATAAAAACCGTGAATCTAGCTATTTTAGATTCACGGTTTAATGTTATTTCATTTTTTCTAGTTCTTCGATAAGTTTTTCTTCAGTTAATGAACCTGGGAATCTATTTGCTATAGTACCATCACTATTGATAAAAATATGAGTTGGGAATGAGCGAATTCCGTAATTTATTAAGAAACGGTCGTTAACATCAAATAACACTGGGTAAGTAAGGTTAAGTTCTTTAGCTTTTGCTAGGATAACATCTTTACTTTTATCGCTAGGATTTTGATTTTTGAAGACTTCATCGTTAGGAGAAGTAATAGATAAAAAGACAATATCCTCTCTAGCTTTTACTTTTTGATAAACTTTTTCAAGTTCTGGAATTTCGCGAAGGCATGGTCCGCACCAAGAAGCCCAAACGTTTATGTAAACTTTTTTTCCTTTAAAATCGCTAAGTTTAACTTCTTTTCCATCTTTATCCATTGCAGTAAAGTTATAAGCTTGAGTTGTTGTTTTCTCTTCTTTCTTTTCTTGTGAAGAGTTTGATGTAGACTCTTTTTTAGGTTGTTCTTTTGAACAAGCTGTTAAAAGTAGTGAGCTGCTAAGTAAAACAGCACCTAATAGTGATAATTTTTTCATAAGTTAATCTCCTTTTTAATTAAAATATCTCATAAGTGATACGAAAGAACCGCTTAGTATTAATATACCGATTATAATTAATATTATTCCTGAAATTATTTGGGTATATTTTAGAATGTTGGTATTTTTTTTAAAAATTTCTAATAGTTTAGAAGCGAAAAATGCTACTAAGATAAACGGTAAGATAAATCCTAAGCAGTACACCAATACCAAAATTATACTCATAATTCCTGTGTGGCTAGAAGCGTACAAAAATACACTTGCTAGAATAGGGCCGATGCATGGAGTCCAAGAAAAACTAAATGTGAAGCCCATAAGAAAAGCTAAAACTGGAGTAGTTTTGGTTCCTTTTCTTTTTACTTTGTTTTTGATAGAAAACTCTTGTTTTAAAAAACTAATTTTAAAAACTCCAAGTTGAAGTAATCCCATAAAAACAATAAGTATTCCACTAACTATTTGCAAAGTTTTAATATTTTCGTTTAAGAAAATGCTGATAAAGTTTGTTGCAAATGCTAAAATGAAAAATGTCGAGCAAATACCTAAGACAAAGGATAGTGTATTTGTAATGGTATTGCGCTTGTTAAAGACCAATTCACCGTGTTCATTTTGCTCTTTTTTACCAGCCAGTATTCCGATATAGATAGGTAAGATCGGAATAACACAAGGTGATAAAAATGACAATAGTCCTTCTAAAAATAAAAGGAACATTTTCACTAGTGAAGTAGATGTGCTTAAATCTGTCATAAAGCCTCCCTTATTAATGTATTTGCAAGTGATATTAATAATTTTTTTCATTAAAAAACTTACACGATAACTATATAATAAAATACTTATTAGTGCAATTTTTATGCCTCAAATATGACTCGAAAATTACGATAGTAAAGCTTTGTGACAGGTTTTTATCACTATTGTTACAAAACGGTTACAAGTATTGAAAAAACTCTTTCTCCATCATATAATGGTATTACGTCAAAATTAAAATGAAATTTAAAGGTATTTAAACCGAGTTAAAGACGTATAGAAATTAAAGTTTTGAAATAACAATTTAGAAAAAATAGAAATTTAGAAAATATTATTAGAGAGCGTTTAGCTCGAAATCAGATTTTAAGGAGAAATTATTTTAGATGAGTAAATTACATAAATTAGTAGCAACAACAGCAATCGTATCAACAGTAGCTTTTGGTTTAGCACAAGTAGCTGACGCTGATACTTACACAGTTAAAAAAGGTGATACACTTTGGGATATCGCTGTTAACAATGGAACAACTGTTGACCAACTTATGCACGATAACAACTTAACAAGTTCATTAATCTTCCCTGGAGATAAATTAACTTATAACACAACTGTTAACCAAGTAGCTCAAGCAAAACAAGAAGGATACTACTCAGTAGTTTTAGGAGATACTTTAGCGAAAATCTCTAGTAGATTTGGTGTATCAGTAGATGAACTTGTTAAATTAAACAATATCTCTAATCCAAACTTAATCTACGTTGGTGAAGTTTTAAGAATCGATGCAGCTGCAGCGGCTAAAACTCAAACAACAGCGGCTACAGTAGCAAAAGCATCTGTAACTCAAACTACATCAGCACAAACTGTAGTAAAAGTTGATCCAACAGCAACAGTAGCAGCGAAACCAGCAGCTACGCCAGCTCCAGCGGCAACACCAGCCCCTGCAGCGAAACCGGCTCCAGCGGCAACTCCAGCTCCTGCAGCAAAACCAGCGGCTACACCAGCTCCAGCAGCTACAACTCAAGTAGCATCTTCAAATAAAGGAGCAGCTATTTATCAAGCAGCTATGGCACAATTAGGAAGAATCCAAGATTGTACAATGCTTGTAACTAACTCTCTTAAAGCAGTAGGAATTAACTTCCACGACTGGCCAGCAGGATATATGAGTTTAGGAACTGTTGTTCCAGCATCTCAAGCTCAACCAGGAGACTTAGTATACTATGCTAACGGTGGTTTAGGATTTGCCCATATCGCTGTTTATGCAGGTAACGGACAAGCTATCCACGGTGGATGGAACGGTAACCAAACAGTAGTTAACAGTGTTAACGTTGGAAGTGGACCAGTATTTATCCGCGTAAGATAATTCGATAAAAAATAAAGCACTTTGAACATTTGTTCAAGGTGCTTTTTATACTTTACTGGAAATGCTGTATAAAAATAAGTCCTAAGGTTTTCCCTAGGACTTATTAAGGTTTGATTTAAGAAAGTTCAGTTTGTAGCAATTCTTTAAAACAAAGTCCAGCATCGTGTAAATCTTTTTGATCAGGATGTGATTTTGATTCTTTCACCATATCCACCAAATCTGGTGTAACTTTGTGAATAAAATTAGGGTCTTTCCATGACAATATTTTAAAGACAATAAGTACCTTAGGGTCTATTTTTCCTTGGCAAACAAATGTTTTAAGGACGTCGTTACCACGTTCTTTCATAAAGTCTATATAATTGTTTATTGAGTCGTCTGCATGGTAATGCTCTCGTGGAACACCACAAGTTAAAAAAAGTGCTACTTTTTTGTCTTTTATCTCTTGAATGTTTACGAAATCTTGCATTTTTTTGTTAGCAGTTGTTTTATCTGTCCAAGCACCTAAGATATACAGGTCATATTGTTCTTGTAGTTTTGTTTTTTGTCTTTTTATATCTAGTAAAGTTACATCTGCTAGGCTTTTTATCTCATTATAGATAGCCTCTGCTACTTTTTTTGTGTTTTTAGTTTTACTTGAGTAGGCTAGTAATATTTTCATAATTTACCTCCGAATTGTAGTAAACTTATTATAACAAAAAATAAGAGAAATATATAGTAGATTTTTAAATAATTTCACGGAAAATGTTACTAATTATATTGAGAGAAAATTGCTTCGTAGGGGGTGGTTTTTTAGTCTTATAAAACGAGATTTATTAAGGTGATTAAAGGTTAACAATTGCTAGATTACGGGAAGTATAGTATTATAAAAATTATGATATGGAGGTAGAATTGATGGCGAAAATTTTTGATTTGACGAGTAATGCATCCTTTATCGTCTATAGGATAGAGACATTAACGAAAATGAAAACTTCAAAGAAGATGATTTATAATTATATTGAATTGGAGAAAAAAACGGGAAGCTTTCCATCAGAGCTTGAGTTTGTAACGAGTTTTTATGATGAAAAAACGGGAAGTAGTGGAAGCTTATTTAAAAATACTAAATTAGATAATTATATTTTAGCTTATACGGGAACGAATTATTATTTTGATCGAGAAAAGGATTTGTATGCTGATGTTGTAGGTGTTTGCCTTGGACAAGGAGAACATTATCCACCGTGTTATAGGTTTTATAAGAGAATGGTAAAAAAGTATGGTGAAAATATTATTTTAACTGGGCATTCTTTAGGTGGAAATATCGCCATGCGTGTTGCTTTAGAATATAATGTTAAAGAAACAATAGTCTATAACGCAGCGCCGTTATATTTAAAAGATGGTGTTGATATTTTTATGACGCCAGATATGGATGAAGCTTTATATTATGAGAGATTAGCCAGATATAATAGGAAAGTTAAGAAGATTGCCAAGAAGAAATTGGAGTTTACTGGTTCTGTGAAGCGAATTGTTTCTGAAAGTGATATCTTCACGCGTATTTCGGAATTGTTGGGCATAGGCTGTTATTTAGGAGATGTTTATATAATAAAAGATGCAGGGATACATGGTATAAAGGGATTTTTAGGAGATAATCAAGAAACGATGGTAGCCCTTTTGGAAAATGGAGATGTTAATCATAAAAATATTGTTGCAGAGTATAAAGAATTTTCATTAGAAGATGTTAAGTTGTTAGGTATGTTATCGAAAGATATTCTGACATCTTTGAGCGATCAGATTAACTCAACTTTGCAGAGTGAAACTGTCTTGAATAGTTTAAATAAAAATTCTTATAGTGTAACATTTAACAACTTTATACAGAGCGTGTTAGATGAAATTGAGAAGAGGAAAAAATCAAATGCAAAGTAAATATTTCATAGAGTAGGTGATAAGGTAGGGTAAAGGCAAGAGAGCTTAAAAATATTTAAGAGATTGTTAATATACTTAATTATGCGAATCTTCTACATGTTAGGTGCTGAAAAAAAGAAAAAAAAATGATATAATATAGAAGAGTCTATGCGAAAAAGTAGAAAAACTAGACTATGAAATAATTTATAATTAAGGAGGAGCTCGGATGGCTGAATACAAAATTTTAGTAGTTGATGATGAGGAGCCGATTGCGAAAATTCTAGACTTTAATTTGAAAAAAGAGGGTTATGATGTAATTATAGCGAATGATGGAGAACGTGCGGTTGAACTTGCATTTAGCGAAAATCCTGATTTGATTTTATTAGATTTAATGCTACCTAAAAAAGATGGTATGGAAGTTTGTCGTGAAGTTCGTGCGAAGAAAAATATACCTATAATAATGCTAACTGCAAAAAATAGTGAGATTGATAAGGTGCTTGGATTAGAATTTGGTGCGGATGACTATGTAACTAAACCATTTTCTACAAGAGAGCTTATGGCTCGTGTTAAAGTAAATCTTCGTCGTGTTTCAAAACAACAAGAAGATGTAGAAGAGGAAAAAACAAGTGAACTGGCGATAAAAGATATAGTTATTTATCCAGATGCTTATGTTATTAAGAAAAATGGTAAAGAAATCGATCTTACACGTCGTGAATTTGATTTGTTTTATTATTTAGCTCAACACCCAGGGCAAGTTTTAACTCGTGAAAACTTATTACAGACTGTATGGGGATATGATTATTTTGGAGATGTGCGTACAGTTGATGTTACGGTAAGACGTTTAAGAGAAAAGGTTGAAACTGATTCTTCGCAACCAGAATATATTATGACACGTCGTGGTGTAGGATATTTCATAGGTGAAGAGTAATGAATTTATTTAATTACAAGAATGTTAATAGACGTTGGTTTTCGTCTATAAGAGTTAAGTTCGTTGTTGTCTATGTTCTTGTAAATATAATAGCTCTACAACTGATAGGGCTATTTTTTACAGCGCAACTGCGAACTTCTAATATAAATAACTTTGAACAAAATATTATTGAACAAGAAAAAATTCTGAATTACCATATTCGTGAAGAGTTAGATAAAGATGGTAAAAAAACTGATAATGAAGAGCAAGCAGCTAGTGCATCAACGGATGGAGAAAGTATCAAAATAGAAGGAGATGTTGCTTCTGCTAATGCTAAGAGTGGTATTGCAAAACTTATTAGTGAATTTAATATACAAAAATTATTATCTGTTAGTATTATTGATAACAACTCTAAAGTTGTAGCTTCATCATCTAAAAATGGAAATGACGAATATTTAGCTAAAAGGTCATTTGATCCATTAGTTAGCCAAGTGTTAAAAACAGGAGAGAGTGCGAAAAAAATTCAGAATAATGTCGAATTAGGAAAGAGGGTTTGGATTTATGTCAGTCCTATAAAGCAAGGGGATAAAATCGTAGGTGTAGTATCATTGATGGCTGATATAGAAAGTGTTTATCAGGATGTTAATGGTATTACTAGAATCTTCATTATAGGGACAGTGCTATCTATTTTAATTACGACAATCATAGGTTTTGTTGCCTCGAAGACAGTTACAAGTTCTATTGAAAAAATGAGTTCTCAAGTTAAAAAAATGGCGTCTGGGAACTATGGTACGGTTGTTGGGATCGATACTAATGATGAAATAGGCGACTTGGCAAAAGTATTTAATAAGATTTCTAAAAGGATAGAGGAGGAACAAGCGGTAACTGAGACAGAGCGTAGAAAGCTAGCGACTATTATCGAAAGTATGATGGATGGTATTATTACGACTGACAATAATGGTCGAATAATCTTGATTAATACTTCTGCAGAAGATATGATTGGTGCTCGTGATGAGGAGATTTTTATCGGGAAAGATGCGTTGAAGATTTTGAATATTACAGAATATGAACATATCGGAGATATTATTGAGGCAGAAGATAGTTTACTTGTTAATACTTCGAAAACTGATGAAAGTTTGTTATTGCGTGCAGAGTTTTCAAAAATAGTTAAAGAAGAAAAAGAAGACCTGACACAGATGTCAACGGAGTTAGAAGGATATATTATAGTTCTTTATGATGTAACTGATCAAGAACGCCAAGAAAAAGAACGTCGCGAGTTTGTTTCGACAGTATCTCACGAATTGCGTACACCTTTAACAACGATGAATAGTTATATTGAAGCGTTGGAAGAAGGGGTTATAAACGATAAAGAACTAGCTCCACAGTTTATCGATACTATCCACAAGGAAACAAATCGTATGATTAGGATGGTTAATGAGTTAATGCAACTAGGGAAAATGGATATTAAAGAAGAGCATTATGAAAAAGAATTTATAGATATTAATAAGCTGATTGAACAAATATCTAATAGATTTGAATTGACTCATCCGGAGAAGAATTTTATAAAACACACTTCAAAAACACCTATTTTTGTTGAAGGTGATCAGGATAAACTTACTCAGGTGTTCGACAATATAATGAATAACGCTATAAAATATTCTCCTAATGGTAAGAATATAACGATTCGTGTGAGACAAAACTATAATCATAACAGGGTTAATATCTCAATAAAAGATGAAGGTGTTGGAATACCACTAGTGCATATTGATAAAATATTCAATAGATTTTATCGTGTGGATAAGAGTCGTCAAAGAAGCATGGGAGGAACAGGTCTTGGACTTGCTCTTGCTAAAAATATTATCGAGGCACATAAAGGTCGTATTTGGGCACAAAGTAGAGAAGGTTACGGGACAATTATTTTTGTAACTTTACCTTGTGAACGTATAGACGATGAATGGTTATAGGGAGGATTTTTATGAAAGGCAGAAAAAGAGAACAATTTAAATCTGTTTTGTTAGTTTGTCTAGTGTTTTCAAGTTTATTGCTGTCATATTTGATAATAACATACAAGCCGGATTATGAATTATTTACAAGAAGAACTCAACAAAAGGTTCAAGAAGGGGATAAAAATAATTTAGTTGGATTTTTGATTCCAGACGTTATGGTAAAAACATATCCAGGTATGCGAGAAGAAGCTATTGTACCTAACTCTATTACTAAAATATCTAGTGTTGAAGCTGTTAAAGA
>ERZ772926.703-NODE-703-length-17806-cov-6.694947_pt1 | contig 17806 bp, 10 predicted proteins | sample MGYA00511136_ERZ772926 | MGnify/ENA primary metagenome ERZ772926 (study PRJEB29015, sample SAMEA2737917) | human oral metagenome | biome: human oral; feature: human-associated habitat; material: dental | place: China | collected 2153 ... | reverse complement strand
CATTTTGTGTAGGATGTCCTAATTGTATTTTTCCTTTATTTCTAAATGTAGAATTTCCTGTTATATATGCAGCAACATTATTTTTTCCTTTTTTTATAAGAATTTCTTTATTGTTATTTAATTTTAAGCCATTAGCATATAAAGCAAGTAAATTTTCTCCAGTTGTTACTTCTATGTCAGTATTATGGTCAACTTCATTACCTGTACCTTCATAATATATTCCAGCTGCTGATGTTCCTGCTGTTTTATTTTCAAGTTCTAATTTTCCTCCACTTAAATGACTACCTTTAGTTAAATACATACCTGTTCCAGCATTAGTAACTTCAACTTTATGTGTTCCCTCAACAGTAACTGTCCCTTTATTTCCGTAAAGTCCTATTCCAGCATTTTGAGCTTCAATTAATCCACCAGTTCCACTAAGTTTTAAGTTACCATCAGTAAATACTCCAACAGTGCCTTGACCATCAGAAAGAACTTTTAATGTATTTATTATATTATTTTTACTATTATCTGCATTTTTTGCATAAATTCCAATAGCTTTTTTTGTTACAGAAACTTTTGCATTGCCATCACTCATATCTACTGTGTTATCTACATAAGTTGATTTACCTTTTACGGCTGTATCTAAGTACATTCCTATTGTTTTTTCATTTCCAGTAGGATCATTTGAAGGACTAACATTAAATATATTTTTTAAAGTTATTTTATTTCCTTTATCTGTTGCTCCTTCACTACCACCTTGAGCAAATAAATAGATATTCCCTTTTTCATGAGCAGAACTAAATGTAAGTGCTGTATCTCTTTCCCAATTAGCACCTGCCAAATACACTCCTATATTATTTTTAGCATTTACATTGCTAAAATCCATTGAAGTTTTATCCTTAATAGTTGCACCATCTGCTCCATATAGACCTATAGTTTTTTCTTTTAAGAACTTTATACTTCCTTCAGAAGTAATTTCTCCATCTGCTCCACTAGCATAAGCTCCAACAGAATTTTCTCCATTTAATTCAATATTTGTTTTATCTTTTAAACCTATCTTTTTTGTACCAAATAATCCAGTAGAACTTTTACCTAATTTCATAGTATATGTATTTGTTCCATCACCATATAGTAAATCACCTTCTCCTGAAATACCAATACTATTCTCATTCAATGTTACATTTGATTGAACATTTAATTCATTATTTCCTTTTGAATAGTATGCTATTACATTATTAAGAGCTCCTACTGCTACTTCTGTCTTAATTATAGAGTTTGTTCCACGATCAGCAAGTATTCCTACTTTATTTTTAGAATCTTTTGATTGTGTTAAAGTAACTTTGTTTCCAACTAATTTTGAACCACTACCTTTTAAGTAAATACCTACTCCATCATCTCCATTAAAGTCTATAGTTCCTAAATCTTTATTTGCTTCTCCAACTTGAGAATCTTCTACATAAATTCCTACTGCCTTTTTACCTATTTTTATTTTTCCACCTTCAGGCTTTACATTTACTCCTTTAGCATAAATTCCTACTGCTGTCTTTTCACCTGAATCTCCTACTTCAACAGTTCCTTTATTTGTTACTAAATGACTTGTTACTGTTGTGTCGGTATTGTTATTCATTGCATAGATACCAATAGCATCCTTACCTGACATTTTTATATCTTTTTCATTTGTGATATTAACAGTTCCTTCTCCTAATTTTCCACCAAATTCTTTTACTATTGGATTATGAGAAGCATCTTCTCTATATGCCATTCCTAAGATACCTACTGATTGATCTCCACCTACATCAATAGTTCCTTTATTATCTACTTTAGAACCATTTACTGCATATACTCCTACAGCTTGCTTATTAACTACATTGTTTTCTTTTTCAACTTCTATTTTTGATGTTGCATCTATATTTACTAAACCATAGTTAATATATGCTCCTACTGCTCCTGTTCCTGCATCTTTTCTATCTGCTATTATCTTTGAATTAACTAAATTAATAGCTGTTTCATTTACACTAGTTGCATTTTTACTTGAATTCATTTCAAGACCAACTACTTGACCATTATAGTCATTTGCTTCCACTGAATTCATAATAGCTGTAACATTCTTAGTTACATTTAATTTTGTTCTTTGGGCTAAAAATCTTCTATAAAAAGTGTATCCTGGTGTTCCTACTGCATCAGTTCTACTAATTGGGGTATCAATATTTAATGCTCCTCCATCTAATGAAGCTAATTTATATTTATCAATTCCTGCATCAGCAGTAATTGAACTTATACCAGATTCAGCTTTTAAACTGGCTTCCAATGTATTTAAACTAAGAGGAGTAGTTACATTTGTTAAATTAAATACTGTTACATTGTTAGATTTTACATGAATCTTAGCATTTGTAGCAGTTATTTGATTTGAAACAGCTTTATTAATTTCCATTCCTGTAGCTTTTCCACTTAAATTTATAGTTGAACCTGATATATCTATTGAACCTTTATCAGCTGTATATACAGCATATCCCTCTCCACTATAATTAATTGTTGAATTTTTTGCTTCTATATGAGAACCTACATTGCTAGTATTTTTTCCTACAGCTGCTATAGCAACTGAACCTCCTGTAACAGTTATTTTTGCACCATTTATTTTTATATTAGCTCCATTAGCAGAGTAGACTCCTAATCCTTGACTTTCTCCACTTGCAAGACCTGTATCATCACTATTTATTGATAATTTATCACCCATATTTGATGTAACAGTTCCTCCATCACTAAATATGCCAATAGCTCCTTTAGTTCCATTAATAGTTGCTGTTCCATCCAAAGTCATAGTTCCTGCTTTATTATATAAGCCTAATGATTTTTCGCCACCTACTTCTATTTTTGAATTTCCACCAGTCTGAGTAAAAGTTCCTAGGTTATATATTCCTGTTGCTCCTTTACCCCTAACTTTTAATTCACCAATATTTTTAATGGTATTTCCCACATCTGCTGCCATTGCAACTGACGAATCTCCAGTTATATCTATTTTAGCATTATTTATAGCTGTAGCTCCTGTTGTTTTATTTTTTTCTTCAAAATTCCCTGCTGTCATTCCATAGAATTTATTAGCCTTAACAGTCAAAATATTCCCACTTTTAAAATTTACTGTTCCTGTTTTCCCAGCTTGTAAAAATGTGTTCCCTTCTCCTAGATTTCCACTATTCCAAGTATAACTTTTATCTAATATTACTTCTCCAAAATCGCTTCTTACTAAAGCACTTTTTATAGTAGTTCCACTTTCATCAAAGGTAAAAGTTGTCCCTAATTTGCTATTGTTTAAAGTAATTGCAGCACTATTCACTCCAGTTGACCCTGCTCTTAAGAACCCTATATTGTTTTCGCCACCTACTTTTACTTGTAAGTTATCCATATTACCTATAGGATCTCCTGAAGACATTCCTTGTCCTACATATATTCCTACATTCTTTTTACCACCTAATGTTATAACTCCATTACTTCCTGTAACATTTGTTTTATCATAATAATTAGTATTTTTTGTATAATAATTTTTCATTCTTAAACCATAGTTACCTTCTCCATTTACTTCTATATTCCCTATATGTAACTTTGTATTTGGTGCATGATCATAATAATAACCATAATCAATTCCTATACTTTTTTTAGAGTTGATAATTATCTTCCCTGAATTTATTGTTTGAGGTTGTTTTATAAATTCTTGACTATCACTATTATATTCAGTATCTATTTGGATTCCAACTATATTATAACCATCTTGTAATGTTATATTCCCTGAATTTTTAAATATTGATGTTCCATTTGTTGTATTTGATTTCACATATGTTAACAATTGATGTTCAAATCCTAGTAATAAATTATTGCTTGATGGATTATTATGACCATGTAATGTTAAATTTCCTTGAAAATCATATACTTTATCACTATCTGCAACATAATATGGATTTAAACTGGAAAACATTATTGTCCCTTTTCCTGTATCTGTTGGTCTAGTCATATCATAGTTACCTCTTATTGTAACAGAGTGATTAGCAGCATCACTAAAAAATGCTGCTAAATTTGTTCCAGTAGAATCTGGTGTTAGTGTTGCATTTTCTAAACCTCCACTAGGAGATCTTCCTGAAGCAACCAAGTTTGTTCCGCTCCATTTAGTTCCTGTTCCATCTGAACTTATTTTTAATGTATCTGCCCCTCCATTTCCTGTTACATAATCTCCAAAATTTTCAATTATTGTATCTCCCTTAGGAACTCCTGAACTTGATCCCTGTCCAAAACCTGTTCCATTAAATGTTAAATCAATTGGATTAAAAACAGATATATCTGGCTTATCTGGATCCTTAGGTGGTTTAGGTAGTGGTATGACTGCTGGTGTAAACCCAGCTGGTGTAGCAGGTGGTGTAACTGTAGGTGCATTTATTGTTGGTGCTGCTGCTACTTCTGGTGTACTTGGAGTTACATTCACTTCTGACACTGCTGCAACTGTTATCCCTTGCAATGTTGGAACTGTACTTGGTGTAGTTACACTTAGATTTGGTTCATTAGGAGCTTCCATTTCACCTATTGCAACTTCTTCAGGAGCTGTCAATGTTATTTCTCCCACTTCAATTGTTGGTGGAGTAACAACTGGAGCTGTTATATCTTTCTTTACTACTGTTTTTTCAACTATCGTTTTCTCAGCTACTGCTTTTGGTGTTATATTTGCTCCAAAATCTATACTATCAACAAATTCCAATGGATTTTTTACTATTCCATATTCTCCATAATATTTCCCATTAGAAAATTGTCCATATCCCATATTTCTTCCATAAGAAGCAGAATATTCAGGCCCATTAAAGTTACTTTCTGTTTTGTTCTTATTTTTGCTATAATTTCCCCAATTAGCAAAGATAAATCCTTGATATGATTTTTCTAATGGTTTTACCCAAAATTCTCCTCTTTGTGTTAATTTCTTTATCTTTAATTCTATTTATTTTTTCAAGCTTTTTAAAACTGAAGTATATAATTATTATTTTAAATAAAATCCAACTTATAGGAAGATTCCAAAATCTATTTTTAATCGTATTATTAAGGAGATCAGGCAAAATCCATAAAGGATCTACTGGAACATAAAATAAAAAGATAATTATAGATATTATGTCAGGTACTATAAAATACCTCAAACATTTTTCTTTATATAAAATTTTTATCATTCTCTAAATCTCACTTCTCAAAAATTATCTCACATAATTTTCATAAAACTCATAAACCTTTCCACTCTCAATCGCTTCCAAAACCATATCCTTCGCCTTCGCAGGATGGTCCACTACATTCGCAGTATAAAGCCCAAACATCGCATTTAACACAACTATATCGAATTTTGCTGATTTTTCTTCACCTTTTAATATTCTTATCAAAATTTCAGCATTTTCCTCTGGAGTTCCGCCTTCTATTTCAGAATGAAAAGCTCTTTTAAATCCAAAACTTTCAGGAGAAATTGTATATTTAAGAATTTGATCTCCTTTTACTTCAATAATTTTAGTGTCATCACAAATTGTTATTTCATCAAGCCCATCATTTCCACGAACAACCAACGCATGTTCTCTTCCCAATAGTTGTAATGTTTTAGCATATAATCTGTGAACAGGTTCATGATAAAGTCCAACTAACTGATATTTCAACTTTGTATTTGGATGAAGAAGCGGTCCTAAAATGTTAAAGACAGTTCTTATTCCAAGGCGACTTCTAACTTCTCGCACTTCTCCGACTAATTTATGGAAAAATGGTGCATGGAAAAAGGCAAGATTTTTTTTGTGTAACTTTTCAATTTGAGTTGCCAGTGATTTTTCAAGAGGCACTCCTAATTTATCAAGTACATCGCTGCTTCCACTTTTACTGGAAATTGCACGGTTTCCATGTTTTGCGACAGTCACTCCCATTGCTCCCAGAATAAATGCAACAGCTGTTGAAATATTTATTGTCTTGAATCCATCACCACCAGTTCCGCAGACATCAATCATTGGAGTTTCATCTTCAAAAGTTGTGCTGTATTCTAAAATATTATTTACAAAAGCAGTTAATGATTCTGGATAAAGGCTTTTTTCTGAAATTAACACAAGCAATGCTCCAAGCTGCACAATATCATAATTTTTATCATCAATAATTTTACAGATTTCTCTAAAATCAGTATCTGTCAATGCAATGTTTTCTTGTAATTTTTTCAAATATTTATCCATGTTTTCAAAGTTTCCTTTCTTTTTACTATTTTCAAAATTTTTATTTTTTTGCAAATTTTCTGAAACTTCAATATTTAAAAAGTTTCGTATTATATTTTTCCCATATTCTGTAAAAAACGATTCTGGATGAAACTGTATCCCAAAAATATTTTTACTTTTGTGTTCCACAGCCATCACAATCCCATCTTCAGACCTTGCCGTAACTTCAAGCTCTTCTGGAATATTTTCAACATAAAGCGAATGATACCTCATGACTTTAAATTTTTTTGGCAAGTTCTTAAATAACACAGAATTTTCCGATAAAACTGTAATTTCTGAAGTCTTACCATGCAATGGATTTTCAAGCCTTTTTATTTCTCCACCAAAATTCATCCCAATTGCCTGATGCCCAAGGCAAATCCCCAAAATTGGAATATTTCCCAGCTCATCAATATTATTTAAAATTTCAAGGCAAATTCCACTATCCTTTGGATGCTTTGGACCTGGAGAAAAGATTATTTTATCAGGATTCATTTTTTTTATATCATCAACCGTAATCGCATCATTTCTCACAGTAATTACTTCATCATCAGTCATTTCCTTCAAATACTGCTCAACATTAAAAACAAACGAGTCGTAATTATCAATCATCAAAATCATTTATTTCACATCCTTCCCTTTTTCATTTTTATTTTCCTCATTTTTAACCTTTTCAACTTCTCTTTCTTCTTTGCAGAATTTCTTAAAAATATTCAGTACAGACGCTCTTTTATGGCAAATTTCATCATATTCCTTTTCCTTCACCGAATCAAACACAATTCCAGCCCCAGCTTGAATAAACACATTTCTAACCTTGTCAACCTTATTCAAGTCATAATTTTTATTTTCAAAAAATGCAGTTCTAATAATAATCGCAAGCTGAACATCCCCATTAAATCTCAAAAATCCGATTCCTCCCGCATAAACATTTCTCTTAAATACTTCTAGTTCTGAAATAATCTGCATAGCACGAATCTTGGGTGAACCAGAAAGTGTTCCCGCTGGAAGAGCTTGAGCAATAACTTCAAATATCGACACATCTTTTCGCTTTTTCCCGTAAACATCAGTCACAATGTGCATTACATGCTCATAATTTTTAATATGCATAAGATTTTTCACAACCACCGAGCCACTTTCAGCAAATTTTCCAATATCATTCCGTGCCAAATCCACAAGCATTCGATGTTCAGCACATTCCTTTTCATCATTTAACAAATCATTTGCTAAAAATGCATCTTCATTGGCATCTTTTCCCCTTGGGCGAGTTCCAGCAATGGGAGCGATATAAATATTATCTGATGAAATATCAACTAGGATTTCAGGGCTTGAACCGACAATATCTCCATATTTTGTAGGAAAATGATACATATATGGACTAGGATTAGCCTTTGACAATTTTTCATAAAAATCAAGAGAATCCATATTTGTCGCAAGTTTCAACTGTTCACTTAGCACAACCTGAAAAATATCCCCAGCCTTGATGTATTCCTTTGCTTTTTCAAGAATGCCGTAAAAATGTGATCTTTCCTCATCAAAATCTGTTTTTATATCATAAAGCAATTCACTATTTTCAGTTCTTTTCTCAATTTCATCATTCAAAAAATCAAAATATTTTCTTTCGTCCCCATAAAATGAATATTCCTTGCTAGTCTTTGAATAATGCAAATAAGCCTTCGCATTGGCAAAAATAAACTGCGGAAACTTAAACTGCTCTCTTTCTATCTTTTCAATCTTCTCAAAAAAATGTATCGACTCATAGGCAAATGTCCCAAATAGCCCTGCAAACGGAGCAACCTTTTTTTGCTTCACAAAAGAATTATAAATTTTCTTCAAGGAATCATAGCTATATTCATTAGAATCAAAATATTCACAGTCAATCCCAATAATAACTTGCCGTTCATCTTCAGCAAAATAAGAATTATTAAATTTTTGCCTGATAACAGAATAATAATAAGTAGGTTTATTTATCAACATAAAATTTCTCACTTTCTCCAATTTTTTCTCTTTTTACTTTTCTTCTTTCTCTTTTTCTAAATCTGTTGAAATTTATAAAAAAATTCTCTTAAACTATTTTACCGTCTAAGAGAATTGAATAAAATAAAAGCATTGATTTTTACTTCACCAATGCTTTTTTCATAATATTTATAATCGTAATTACAATAAATCTCAACATAGCTGGCAAAAAATATTAAATTGTATTTAATTTTTTCCACCATATCCAACTATGTCTAATCATCGTAATCACTCCTTAAAATTTATTTTACTATTAATTTACAAATACTATATCATAAAAAATATATTTTGTAAAATATATTTTATTAATTTAACCATAAATTTCGCTAATGATTAATTTATACTTGCTGTCCCGTTTTCTTCTTGAAGTTTTTTATCATCCCATAATTTAAAGAATGGATAGTAAATAGCCGCTGTTATGAAGAAGTTTACTACTTGTATGGCTGCTCCTGTCCAATGGCTCGTTGCGAGAAAACCGGATATGAAAGGCGGTGTTGTCCAAGGCAAGGCAACTCCAGTTACTTTTGCAACTAACCCTGAATACATCGCTAGATAAGTAACCATTACTGTAACTAACGGAGCCAATATAAATGGAATGATTAAAATAGGGTTCATAACTATTGGAAGTCCAAATAAAATAGGTTCGTTAATATTGAAAAAAGCAGGACCAATTGCTAATTTACCAATTTCTTTAAGCTGTTTGCTCTTAGAAAGGAAAAGTAGCATAATAGCAAGAGAGAAAGTTGTTCCAGAACCTCCCATATTATGAAAAATATCAAAAAACTGAGTTGTAACTATATTTGGAAGAGGCTTTCCAGCACTAAGCGCAATTCTGTTTTGATCCATTAGCGTATCTAATACAGGTTTTGCTATACCTCCCGTTACTAGATTTGAACCGTGTATTCCGGCAGACCATAATAAATTAGTTATAAAAGAAAGTCCCATCATTCCAAAGAAAGATCCTCCTAATGCTGTAAGTGGTTTAGTCAAGACCATTTCAACAACTTTATGTATATTTCCAAATGGAGAAACTTCAAATAAAATTCTTATTATCAATGCAGTCATAATAACAAAAAATCCTGGAATTAATGCTGCAAATGATTTTGATACTGCAGGTGGTACAGAATCAGGCATTTTAATAACAATATTCTTTTTCACAATAAAGTTTACAATTTCTATTGCCAAAAGAGACATTATTATAGCTACAAATAATCCTCCACTTCCCATACTAGGCAGTGGGATACCATTATGAAATGGAGTTACAAGTAAAAATGCCAAAACTCCTAAGATTGTACTGGAAATTTCATCTAATTTATAGTGTTGAGCCAATTTATATGAAATACCGATACACGCAATAAATCCTAACAAATTAAATGTTACATCAACGGGATAAGATAACCATTTTGCGATAATTTGTCCAACTGCATTGTATTTATAAAAATTAGCTAATGCTGGTATTGGCAAGTTTCCTAAAATCAAAAATACAGATCCTGCAATAATAAATGGCAATGTAATGACCATTCCATCTTTGATTGCCGCTAAATGTCTCTGATTAGCCACTTTTACAGCGACAGGCATTAACTTTTCTTCTAAAAACTGTGTAAATTTGTCCATAATATTAGCCATATTAATTCCTCCTAAAAAATGATTATTTTAAAAATTCAATATCTTCAGCATGAAAAACAAATTCTCTTTTATAAAAACAAATACCGGTATTCATGGTTTAAAATCATTTACCGGTATTTGAACTCTAACAAAAGTATAATATAAATTGAGCTATTTAATTAAATTTAACGCCTGATCTAACACTTTTGCCCCATTCATCATTCCATAATCAACCATATTAATTACATCTATGTTAATGTTATTTTCTTCAGCGATTTTTTGAGCTTCTGGTAAGGCATATTTAACCTGCGGCCCCAATAAAACAACGTCAGCTTTTGGAAATTCTTCTTTTGCCTTGTCAAGTGGTTCTGCCCAAATTTCAGCTTCAACTCCTCTTTTTTCAGCCTCAGCTTTCATTTTGTTTACCAATAGGCTAGTAGACATTCCTGCTGCACAGCATAATAAGATTTTTTTCATTTCGGATCATCCTTCCTTATTTTATTTATTTTTTTAAGTATATTTTCATTGTTTTATATTCCAATGAGCTTAACTTCCATATTTATAGTATACCACCAATTTGTTAGAAGTCAAATTTTATAAAAAAATAATATTTTTTCGTCTATAATCTGTTTTAAATATCGAAAAAATAAGTTTTTATAAAATAAAAACTAGAATAAACGATAAAAAAACATATATTTTTTCGTTTATTATTTTAAATGATTATTCCAAAAAAAAATAAAATTTTTATAGGAATTTTATGATTTTTATTTGGCTTTTAGCATTTTGGAAGTACTTTATATAGATTTTGAAGTCAGTAAAGCTCTGTTCCATTGTCTGTTCATTTTTTAAAGTAAGAATTTCGTTAAAATATCCATCATCAACTAGTACTCTAAGTTCATTTTCCAAATTATTCTGACGCATGAGATTGGATATATCAAGCTGAAGAAAAAAAGGAGTACGGTATTTTCTTTTTATGTTCAAAACCTCTGATTCATGTTTTAAGTTATTTTTTAAGGATTGTCCCAAATCAAGCAGCAAAACTTTTTTTAACTGCTTTTCTATATTATTTTTAAATTGCTTTTTTGTAAAAATAACATTTGTATAAACGTAATCGTAATTTTTCTTTAAAATATACTTTTTTATCAATTCATAAGTAGCATGAAAATCTTTTACATCATTTTTTATCAAGTCCATAATGCTGTTTATATGCTGAACAAGCTCCTTGTTTTTCTTTTCAGAAGATTTACTGTTATTGATTATTTTAAAACGAATTTTTTCCACTTTATTATTTATATGTTCTCCAACCTTAATTTTTTCATAAACAACCTTAATGTCAGAAAAAAGATTTATGGTTTCAATTGCTTTTTTTAAGATCTGTTTTTCAAAGTCAAAAAAACGCTCATATTTATCTCCAGTATCAAACATTTCTTTTAGTCTTTCTAACGTAATTACAGTATCATTATTATAATTTTTATCAGAAATCAAATAAGCATAAAAATTATAAGTAGTCTCATCTCCCATAAAAACCAGAAAGTCAAATCTAAGAAGTGAGAATAAAGTATTGTTTCCCCGAGCATTTTGAATTTCTCTTGCAAATTGAAACTCAATTTTGGAATAAACAATATTGTAAGACACCAAAATTGGAAATCGTCCATAAAGCACAATTTTATCATTACTAAAAATCGAAAATTCCAGCTTTTTCACTTGTAAATTATCCAAAAATTTTTTCAATTGTTCAAATGTAGAAAATTTAAGCACATCTAATATTTCATTTAAATCAACATCTTGTAAAATAGTTACTTTCTCAAATTTTTCCAGCAATTTATATTCCATAAAAAGAAACTTTAAAAAATATTTTTCTTTTTTATTCAATACTTTTGAAAATGAAATTTTTATTTTTTTATTTTCTAAAAAATGTTTGTTAATTGGTGCATAAATATCCATAATGTGATTTTTCTCCTTTAATAAAGATTTTGTAAAATATTTTATTATAAATTTATATTTTTTTAAAATTTTCAATATATATTATACACGAAAAAATATGTAATTGTAAATCGTTTATTTTCTTAGAATATCGGATTTATGCTTTAATTAATAATAAAATTAATAAAAATAGACGAAAAATAAATTAAAAGTATGAAAAATTGACATACTGGGAAACGTGTGTTATAACAAAATTAAGAAGAAATTTTAATATAAAATTTGATAAAACAAAAAATAATTATTTAGGAGGATTTATTATGGCTGAAGAAGTATTGGATATTGAAATGATTGCAATGACATTGATTGGACACGCAGGGGAAACTAAAAGTTTGGCTTATCAGGCTATGAAGGCTGCAAAAGAAGGGAAGTTTGATGAAGCGGAAGAATTTATGAAGCAGTCTACTGAGGAAATGCTGAAGGCACATGAATTACAGACAGATTTGATTGTAAGGGAAGCTGGAGGAGAAAAACTTGATGTTGGTCTAATTATGGTTCATTCTCAGGATCATTTAATGACAGCGATTTTGTTTAAAGAATTGGCAAAGGAATTTATTGAAGTTTATAAAAGATTAGAACAAAAGATAGACAAAAAATAATTGGGAATAATAAAAAATAGAAAGGTTAATATTATGCTAACAGTAGGGTTTATTGGAAATGGTAAAAGTGCGAACAGGTATCATTTGCCATTTGTGTTGCAAAGAAAAGATAAAATAAAAGTAAAAACAATTGTAACTAGAAATTTGGAAAATAAAACTTGGAAACGGATAGATGGGATTAATTATACTGACAAAATTGAAGAACTTTATAATGATCCTGAAATTGACTTGGTTGTTATTTGTTTAAAACCTGATTTACATTACCGTTATGCTAGGGAAGTCTTAGAGCATAATAAAAACTGTCTTGTGGAAAAGCCTTTTACTGAAACACTAGAAGAAGCACAGGAGCTTTTTGAATTGGCAAAGAAAAAAAGATTAATTGTACAGCCGTATCATAACAGAAGATTTGATAGTGATTTTTTAACTACAATGAAGGTAATTGAAAGTGGAAAATTAGGAGAAATTTTAGAAATTGAATCTAATTATGATTATTACAGGGCAGAAGTTCCTGAAAATGTAAAGGAATACGATGGTAAAGCAGCAAATACATTTTTATATGGCCATGGAACGCATGTTTTAGATCAAGTAATTTCACGATATGGTAAGCCTGATAAAGTACATTATGACGTAAGACAGCTTCTTGGAACAAATCGGATGAATGACTATTATGATATAGATTTATTTTATAAAAGAGAAAATGGAAAAAGTCTGAAAATTACTGTAAAAGGAAGTTATTTCAGAGTAAAACCTAGAGCCTCGTTTATTGTGTATGGAACAAGAGGGTGTTTTATAAAAGAAACGGAAGATAGACAGGAAGAACATCTAAAACTATTTTATATGCCAGATCATCCAGATTTTGGAATTGACTCGCCTAAACATTATGGAACATTAATTTACTATGATAACAAGGGAAATTATCACGAAGAAAAAGTAATTTCAGAAAAAGGTGATTATGGCAGAGTTTATGATGATTTATATGAGGCAATAAAAAATGGAAAAGAAAAAACTATTAAGGATGAGGAAATACTTTATCAAATAAAGATTTTGGAAGAAGGAAGTAAGAATTTAAAATAAATTTTTGATAATTTATAAAAATTAATAGAATTAATTAACCTATTTTGAATTTTTTCAATTTGGAATAGGTTTTTTTATTAAATTACTTAGGATTAAAAATAAAATTGTTTTAAAGTTAGATTCCAAAATCAATTTTTAAATTTTTTAAAAATATGTTATAATGTCTATAAGTTTTAAAAAATTAGGAGGAAAAATAAATGTCTGAGGGCAGTTTATTATTACAAATTGTAATAATAATAATTTTAACGGGAATTAATGCTTTTTTTTCCAGTGCGGAAATGGCTATTGTTTCGTTAAATAAAAATAAACTAAAAATATTAATTGAAGAGGGGAATAAAAAGGCAATTTTACTTGATAACTTACTAAAAGAACCGAGTAAATTTCTATCTACTATTCAAGTTGGAATTACTCTGGCAAGTTTTTTCGCATCAGCATCAGCAGCAACTGGATTGTCACAATTTCTTTCAGAAGCTTTAAAACCTTTAAATATACCATATAGCAGCCAAATTTCAATGATTTTGATAACTTTTATATTATCTTATGTTACGCTAGTTTTTGGAGAATTGATTCCAAAAAGAATTGCACTTAGAAATTCTGAAAACATCGCTTTATCATCAGTTGGAGTTATTGTTTTTATTTCAACAATATTCTCTCCATTTGTAAAATTTTTAACATTTTCTACAAATTTAGTACTTACAATTTTGAGAATGAAAGAAGATAATATTGAAGAAAAAGTATCAAAGGAAGAATTGCGTTCTCTTGTAGAAGTTGGTAAAGAACATGGAGTTATTAATGAATCTGAACAGGAAATGATTGAAAATATTATTGAATTTGATGAAAAAATTGCACGGGAAATAATGATTCCAAGAACAAAAGTATTTTTAATTGATAAAAATATTTCAATCCATGAACTCTTTGAAAATAAAGAAATTGGGAAATATTCACGTATTCCAGTTTATGAAAATGAGGCAGACAATATTATTGGAATTCTACTAACTAAAGATTTGATGATGGAAGCCTATAAAAAAGGATTTGATGATATAAAGATATCCGACTTGGTTCAAGAGGCATATTTTGTTCCTGAAACAAAAAATGTAAATGAACTTTTTAATGAAATGCAGCTTGAAAAAAAACATATTACAATATTAATCGATGAATATGGAGGATTTTCAGGAATTGTTACACTTGAAGACTTAATTGAAGAAGTTATGGGAAATATTGATGATGAGTTTGATGATGAGGATTTGTCAATTCATCAAATTTCAAAAAATAAATATCTAGTCAATGGTGATGTTTCATTATATGACTTAAATGACAACTTTCACTTTGAACTTGAATCTAAATATTATGATACTTTAAGTGGTATTTTAATTGAAAATCTTGGATATATTCCAGAAGATAATGAAAATATTGAGCCAATTACAATTAACGGAGTTGTATTTAAACCTCAACGAGTAAGAAATAAAAAAATCGAAAAAGTAGTTATGACATTTGATAAGGAAAAATTAGAAGAAGAAAAAATGAAAAATAAAGAAAATGAAGAGGATTAAATTATAATAAAATAAATGTTAGTTATATATGAAAAAGGGGGGGACAACCCCCCCTTATTAAAATAAAAAAAATAGAAATGGAGTTGATTAATTAAAATGAGCACATCTAATGTTCAAGAAACAAGCGTTTTAAAACGACTTTTCCCGCTTTTAACAAATGAAAATGTCAATATGAAAAAGGAAATTATGGCAGGAATTACAACATTTCTTACAATGGCATACATAATCGCCGTAAATCCAAATATTTTATCAAAAACAGGAATGGATGCAGGTGCATTAGTTACAGCAACTTGTTTTTCAGCTGCACTTGGTTGTTTCCTTATGGGACTTATTGCAAATTTACCTTTTGCTCTTGCTTCTGGTATGGGATTAAACGCATTTTTTGCATTTACAGTTGTACTGAAAGGCGGAATTAGCTGGCAAACTGCCTTAACTGCTGTATTTTGTGAAGGTATTATATTTATTGTTTTGACACTTTTTAAAGTACGTGAAGCTGTAGTAAATTCTATCCCAGAAAATATGAAACATGCTGTTACTGGTGGAATTGGAGTATTTATTGCATTTGTAGGTTTTTCAGGAAGCGGGCTTGTTGTCTTAAATGAATCTACAAAAGTAAGTATGGGGCATTTTTCTCCAGCTGTTATTATTTCATTCATTGGACTAATTTTAATATCTATTTTAGATAAAAAAAATGTACGTGGTTCGATTCTTTATGGAATTGTTTTAAGCTCTTTGATAGCTTGGGGATATGCTCTTTTGAATCCTGTACATGCAAAGGAATTGGGAATTTATTTACCATCTGGTATTTTTAAATATGAGTCAATGATGCCTGTTATGGGGAAATTGGACTTTTCATTATTTACAGATTTTAAAATGTTTGGAAATTTATTTGTCATAATTTGTACATTCCTATTTGTAGACTTTTTTGATACTGTCGGGACATTGATAGGAGTATGCTCAAAGGCAAATATGCTGGATGAAAACGGAAATGTACCAAATGTAGGACGTGCCCTAATGGCAGATGCAATAGCAACTACAGCTGGTGCCGCACTTGGAGTTTCAACAGTTACAACTTATGTGGAAAGTTCAACAGGAGTTATCGCAGGCGGAAGAACAGGATGGACAGCCATCACAACAGGAGTTTTATTCCTAATATCAATGTTTTTCTCACCAATATTTATTTCAATACCAGGATGTGCCACAGCTCCAGCCTTAATTTACGTTGGTTATTTAATGCTAAGTTCAGTTAAAAACATAGATTTGCATGATGTCTTGGAAGGTGTTCCATCATTTATCACAATCACTACAATGGCTTTGACTTATAGCATCGGAGACGGATTAACATTAGGAATTTTATCCTACGTATTAATAAATTTATTTTATAATTTATTTTCAAAAAAAGAAGACAGAAGACCTGTTTCTTGGGTAATGATCATTTTAGGAGCACTATTTATAGTTAAACTATTATTTATGTCGTAATTAGATACTTATAGATTAAAAAAAATATGATCTCTTATACATTAATTTGTATTTGAAATCATATTTTTTATTATATTTAAATTCCTTAATAATTTTAAAGGAAATTTATTTTTTTAAAAAGTAACTCCTCTTTTAAATTTTCCTTCATATTCAATTGGCTCTGTTCCCGCCTTAAACAATGCTGTTCGTTTATTTACACCATCTCTGTCAAGAAGTCCAATTTGCAAGTCAATATCTCTTGTTGTCAAATCTTTTCTCGTAATATAATCATCTATAAACTCAAAAACTCCAACGTTATAATTTGGTAAATCGACTACCGCCTGCATATAATTCTTCCAAATTGGTGCAGCTGCAGCTCCTCCTGTCATTCCAGGTCCCATCGACTTATTGTCATCATTTCCAACGTAAACTACTGTCGCAAGAGTCGGTGTATATCCTGTAAACCAAGCTGAAACATAATCTGAAGTTGTTCCTGTTTTTCCAGCCATTGGAATCAATTTTCCATCTTTGAATACTTTGGCTGATTGACCAGTTCCATAATTTACAGCATTTTCAAGCATATAAGTCAATATTGCAACATCTTTAGAATCATAAACTTTTTTCATTTTAGGTTTAGCTTCATAAATTACTTCACCGTATTTATTTTCAATTTTGTAAATATATTGAGGCTGTACTTGATAACCTCCATTTGCAAGTGCAGCGTAAAACATCGCCATATCTATTGGTCTTATAGAAATTGAACCAAGTGCCAGTGTATAATTCTTAGGAAAATCTCCACCAACAATTCCTGCATTACGCCAGACTTTTTCAGCTGAATCAATTCCCACATATTGCAATAATTTTACTGGTATCACATTATTTGAAATTTCCAATGCTTTGGCAAGTGTCATGCTGTCCCTATAAACTCCATCATAGTTTTTCGGACTCCAATTTCCAATTTTTACTGGGGAATCTTCCATAACACTATTCATTGCCATTTTCTTTTGTAATGCAGCAAGATAAACTACTGGCTTAAATGAGGATCCAGGTTGTCTTAATGAACTCATCGCACGATTAAAGTTACCTTTTTTGTAATTTTTCCCCCCAACCATTGCTTTTACAAATCCATTGCTTGGATCAATAGAGAGCAAGGCACCATTTAGATTTGCACGGCTCTTTAGATTATAATTATTATTGAATGCTGTATAAGCTGCTCTTTGTAAATCTAAATCAACTGTTGCATAAATTTTATATCCATCAAATAAGAATTTTTGATCTTCTTCAGGTATTTTCAATATTTTTCTTACTT
>ERZ772926.700-NODE-700-length-17841-cov-4.323738_pt1 | contig 17841 bp, 18 predicted proteins | sample MGYA00511136_ERZ772926 | MGnify/ENA primary metagenome ERZ772926 (study PRJEB29015, sample SAMEA2737917) | human oral metagenome | biome: human oral; feature: human-associated habitat; material: dental | place: China | collected 2153 ... | reverse complement strand
GAGATGTTGCCAAGCCTTTTGAGGAAATTAAGCGTGGCCAGCGGGCTATTTACCGCGGTTTGCATAGTCTTTTTGAAGAAACCTTAGATCGGCCTGATTTAACAGCCAGTCTCTTGCCACTTGGAGATGGTCTTCTTATGATTAGAAAAAAATGAGATATCTGAAATTATCCTGTTATTTAAAAGTTTTTAGCAAAATTTAAGATATCAAGTTAGATTTGTGGTACAATAGACAAAGTGAATTTATATAAAAGCGAGGAGAAAAACATTCTATGAAGAAAAAATTGTTCGCAGGAGCTGTGACACTTTTATCCGTTGTTGCGTTAGCTGCGTGTTCGCAAGCAGATGGTAAAGACATTATTACCATGAAGGGAAACACAATTACGGTTAATGAGTTTTATGATCAAGTTAAGAGCAATGGAGCTGCTCAGCAAGTCTTGCTTCAAATGACGATCAAGGAAGTATTTGAAAATAAATACGGTAAAAAGGTAACCGATAAAGAGGTGACAGAAGCCTTTGATAAAATGAAATCAGCCTATGGCTCTGCTTTCCAAAAGGTTCTTGCACAAAACGGATTGACCGAAGATGCCTACAAGGATCAAATTCGAACCAATAAATTGGTTGAGTATGCTGTAAAAGAAGCTGCAAAAAAAGAATTGACAGATGAAAACTATCAGGCTGCCTTTGCAAATTATACACCAGAAGTGACTGCTCAAATCATCAAGCTGGACAGCGAAGATAAGGCTAAAGAAATCCTTGAACAGGCTAAAGCGGAAGGTGCTGATTTTGGTCAAATCGCAAAAGATAACTCAACAGATGCAGCAACCAAAGAAAAAGGTGGAGAAGTGAAGTTTGATTCTGGCTCGACAGATGTTCCAGATGCTGTGAAAAAAGCTACTTTTGCCTTAGAAGAAAATGGAATTTCAGATGTTATAACTGTTCGAAGTTCTCAAAATTATAGCTCCAGCTTCTATATTGTTAAGTTGGTCAAAAAATCTGAAAAATCTTCAAATTGGAAGGATTATAAAAAGCAGCTGAAAGAAGTTATTTTAACGCAAAAACAAAATGATGCTAGCTTCATTCGCTCAGTTGTAGCCAAAGAGTTGAAAGATGCAAATATTAAGGTGAAAGATGCTGCTTTCCAAAATGTTTTTGCACAATATATTGAATCAGAAACCTCAGATTCATCTGCCTCTGCTTCCTCAAGTGCTGCCAGCAGCTCAGAAACTTCTGAGTCCAGCTCAGCAGCTGAAAGCAGTTCTTCATCAGCTGCAGAATAAGGTTGACGAAAAGAGAATAAGCAAGTATAATAAGACTGGTGAGAATTGATTTTTCAAGTTCTTAGTTCAGAGAATTGGCGGTGCTGCGAGCCATCTGAGACGGGAAATCATGCTACTCATCTTGGAAAATAGAATATGAAATGAGAATGACAAGTTCATTGAATGAAGGTGGTACCGCGGTTTTTCGCCCTTCAGACAAGGAACTTGTCTTTTATATTGACTGTGGAGGTCAAACGATGAAAACCTATTTGGTCAAACAGAAATTTCGCTTAGGAGGCGAACGTTTTGATATCAAGGATGATCGAGGCAATGTAGAATACCAAGTGGAAGGATCTTTTTTCCAGATTCCTAAGACTTTTACCATCTACGATGCACAGGGGCAGACTGTCAGCCAGATTACCAAAACCTTTCTAACTTTCCTGCCCCAGTTTGAGATCAAGCTCAGCAACGGACATAGCTTTTATATCCGTCAGAAATTCACGATTTTGCGTGATAAGTATAAATTTGATAATTTGGGGCTACGAGTTGAAGGGAATATCTGGGATTTAAACTTTCGTCTGCTGGATGACAGCAATCAAGTCGTTGCAGAGATTGCCAAGGAGCTTTTCCATCTAACCTCTACTTATCAGGTTCATGTCTATGATGAGACTTATGCAGATTTGGTCATCTCCCTCTGTGTCGCTATTGACTATGTCGAGATGCTGGAAAGCTCGTCCTCGTAATACAACTATTTTTAGAAAAAATTTAAGGAGAAAAATAAATGAAACAAATGTCAAGTGCTCAGGTTCGTCAAATGTGGCTGGATTTTTGGGCAACTAAAGGTCATGCAGTAGAACCATCTGTCAGCTTGGTGCCGGTCAACGATCCAACCTTGCTCTGGATTAACTCTGGTGTTGCGACTCTCAAGAAATACTTCGATGGAACTATTATTCCGGAAAATCCTCGGATTACCAATGCTCAAAAAGCCATTCGGACCAACGATATTGAAAATGTCGGAAAGACTGCCCGCCACCATACCATGTTTGAAATGCTGGGCAACTTCTCTATCGGCGATTACTTCCGTGATGAAGCCATTGAGTGGGCTTACGAGCTTTTGACTAGCCCTGATTGGTTTGACTTCCCTAAAGACAAGCTCTACATGACCTACTATCCAGCTGACAAGGACTCTTACAACCGCTGGATTGAAATGGGAGTGGATCCAAGTCACTTGATCCCAATTGAGGACAACTTCTGGGAAATCGGTGCGGGACCTTCTGGGCCAGATACAGAGATTTTCTTTGACCGAGGCGAAGCTTTCGACCCAGAAAATATCGGAGTCCGTCTCTTGGAAGAAGATATTGAAAATGACCGTTATATCGAAATCTGGAATATCGTCTTGTCACAATTCAACGCTGACCCTGCTGTACCGCGCAGCGAGTACAAGGAATTGCCACACAAGAACATTGATACGGGCGCTGGTTTGGAGCGTTTGGTGGCGGTTATTCAAGGGGCTAAGACCAACTTTGAAACAGACCTCTTCATGCCGATCATTCGTGAAGTTGAGAAGTTGTCTGGTAAGGTCTACGACCAAGATGGCGACAACATGAGCTTTAAGGTTATCGCTGACCATATCCGTTCCCTTTCATTTGCAATCGGTGATGGTGCCCTTCCTGGAAATGAAGGCCGTGGTTATGTCCTTCGTCGTCTGCTTCGTCGTGCTTCCATGCATGGTCAAAAATTGGGTATCAATGAGCCTTTCCTTTACAAACTCGTTCCAACTGTGGGCAAGATTATGGAAAGCTACTATCCAGAAGTCCTTGAAAAGAAAGACTTTATTGAAAAGATTATCAAGAGTGAAGAAGAATCTTTTGCTCGTACTCTGCACTCTGGTCAGCATTTTGCCCAAGGTATCGTAGCAGACCTGAAAGAAAAAGGCCAAACAATCATCTCTGGTCAAGATGCCTTCAAACTCTACGATACTTACGGTTTCCCGCTGGAGTTGACCGAAGAAATCGCTGAAGAAGCAGACATGACTGTGGACCGTTCTGGCTTTGAAGCGGCTATGAAAGAGCAGCAGGATCGGGCGCGTGCTTCCGTCGTCAAGGGCGGCTCAATGGGCATGCAAAATGAAACGCTACAAAACATCACAGTAGAGAGTGCCTTTAACTACGAAAGAGAAGAGTTGACAGCTAAGTTGGTCGCTATCGTGGCGGATGATGCAGCAGTGGAGTCTGTTGAGACAGGCACGGCTGCCCTTATCTTTGCAGAAACGCCATTCTACGCAGAAATGGGTGGACAGGTGGCCGACCACGGTCAAATCTTTGATGCAGCAGGCAATCTGGTAGCGCAAGTAAGGGACGTGCAAAAGGCACCAAATGGTCAGCCATTGCACACTGTAGAAGTTTTGGCTCCTCTGGCTCTCGGTCAAAGCTATAAACTGGAAATTGACCACAGCCGCCGCCATCGTGTGATGAAAAACCACACGGCGACTCACCTCTTGCATGCAGCCCTACATAATGTTCTTGGCAACCATGCAACCCAAGCAGGCTCTCTGAACGAAGTAGAATTCCTGCGCTTTGACTTTACGCATTTCCAAGCGGTGACAGCAGAAGAGCTGCGCGCTATTGAGCAAGAAGTCAATGAGAAAATCTGGGAAGCTCTTGCCATTGAGACAGTAGAGACAGATATTGACACGGCTAAGGAAATGGGGGCCATGGCCCTCTTTGGCGAAAAATATGGTAAAGAAGTTCGTGTCGTAATCATCGGCGACTACTCTGTTGAGCTTTGCGGAGGAACTCACGTGGGCAACACTTCTGAAATCGGGATTTTCAAGATTATCAAAGAAGAAGGTATCGGATCTGGAACTCGTCGTATCTTGGCAGTCACCAGCAAGGAAGCTTTCGAAGCCTACCGTGAGGAAGAAGAAGCGCTCAAGGCTATCGCAGCGACCCTCAAGACACCGCAAATCAAGGAAGTGCCTAATAAGGTAGAATCTCTGCAAGAACAGCTTCGCCAACTCCAAAAAGAGAATGCTGAGCTCAAGGAAAAAGCAGCAGCAGCGGCCTCTGGGGAAGTCTTCAAGAATGTTCAAGAAGCAAATGGACATCGCTTTATCGCTAGTCAGGTCTCTGTTTCTGATGCAGGTGCCCTGCGTACCTTTGCGGACACTTGGAAGCAGAAGGACTATTCAGATGTTCTCGTACTGGTCGCAGCTATTGGAGACAAGGTCAATGTCCTTGCAGCCAGCAAGACCAAGGACGTCCATGCTGGTAATCTGATTAAGGAATTGGCACCGATTGTAGATGGTCGAGGCGGCGGTAAGCCAGACATGGCTATGGCCGGCGGCAGCAAGCAATCAGCTATTCCAGACCTGCTAGCAGCAGTTGCTGAGAAGTTGTAATATGAGATAATAGATAGATGAAAAGGTCTGCTCTTTGGGCAGACTTTTTTCTGTGCTATCGGCTCCCTTACTTCTCTAAATGAGAAGCAAATAAGCTGCTTTTCGGCAAGAAAGTGTGAATTATTTTAGAATAAATAATGATATTTTCAAAAATATTGCATAAAAATACATAAAATACTTGACAAAGGGAAAATATACGAGTAAAATAAAACGCATATTTATACGGAGGTGTTTTAAAAATATGCGAATTTCGATTGTAGGAATTACTGGTTACTCAGGAATGGAACTCCTCCGTATTTTACTGCAACATCCGCAGGCAGAAGTCGTTTCCCTTCATGCCAGTCAAGATATGGAGGCTCCTGTGTCAGAGCTTTATCCTCATTTGAAGGGGATTTGCGACCTAAAAATAGAAGCTTTCGACAGTCAGGAAATTATGCGACGAGCAGATCTTGTTTTCTTTGCAACGTCAAGCGGAGTGGCTAAAGATTTGTCAAAAGATTTTGTAGAAGCAGGATTTCCAGTCATTGACCTATCTGGCGATCATCGTTTACCAAGGAATATTTATAAAAAATGGTATCAGAAAGAGCCAGCAGAAGACTACGTCCAAAAAGAGTTTATTTATGGGCTGTCTGAGTTTACAGATGTTAGAGGGAAGCGATTTATTGCCAATCCCGGCTGTTATGCAACAGCTACAGAGTTGGCCTTGATTCCCTTGCTGCAGGCTCAGGCTATTGAGCTGGACTCCATTATTGTTGATGCTAAGAGCGGTTTGACAGGGGCGGGGAAAAATCCAGCTGCATCCAGCCATTTTGTCCATGTGCATGACAATTATGTGACTTACAAGTTAAATCAGCATCAGCATATTCCTGAGATTGTGCAGCAGTTGCAGCGTTTTGATGAGGGATTGCAGCAGATTCAGTTTTCAACTTCCCTCATTCCGCTCAATCGTGGCATCGTGGCGACAGTTTACAGCAAGTTGAAGGAACCTTTGACTCGGGAAGAACTGACTGCTATTTATCAGGAATGCTATCAGGACAAGCCGTTTGTCCGTATTCAAGCAGCTCTGCCGAATTTGCACCAGGTTGTCGGTACTAATTATACAGATATTGGTTTTGACTATAATCCTGTGACAAATATTTTAACTGTCGTTGCTGTGCTGGATAACCTGATCAAGGGGGCTGCTGGTCAGGCAGTTCAAAATATGAATCTGATGCTGGGCTTCCCTGAAACAGATGGCTTGCTCAGTCAACCGTCCTATGTCTAGATGAGAAAGGGTTAGATATGAAGATTATTGATGGAACGATTGCCAGTCCGCTAGGCTTTTCGGCTGACGGTTTACACGCTGGCTTTAAGAAAAAGAAGTTGGATTTTGGCTGGATTGTCTCAGAAGTGCCGGCCAGTGTGGCAGGAGTCTATACGACTAATAAAGTCATTGCTGCTCCGCTTCTAGTGACCAAAGCATCAATCCAAAAGAGCCAGAAATTGCAGGCAATAGTTGTAAATTCTGGTGTTGCAAATTCCTGTACAGGCCAGCAGGGGCTGGACGCCGCCTATGAGATGCAGCGATTGACTGCCCAAAAGCTACAGATTGAGTCCGACTTGGTTGGTCTGGCTTCTACAGGAGTCATCGGCGAGCAGCTTCCAATGAATGCTCTTAAAAATGGTCTTTCTCGGATTCTGGTGAGTGGTAAGGCAGAAGATTTTGCTGAGGCTATCCTGACGACAGATACTTGTACAAAGACCTGTGTAGTTACAGAAGAGTTTGGCTCAGACCTGGTAACGATGGCGGGAGTGGCTAAGGGCTCGGGCATGATTCATCCGAATATGGCAACTATGCTGGCCTTTATCACCTGTGACGCTAATATTTCTAGTGCTACCTTGCAAAAGGCTCTCAGTCAGCATGTGGAGACGACTTTCAACCAAATCACGGTTGATGGAGATACATCGACCAATGACATGGTGCTAGTCATGGCTAACGGCTGCCGACAAAATGAAGAAATTCTGCCAGATACGGAAGAATTTGAAAAATTTTCCAAGATGCTCCGCTATCTTATGGCTGACTTGGCTAAGAAAATTGCCAAGGATGGGGAGGGAGCGACCAAGCTGATTGAAGTTAATGTGCGGCATGCCAAGGATGAACAGAGCGGCCGTATGATTGCTAAGAGTGTCGTTGGATCTAGCCTGGTCAAAACGGCTATTTTTGGTCAAGATCCCAATTGGGGCCGAATCTTAGCAGCTATCGGCTATGCGGGAGCAGATGTCTCGGTTGATGACATTGATATTTGGATTGAGGGGATTCCAGTTATGCAGGCTTCTAGTCCTGTGGCTTTTGACCCCGAGGAGACTAGTGATGCCATGGCTGGGGAGCTGCTGACCTTGACGATTGACCTACACGATGGGGACGCTGAAGCTCAGGCCTGGGGCTGCGATCTATCCTATGATTATGTGAAAATCAATGCCCTCTATAGAACCTAAGGAGAAATGCAATGAAAGATGTGATTGTTATAAAAATTGGCGGTGTTGCTGCGCAAAAGCTGTCTACCAAGTTTATCAAGCAAATGCAAGCGTGGATAGCAGCTGGTAAGAAAATCGTGGTCGTTCACGGAGGAGGTCTGGTCATTAATCAACTTATGAAAGAGCGCCAGCTGCCTACTCGCAAGGTTAAGGGGTTGCGGGTGACAGCCAAGTCTGACTTACCCATTATTGAGCAGGCCTTGCTAGGTCAAGTCGGCCGGACGCTAACACAAGAACTGAACGATTCAGATATTGAAAGCCTTCAGCTGGTTTCACATTTGGGAAAGACAGTTTCAGCAGATTTTATCGATAAAGACCTCTATGGCTATGTCGGTCAGGTGAAGGCGATTCAAACTGCCTATCTAGAGCAGCTGCTGGCTGCGGACATGGTACCGGTGCTGGCTTCGCTGGGGGAAAATGATGCTGGTGAGCTCTTAAATATCAATGCAGACTATTTGGCTGCGGCAGTTGCTAGCAGCTTGCAGGCAGAGAAGCTGATCCTGATGACAGATATAGAAGGAGTTTTAGAGGATAAAAAAGTCCTGCCCCAGCTTCTGACCAGTCAGGTTTCCAAGAAGATTCAGACAGGTGTCATCAAGGGCGGCATGATTCCTAAGATTGAGAGTGCTGTTCAGACTGTGCTTTCTGGAGTCGGGCAGGTTTTGATTGGTGACAATCTTTTGACGGGCACCTTGATAGCAGAGGGATAACGATGACTTATTTATTTGAAAACTACAAGCGGGCGCCTATTGAGTTTGTTAAAGCAGCGGGCTCCTATCTGATTGACAGTGAGGGAAAGGTTTATTTGGACTTTTCATCGGGGATTGGCGTAACCAATCTTGGCTTTCACCCGCAGGTCCAGCAGGCTTTGATCCAGCAGGCAGGGCGCATCTGGCACAGTCCCAATCTTTATCTTAGCTCTTTGCAAGAGCAGGTGGCTCAGGAACTGGCAAGTTCTTATGATTATTTGGCTTTTTTCTGCAATAGCGGAGCAGAAGCCAATGAAGCTGCTATTAAGCTAGCCCGCAAAGCTACTGGCAAGCAAGGTATTGTCACTTTTCAGCAATCCTTTCATGGTCGGACCTTTGGCGCTATGGCCGCAACAGGACAGGATAAGATTAAGGAAGGATTTGGTGATGGGGTGCCCCATTTCAGCTATGCGGTTTACAATGATTTGGCCAGCGTAGAAGACTTGGTCAATCAGGATACGGCAGCTGTCATGCTGGAATTGGTCCAAGGAGAATCGGGGGTTCGTCCAGCAGAAGCAGCCTTTGTCAAAAACTTGTCTGATTTTTGCCGACGAGAGGAGATTTTGCTGATTGTTGATGAGGTACAGACAGGTATGGGGCGCACTGGTCAGCTTTATTCCTTTGAGCACTATGGGATTATACCGGATATTGTGACACTGGCTAAGGGTCTGGCCAATGGCCTGCCCGCTGGTGCTCTATTAGGAAAATCCAGCTTGGCTTCCGCTCTTGGACCTGGCAGTCATGGCTCTACCTTTGGTGGCAATAAATTAGCTATGGCAGCCGCCTTGGAGACCTTGCATATCATGAAAGAAGCGGGCTTTCTAGAAGAAGTCAGATCTAAGAGTGATATCTTATTGGAGCAACTGCAGCTTGCTTTTCAGGACCATCCAAAGATTTCCGCTGTTCGCGGCCTGGGCATGATGATCGGGATTGAGACAAGCGCCAGTCTGTCAAGGCTTGTTGAAGCCGCTCGTCAGAAGGGCTTGATTATCCTGACAGCCGGAGAAAATGTTATCCGTCTCCTGCCACCATTGACTATCGGTAGGGAGGAAATCCAGCAGGGTATTGCTATTTTAAAAGAAGTATTTTCAGAATTAGATGAATAAGGAAAAGGATTCAGTTTGAGCTGGATTCTTTTTTTGTCTATGATAATGGTATTTTGACAATGATTATTATTTTTTTGACAAACATACTTGTCAAAAAGAAAAGAATCTGTTACAATACTTTTGAACAGGAAATGGAGGGACGCTTATGAATGCATTCTTATGGTTCTTGCTTCCGATGACTTTTATGGTTTTTATCTTTGGGATTGATTCTTCCAATAAGCTAAAGCGGATGCAGGGACGGATAAAGTCTTTAGAAAGAAAAAGAAAGGGGAACAAAACAATGTCACAATTTTTAAAAGAAATGATTGGAAAGAAGCCGACAATTATGAGCGAGTCAATTGGAACCAATAACTGGCTGGTAAACTGGCTGGGAGTGGATGTGGATGAAGAATGGGTCAAGCTGAGCATGACAGATAAAAAAGGTCAGACCAAGACCAAGCTGATTCGTATTGAAGACATTCGGTCTATCGAGCTTTAGGAGAAGTGGGGGATTTTAATGAAATTAAGAAATCGACTCAAGGAGTTGAGGGCGCGTGACGGTCTCAACCAGACAGAACTGGCTAGGCTGGCCGGTGTTTCCAGGCAGACAATCAGCCTTATAGAGAGAGGCGAATATACCCCATCGATTGTGATTGCCCTTAAGATTGCCCATATTTTCAATGAAAATGTTGAGAATATCTTTCGGCTGGTGGAGGAAGCAGAATGAAGAACCGATTAAGATTCATTTCAAGAGGAGCTAAAACAGTCCTTCAGCCTCAGCATTCTTGTATCATCTATTGTAAAAAAATAAAGGAGAAGAAGTCGTGAAAGAGCAAAAGCGTATATCTACACAGAAAAGAGTTTTATATAATGTCCTTATATTTCTAGCTGGAGCTTTAATAGGTGGTCTGTCTATTTTGTTTTCTGAAACTGGTCTGCTAAAAAACATCAGTTGGTCGACTATTTTTTCTGTTCAACTGCTGCGCCAGCTAGGTAGGGCCAGCCTTATCATCCTCTATCCCTTGGTCTTTTTCTTGATTTATCGGACTCGTAAATACAATGAAGCCTATGAAAAAGAAGCAGATGAGGATAAGAATTATGAATGGTACCGGCTAACCTTTAAAAATCTGGAATATGCGACTATTGTCTTTAATATCAGCAGTGCTATCGTTCTTTTTACGATTTTAGTTGGAGTTGTTTTTATTGGAAATATCACTAATCATAAGAGCCCTCTTCAGTGGAGTCTTATAGATTATGCGATTGCCTTTCTTTATATTATTTTGCAAGTTGTCTTTTTAAAGACAGTTCAGAAGGTGCGGCACTATAAGCTATCAGCCTTTCCGACTACTGAGGAAATAAAAGAATTTGCCCTCTCTTATGATGAGTCAGAGCTGCAAGCCAATTATGAACAGTGCTATCTTATTCTCTTTAATGTAAATCAGAGACTTCTGCCAGCCCTCTATGTTATTTTAGGGATAGTGGGAACTTTCACACCCCTTAATGTCGTTTCCGGTTTTGTAGTTCTGGTGGTAATCCATATCTATATTAATCTTATGTATTATCCAATGGTAAGAAAATATTTCAAATAAGCTTATTTCCCAATGAAAGGCGGAAATTATGAAACTACTGAAAGAACTTGATTTTATCCATAATAAAAAGGTCAATCTGGCTCTGAATATAATGGCTGTATTGCTGATCTTCCCTTTTCTAGCCCTCTTTACCTGGATTGCTATTCTGATGTATGGCAAGGGTAGCGAAGTTTTTCATTTCTTTGATTTATTCTACCTCCTTGTTCTAATGGTCATTCATGAGCTGATCCACGGCTTTTTCTTCAAGGTCTTGGGGGATGAAAATACCAAGGTCAAGTTTGGTTTTAAGAGTGGCATGGCCTATGCGACCAGCCCAGGCAGTCGTTACAGTCGGAAAAGGATGCTTGTCATCATCCTGGCACCTTTCTTTCTGATTAGCCTAGCCCTGACCTTGATCTATGGCTTGCATATTCTAACTGCGGCTTCTTATATCGTCCTTGCTAGCTTCCATGCAGCCGGCTGTGCAGGAGATTTTTTCCTAGCTGTCGCTATTCTTCGGCAGAAGGGTGATATCGCTGTTGAGGATACGGAAGTCGGTATTAATATTTATCAAAAGGAGAATACAAAATGAACAACTTCAAATCAATTGCTTTAGGACTTGTAAAATGGATAGGCTTAATTGCTCTTAGCCTCCTTATAAATGTTGCTCCGATGCTATTCTTGAGGTTCGGGAAGAGTTTACCTATATATGCAGAAATCTTATTGGTAGCCTTGTATCTGATTTTAGTTTTCCTGATTTTTCGTAGCTTGTGGCGGCGTTATCAGAAGCATGTGCCTGAAGAAAAGAAAAAATTCAAACAGTCTGGCAAGGACATCGGTTTTGCTTTTCTATTCTTTTTCCTTGCCAGAGTGGCTGCTATTGTCGGTGTTTATCTCAATCTCATCCTGAGCGGCAATTCCCAGACCAGTAATGACAGCGCTATACAAGGGCTGGGGGGAATGATGTCTTCGCAGCATATCTTTTTTGCCTTGCTCTTTGTTGCAACGATTGCTTTTATCGCTCCTATCATGGAAGAATTAATTTTCCGCGGTTTTGGTACTGCCTTCTTTTTCAAAAATAATCAAAAAGTTTTGGCTGCCATTGTGACTTCTGTGGTCTTCACTCTGCCTCATATCACCCAATTGACAGAGTTCCCAATTTATTTTGCACTTGGACTGGTTTTTTATTTATCCTATGCTCGTCGGGGGAATATAAAAGATTCCATGTTAGTTCATATCCTGAACAATCTCCCTATAGCTATAATACTGCTGCTAGCTATGTTTAAGTAAATCAATCTATAAGGAATCACTATGAAATTAAAAACTTTCTTTACTAATTTTGGCCTTTATATACTTGTCCTCTTGGCCTATTCCTATATTTTTTCGGCTATAGTTGTCTTTACTATAGGTTCTCTGACAGGAGGATTTTCTCAACTATTGATTTTGCCGATTTTTGTCATACTTGCAAGTCTCTATTCTTTTGCCATGTGGAAATGGTACCAGAAAGATTTGAAACTGGAAATCAAAAATACCAAGCTGACCAGTTCTATCTGGCTTCCTAGCGTCCTCTTACTTGCTTTTATTATCTTCCAGCAGCTCGTTCCTATTGAATCTTCTGCCAATCAGAATGCTGCTGTTCAGTTGATTCAGCAGCAGCCAGTCTTTGCCTTTCTATACATGGTAATCTTTGCTCCTATTCTTGAGGAGTTGCTGACGCGAGGATTTTTGGCTAAGTTTCTCTTTCCCAACCAAAATAGCTTGGCGAAAATCCTGCTCTATTTAACTGTATCTGCCAGCTTCTTCTCTCTTCTGCACATGCCGGGCAATCTAGTCCAGTTTCTGGTTTACTTCATCTTGGGAGCCATCTTTGGCTTAGGTTATCTAGCTAAGAAGGATCTGCGCTATGCAATGGGCTTACATCTGGCCAATAACCTCATTGCCTTTGTTCTCATTGTCTTCTTTTAATAGAAAAACTAAATATAAGACAACACTTCTAAAGTTAGACAGAAAAAACTAACAGCAGAAGTGTTTTTCTGTGGAATGGATTTTAAATACCAAACTGCTTTTCTGATCTTTCGAAAGCCAGCAGTTTCAAATTCTTGTGAAAGTGTTTTCCAGATGGTATAATGAGCTATCAAATGAAAAGAGGTTTACTTATGTCTAAAGTCCTATTAATTGTCAACCCTAGTTCGGGGGGCGAAAAAGCCAAGTCCTATGAAGATTTGGCAAGAGAAAAGCTGGCAGAATGTTTCGATGAGGTAGTGGTTAAGCATACTGAAAAAGGCGGAGACGCAGCAGCTTTTGCTAAGCAAGCAGCAGAAGACCATTATGATAGTGTCTTTGTCATGGGCGGCGATGGAACAGTCAATGAAGGAATCAGCGGCCTGGCTGAACTAGACTATCGTCCGACTTTTGGTTTCTTTCCACTAGGTACGGTCAATGACTTGGCGCGTGCTCTTGGCATTCCCCTGGACGCTGAAGAAGCCATTCAGAATCTGGATATCAACAAAGTCAAGCCACTTGATATTGGCAAGATTAACGACCAGTACTTTATGAATGTGGTTGCCATTGGAACTATTCCAGAGTCGATTAACAACGTAGATTCTGAAGACAAGACCAAGTGGGGTAAGTTTGCCTACTTTATCTCTGGTTTTAAGCAGTTGATGGATACTAGTTTTTACGAATTTCACTTAAAGATTGATGGAGAAGAGCGCACGATAAAGAGCAGCACACTCTTGATTGGCTCTACCAACTCAATCGGAGGTTTCGAGAGCATTCTCCCTGAAGCCACTGTCAATGACGGCTTGCTTCATCTCTTGTATCTTAAGGATAAAAATCTCTTGGACACCTTGGTTTCTGTGCCGGATTTGATTTCGGGCAATGGAGAAGAAAGTGATAATATCGAGTATCTGACCTTTAAGGAAATCACAGTTGAGTTGGCTGATGATAAGGCAGAGCTCAGCGTCAACGTTGACGGAGATGAGGGCGACCAATTGCCAGTAACGATTCGTGTCTTGCCATCTCATTTGAATGTGTATTGCTAGTTTTTTTGGGAAAATCAGAAAAGCTAGATGATGTTTGTTTTATCTGTTCTCCTTGCTAGTTTAGATTACAAAACCCCTCTTTCCATATTTTGGAAAGAGGGGTTCTTTGTCTTATAAACCGTAATTATAGTCGTCATCCTGCATGGCTTCAACTTCGCCCAGCAGGTAGCCGTTTCCTACTTGGGAGAAGAAGTCATGGTTGGAAGTACCGGTTGAGATACCGTTCATGACGATAGGATTGACATCGTCCGCTGAGTCTGGGAAGAGGGGATCCTGTCCCAGATTCATCAGAGCCTTGTTGGCATTGTAGCGCAGGAAGGTCTTGACCTCTTCGGTCCAGCCGACTGTGTCATACAGGCTTTCAGTATAGCCTTCTTCATTTTCATAGAGGGTGTAGAGCAGGTCGTACATCCATTCTTTGAGTTTTTCTTGCTCGTCTTCTGGTAGTTCATTAAAACCTAGCTGGAACTTGTAGCCGATATAGGTTCCGTGGACAGACTCGTCACGGATGATCAGCTTGATAATCTCAGCAACGTTAGCCAGCTTGTTATTACCCAGATAGTAGAGCGGAGTGAAGAAACCAGAATAGAAGAGGAAGGTTTCCAAGAAAACGCTGGCTATTTTCTTTTCCAGAGCTGTACCGTTCAGGTAAATTTCGTTAATAATCTCAGCTTTCTTTTGCAAGTATGGATTGGTGTTGGTCCAAGCAAAGATTTCATCGATTTCTGACTTGGTGTTGAGTGTAGAAAAGATAGAAGAGTAAGACTTGGCGTGAACGGACTCCATAAATTGAATGTTGTTGAAGACAGCTTCTTCGTGGGCTGTGCGGACATCCTTACGTAGGGCATCCACACCAGACTCAGACTGGAGAGTATCCAGCAGGGTCAGGCCACCGAAGACCTTGCCGACCAGGTCTTTTTCCTTGTGAGACAGCTTTCTCCAGTCATCCAGGTCATTGGACAGGGGAATCCGCGTATCCAGCCAGAATTGCTCGGTCAGTTTTTCCCAGGTGGACTTATCGATGACATCTTCGATAGCGTTCCAGTTAATGGCTTTGTAGTAAGTTTGCATTCTTTCTCCTTTAGTAGATGGTACGACCTGATGTGGTATCAGCTATCCCTTCTTGGATACTGTCCCAATGCTTCACAATTTTACCTTCCTGTTCATGATGAGGAAGGTAAAATTGTGACATGGTCGAATTTCCTTTTCTTTTTCTAAAATCTCTTGTTAGATGACACAGCTTTCACATTGGTTGGCACCTACTTCGCCGCCATCATCAGTGAAGGTACGGACGTAGTAGATGGACTTGATTCCCTTGTTGAAGGCGTAGTTACGCAGGATAGAAAGGTCGCGAGTTGTTTGCTTGCTTTCTTTTTTCCACTCGTAGAGGCCTTTTGGAATGTCACTACGCATGAAGAGTGTGAGTGAAAGTCCTTGGTCCACGTGCTCAGTTGCAGCTGCGTAGACATCGATAACCTTGCGCATGTCCATGTCGTAGGCAGAAGTATAGTAAGGAATGGTTTCAGTTGACAGACCGGCCGCAGGATAGTAAATCTTACCGATTTTCTTTTCCTGACGTTCTTCGATCCGTTGGGTAATTGGGTGAATTGAAGCAGAAACATCGTTGATGTAGCTGATAGAACCATTTGGTGCAACAGCTAGGCGGTTTTGATGGTAGAGACCGGCCGCTTTTACCTTGTCACGAAGTTCTGCCCAGTCAGCAGCGGTTGGGATAAAGATATCTTTGAAAAGTTCCTTCACACGGTCAGACTTAGGTACAAATTCACCCGTCAGGTATTTGTCAAAGTAAGTGCCGTTGGCATAGTCAGATTTTTCAAAGTTGTGGAAGGTTACACCACGCTCGCGAGCGATATTGTTAGACTCAACCAAGGTCCAGTAGTTCATGAGCATGAAGTAGATGCTGGTGAACTCTACAGCTTCCGCAGATCCATAATCAATCAGTTGTTGCGCCAAATAGCTGTGCAGTCCCATAGCTCCCAGACCAAAGGTGTGCGCCAGACTGTTACCGTTGTCGATAGAAGGCACAGCTGTGATGTGCGAGCTGTCAGTGACAAAGGTCAAGGCGCGTGTCATAGTCCGGATGGATTTTCCGAAGTCAGGCGAAGTCATCATGTTGACGACGTTAGTAGAACCCAAGTTACATGACACATCTGTTCCCAAGTGGAGATACTCTTGTGCATCATTCAAGAGACTAGGTTCTTGTACTTGCAGGATTTCTGAGCAAAGATTGCTCATGATGATTTTACCGTCAATTGGATTTGAACGGTTAGCTGTATCGATATTTACGACATACGGATAGCCAGACTCTTGCTGGAGTTTAGAGATTTCTGTCTCCAAATCACGGGCTTTGATTTTAGTTTTGGTAATCTTAGGGTTAGCGACCAACTCATCGTATTTTTCAGTGATGTCGATATAGGCAAATGGTAGGCCGTATTCACGTTCGATTGAGTAGGGGCTGAATAGGTACATATCTTCATTCTTACGCGCCAATTCGTAGAATTTATCTGGAATTACGACACCGAGTGAGAGGGTTTTAACCCGAACTTTTTCATCAGCATTTTCTTTTTTGGTAGAAAGGAAGGCGATGATATCTGGGTGGAAGACATTGAGGTAAACAACCCCAGCTCCCTGACGTTGCCCCAATTGGTTTGAGTAAGAGAAGCTGTCTTCAAAGAGCTTCATAACAGGCACAACGCCAGATGCAGCCCCTTCATAACCCTTGATAGGCGCTCCAGCTTCCCGCAGATTGCTGAGGGAAATACCGACCCCACCTCCGATACGAGAGAGCTGCAGGGCGGAGTTGATGGAGCGGCCGATTGAGTTCATGTCATCTGTTACTTGGATGAGGAAACAGGAAACCAATTCGCCACGACGAGCTCGACCAGCGTTGAGGAAGCTTGGTGTAGCCGGTTGATAGCGCTGGTGGATGATTTCATTTGCGATATCCTTGGCAATGGCTTCATCTCCGTTGGCAAAGTAGAGGGCATTAAAGAGCACCCGATCTTCCATGCCTTCGAGATAATATTCACCATCATTTGTCTTCAGTGCATACTGGTTGTAGAATTTATAGGCTGCCATGAAAGATTTGAACTTGAAATCTTGAGCATGGATAAAAGCAGACAACTCTTCAATATATTCAGGAGAATAGAGTTGGATAAATTCTTTTTCCAAGTAGTTTTCTTCGATTAAATATTGAATTTTTTCAGTAATAGAAGCAAACTTCATCGTGTTTGGTTCAACATTTTCTTTAAAGAAAGCATCCAAGGCTTCTTTGTCTTTGTGAAGCAGGATTTGCCCATTGACTGGACGATTGATTTCATTATTTAGACGGAAGTAAGTCACATCTTCTAAGTGTTTGAGTCCCATAATTTTCCTTTTTCTAAAATGTTTTTTGCTCTTACAAAATAAAGGGCCCCTACGAATGATAGGAGCGGCAATCAAGCTCTAAATACTAACGAGATTATGATAATTTTTTAAGTTTACCAGGCTGGAAACCAGAAAACGCTTCAGTTGGTGTTTGGATAACAGGCGCTGCATTAAAACCAAGACTTTTGACATGGTCGATGTATTCTGGTTGCTCATCAAGGTTGATTTCGCGATATTCCACATGGTTGGTATCAAGAAAACGCTTGGTCATCTTGCATTGGACACAATCGTTTTTGGAGTAAATAGTCACCATTATAATGATTCCTCTATGCTTTCATTTTCTTAAATTTTAATCTGAACCTAGTATATCTAAAAGCGAATGGGATGTCAACAGTTTTGAACTAAATATTGTGCATGCTTTTATTATTCATCAAATCCGAATACAAGATATAGTGTTTTTGGAATTAGATTGGAAATTATGCAAAATAGAAAAAAGCATTGTCTCGAAAGTAAAAGCAGAGCTACAGAGAAAGCGTCTGATTGAACTTATTCTTCAAAAATGGTATTTAGAACTACCGTTCAGTGAGAAGACAAACAGAAAGTATAGAGAGTGAACAGACTAGAAATACAGAAAGGATAAGTCTAAGAAACAATATAATAAGAGGTGTTTTCAAAAAAATAGAAATAATTTGTAAGCGCGCCATAAAATTCTTGAAAAAGATTTCAAAAGATGTTATAATACCAAGTTGTAAGGGTTATCACAATAACTCAAAAAGAATTATTTAAAGGAGAGTCTAACTATGGCTTCTAAAGATTTCCACATTGTGGCAGAAACA
>ERZ772926.698-NODE-698-length-17843-cov-39.345064_pt1 | contig 17843 bp, 13 predicted proteins | sample MGYA00511136_ERZ772926 | MGnify/ENA primary metagenome ERZ772926 (study PRJEB29015, sample SAMEA2737917) | human oral metagenome | biome: human oral; feature: human-associated habitat; material: dental | place: China | collected 2153 ... | reverse complement strand
GGGCGTGCGCTCCCCTGCGACGGGGTGGGCGGGCGACACGCCCGTGGCAGCCACGGCCTCGTTCGTGCCGGAGATCCCGGCGAGCTCGGCAGCCAGGCGCGCGATGCGTTCGCGGCTCATGTCTTTTTCGACGGTCACGGTCTCACGGGGCTCGATGCGCTGAGCGGGGCGCGCCCACGGCTCTTCCGTGACGATCCAGGAGATGAGCTGCTCACGCAGGTAGGCACGCAGGTCGGACAGATGTCCAGAGTTCTTCGCGGAGACCAGGACGCGCACGGTCACCGTGTACTCGTCGGAGTCGGTGATCTGCACGCCCCACGTGCGCCCGTCCCACAGGTCCGTGGAAGTCAGGAGCTGCTCGACCTTCGTGCGGATGAGGGTCATGGGCGCGGACCAGTCGAGCTTGAGCTCAACGGTGCCGAGCTGGGCGGCGGCGCGACGCGTCCAGTTCTCGAAGGGCGTCTGCGTGAAGTAGCGGCACGGAATGATGAGTCGGCGCTCATCCCAGATGCGCACGACCACATAGGAAAGCGTGATCTCCTCGACGGAACCCGTCTCATGCTTGTCGCCGGCGACGACGACGTCACCCACGCGGATCGCGTCGGTGAAGGCCAGCTGCAGGCCGGCGAACACGTTACCGAGGGTCTGCTGGGCGGCGAGACCGGCGATGACCGAGAGGACGCCGGCGGAGGCCAGCACGGTCGTCATAGCCTGGCGGGCGACCTCGAACGTGCCGATGATGGCGACCACGCCGACGACGATGACGATCGCTTGGGTGAAGCGGCGCAACACCTGCGCCTGCGTCTCGAAGCGGCGCGAACGCCCCTGGTCAGATTCCTGGCGGGCTTTGGCGGCGTCCTCGAACACCCAGGCGGCGGCGTAGGCCATCCACGTGAGGCACGCGAGGGCGAGGATGAGGAGCACGTGCATGAGGAAGGTCGTGATCGACGTGCCGTTCCAGTCGGACAGATTCGGGTTGACCAAAGCGATGCCGAGCCCCGCCCACGCTCCCCAGGCGGCGAAGGTGAAGTGGCCCGGGCGGCGCACACGCGCCAGGATCGACGAGGCCGTGGCAGCCTTCGCGAAAGCCTTACGCAAGAGCGCAGACATGACGACCGAGACGATGACACCCACAAAGGCGCCGACGATTGGGCCGAGAATCAGGAGGGTGAAGTCAATGGTCGTGGCGACGGCAGCCTCCGCCCCGGATTGAGGGTCGGCAATCGCCTGCGTGAGGGCGTCCGAGGCCTGGGCGAGGGCACCGAGTGCTGGTGTCATAGTCATGCATCAAGGGTAGGTCGCGTAGCTGATGAAATCCTGTGAATTCCGCACAATTGCAACGTTTTCCGGTAATGTGTCAGCTGTCACTCTCGTTCGTTTTGACGCACCGCGCGCGTTCTGCCTAAACTATCTCCCGTCTTCGGACGCCAGTTCGACGGCCAAGCAGGCCCCCATCGTCTAGCGGCCTAGGACACCGCCCTTTCACGGCGGCGACACGGGTTCGAATCCCGTTGGGGGTACCACCGGTCGCTATCGTGACTGGAACAATTCAATAGGTCTTACCTGTTGTAAGGCCCCGTAGCGCAGTTGGTTAGCGCGCCGCCCTGTCACGGCGGAGGTCGCGGGTTCAAGTCCCGTCGGGGTCGCCGACCAGACCTTTTGGTTCAGGTCTTGGCTCTGTAGCTCAGTTGGTAGAGCGTTCGACTGAAAATCGAAAGGTCACCGGATCGACGCCGGTCGGAGCCACCAGCAAGTCCCCGAAGCGTAAGCTTCGGAGTTTTTGTTTTGCCTGGCGACTACTGTGCGCCACCCGCCGCCTGTGGCGCGGTTGCAACTGCCCAACCAATGCGACAGCGCGGACAACATCGGCGCGGGTGGCAACATCTAGAGCAGCTCCCTCTCATGTGCACACACCCTCTTCTGCGCACGTTAACCCCCTATTCCGCACGTCGGCCCTCTAATCCGCACGTTAACCCGCTAATGCGAGCCTGGGCAGCCCCGCCCACGCCCCAAATAGCGGGTTAGCACTCGCAATAGCGGGCCCACGTGCGAACAAAACCCATGCCAGAACACCATTGCGCCCAAAACGCAGACCACCTCGCCCCCAACACACTATTTTCAAGGTTTTTCGCCGAAATGGTCTGCGATTTGGGCGCCACACCTCCTCAAACCGTGACCCCATTGCCACCAAACGGGGGGATTTACGCCATCCAAGGCTCCGACACGCCGACTTCACACCGCCAGAGCGCTTCGCATGGCGCAAACCCCCAACGCTTACCCCATCGGACGGGCCTGCGAGCCCAATTGCAGTGCCCATGGACGACTGGGCCAGGCCGCGATGCCCGCGGGTAGCAGCAGTTACGGTGTGGGAGTCGCCGCAACGCCTACAGAACCCGCCTCAGGGACCACAAGGACCCGCGGATCGAAGCCGCAACCCCCAAGGATGGTCACAGCACCCACCCCAGACAAATTTCGCAGGCAATTCCCCCACGACACGAATTGACACAGCCTCAAAACCCGCGGAATACCAACGATTAAATTGCAGCATCTGAAATTCATTCACAGGAATTGCATGCGAAATTTCTGGCGACCACGAGACCCCGCAGCCCTATGGCGCGACCTCACCACTACCAATCAGAGGGAATTGCACGACACGGGGATCCGACACGCCGATGACACGCCGCCAGAAGGCTTCATGTAGTGAAAACCCCCGACGCTTACCCCGCCAGTGACGCCGACTCCTTCGACTGTACCGACACCATCGGTCACACCGACCCCGTCGGCATGCTGAGCCTGCTGGGTGCACTGGCGGTGGCGGCTCGCCGACACGGAGCCTGACCGTCCCAGCCTCCGCGTGAGGGTACGCATCGGACGCACTGAGTCCCGGCCTCGTATTGAACTGCGCTCCGAAACTTAGACGCTTTAAATGGTAGCCGTTATGCGGCTTCCTGTAGGGCTCATCCCCGCTCACACGGGGAAAACGACGAGGGTGGCCCGCCTGCCCGGGGATTGCTCCCAGGTGGGCTGGCTACCACCCTCATATGTAGGATTATCCCTGCTCACACGGGAATACACAACCCCGATGAGTTAGCTCCGGCCCAAACTGACTCATCCCCACTCACGTAGGGAAAACCTGGGAATCAATCGCCAATCCCCTTTGATACACGGCTCATCCCCGCCCACGCGGGGAAAACGGAAGGTCTCGCGGCCCACCAGTCAGGCCAGGGGGCTCATCCCCACTCACGCAGGGAAAACATCCACTGACACCCGTCGGCTTGCGGTGCCGCCGCCTCATCCCCACTCACGCAGGGAAAACATCGTCGTGTCGACACCGACTATTATCAGGCAGGGCTCATCCCCGCTCACGCGGGGAAAACGATGTCGTCGAGGAATTCCTCAAACAGCGCCCGGGCTCATCCCCGCTCACGCGGGGAAAACGATTCGGCTCGACGCGCTTTCGCGCAGGAGCTGGGCTCATCCCCGCTCACGCGGGGAAAACGGATGCCTTCAGGACCCCCGCCAGCCATTCTAAGGCTCATCCCCGCTCACGCGGGGAAAACGTCACGGACCAGGCCGAAGCCTTCGCAAAGGGCGGCTCATCCCCGCTCACGCGGGGAAAACGTGTGGGCGACGCCGAGGGCGACTACCCCATCAGGCTCATCCCCGCTCACGCGGGGAAAACGTTAGGCGGGTGAGTTCCCACTGGCCGCGCTGGGGCTCATCCCCGCTCACGCGGGGAAAACCCGGTGACCGGCTTCTTGGGGGTGCCCTGCAGGGGCTCATCCCCGCTCACGCGGGGAAAACGATTGCAGGGCAAGGCCGATCCGGTCGCCCGCGGGCTCATCCCCGCTCACGCGGGGAAAACAGCACTCGGGGCCTGCCGATCCACCCCAACTCGGGCTCATCCCCGCTCACGCGGGGAAAACTAGCTAGAGCCGTCGCAGTTCGCGAGCCAGCAGGGCTCATCCCCGCTCACGCGGGGAAAACTCGGAGGCCGGCATGCCCATCAGGACCAGCTGGGGCTCATCCCCGCTCACGCGGGGAAAACACCTCGAACAGTCCACGGGCGCAATCGAAGCCGGGCTCATCCCCGCTCACGCGGGGAAAACTGAGGCGGCGGTAAGGTAGCGGCGCGCGGTTGCGGCTCATCCCCGCTCACGCGGGGAAAACCACGCGATCACGATCAGCAAGGAACTCGCCTCGGGCTCATCCCCGCTCACGCGGGGAAAACATGCGGCGCGCGATTAAACCCCGTGGGGCTGGGGGCTCATCCCCGCTCACGCGGGGAAAACAGGGCCTGCGACTCGCACTCGGCGGCGATGGCGGGCTCATCCCCGCTCACGCGGGGAAAACCTGTCAGGGCGGCGATCACGGGGGCGGGCATGGGGCTCATCCCCGCTCACGCGGGGAAAACCAATACTCGTACAATGGGTGGGACTCCGGTCAGGGCTCATCCCCGCTCACGCGGGGAAAACGAGCGCGCCTGGATGATGCGGAATTATCCGGAGGGCTCATCCCCGCTCACGCGGGGAAAACGACCGAAAGACATACCCGGCGCTCGCGGCCGTGGGCTCATCCCCGCTCACGCGGGGAAAACTTCAAGGCTTGCACCTCCTTACTCAATACTCAGGGCTCATCCCCGCTCACGCGGGGAAAACTCAGCGTGCGCGTAGTGGTCTGGCTGGTTGATGGGCTCATCCCCGCTCACGCGGGGAAAACCAGGACGAGAGCATCATCAACCTGAGCCGTCAGGGCTCATCCCCGCTCACGCGGGGAAAACCCTGAACGAGCTGATTAGGCAGGGCCGCCAAGAGGGGCTCATCCCCGCTCACGCGGGGAAAACAGTATTTCATCCTCGAAGCCGAAGACTCGCGCGGGCTCATCCCCGCTCACGCGGGGAAAACCACGCGGCGTTGACGGCGTTTCTGAATGTCTCGGGCTCATCCCCGCTCACGCGGGGAAAACGGATCGACTCGGCGATCACGCGGCCAGCGTCAAGGCTCATCCCCGCTCACGCGGGGAAAACTTGATGAAGCCTTGAATTAGTGACTTACCGGCGGGCTCATCCCCGCTCACGCGGGGAAAACCGGTCAGGGCGTCGATGTGCTTAGCGAGGCTCGGGCTCATCCCCGCTCACGCGGGGAAAACCAGGACCTCACGCGCGACGTGGCCGGGACCAACGGCTCATCCCCGCTCACGCGGGGAAAACGGCATCTCGCGCATGATGTCGCGGCAGTCGCCGGGCTCATCCCCGCTCACGCGGGGAAAACGGAGTGAACTATGTGGGGAAGACCAAGGATGCGGGCTCATCCCCGCTCACGCGGGGAAAACGGATCGACGCCGCGAGCGCCGAGAATGTCAGCCGGCTCATCCCCGCTCACGCGGGGAAAACACGCCCGAGGACCGTGCGCGTCTGCGGATCCAGGGCTCATCCCCGCTCACGCGGGGAAAACGTCGACGGCCAGCGCGAGACCGCCGAGGAATGGGGCTCATCCCCGCTCACGCGGGGAAAACAACACGTGCGGCGTATCGACTGCAAGGCACCCGGGCTCATCCCCGCTCACGCGGGGAAAACCGTCCTCGGCGCGGTCACCGGCACAATCAACGGGGCTCATCCCCGCTCACGCGGGGAAAACCGTTCGCTTCCTGCGTTTCGGCGGTCACGTGACGGCTCATCCCCGCTCACGCGGGGAAAACATGAAACCGGTCGCACCGCCCTAGAGATACTCGGGCTCATCCCCGCTCACGCGGGGAAAACCTTTAAGGGGATGGGGCAAAGCATCGCCCAAGAGGGCTCATCCCCGCTCACGCGGGGAAAACCATCCAGACGACGGTGCAGACGGTGGCGGGCTGGGGCTCATCCCCGCTCACGCGGGGAAAACTTGAAGAAGGTTCCGGCGACGTGCTCGCCTCGGGGCTCATCCCCGCTCACGCGGGGAAAACCTCATTGCGGCGATCCGAGAGGAATGGGGCTGGGGCTCATCCCCGCTCACGCGGGGAAAACCATCCGAACGCTGTCAGCGAACCCGAAGCCCAGGGCTCATCCCCGCTCACGCGGGGAAAACGGCGTCGATATGACGCAGGCGATCGGCCGTCTGGGCTCATCCCCGCTCACGCGGGGAAAACGGGTTTCCCCAGTACAGGAGCGTGCCGGGGACGGGCTCATCCCCGCTCACGCGGGGAAAACCGGGCGGAGGCCGGCATCTCGACCTCGATACGGGGCTCATCCCCGCTCACGCGGGGAAAACGGTTGTTGCGGTCGAGGATCTCGCCTAGACCGGGGCTCATCCCCGCTCACGCGGGGAAAACGCCGTTTTCGAGGACTACGAGTTCCTCGAGGCGGGCTCATCCCCGCTCACGCGGGGAAAACGCCCTTGGTCCATGCCTCGCGGTTCCATCGGTGGGCTCATCCCCGCTCACGCGGGGAAAACTTGAATCTGGGCGTCGAGTGCATCGAAATAGGGGGCTCATCCCCGCTCACGCGGGGAAAACGGTTGTTGCGGTCGAGGATCTCGCCTAGACCGGGGCTCATCCCCGCTCACGCGGGGAAAACGACGTCCGCGCGCCCTGAGTACGCGCCGATTAGGGCTCATCCCCGCTCACGCGGGGAAAACGGGACGACGCTCGGCAAGACCGACGCGAGATTGGGCTCATCCCCGCTCACGCGGGGAAAACATGGCGTCGAGGGGGGCGTTTCCGGGCGTGAGGGGCTCATCCCCGCTCACGCGGGGAAAACATCACGGCCGCGCTCGGCGTTATCTCCGGCGTGGGCTCATCCCCGCTCACGCGGGGAAAACCGATACACTCGCGCTCGGTGGCTTTGGCGATTGGGCTCATCCCCGCTCACGCGGGGAAAACACGTTGGAGGTCGCGACGCTCGGTGCGCCGCCGGGCTCATCCCCGCTCACGCGGGGAAAACACATTGACCGGACGTGCAGGCAGCGTCAGGTAGGGCTCATCCCCGCTCACGCGGGGAAAACACTGGGACACCGACCGCCGCTACCACAAGGCGCGGGGCTCATCCCCGCTCACGCGGGGAAAACGGTTCCGCCTCCTCCCAGCCCCACCGGGTGGCGGGCTCATCCCCGCTCACGCGGGGAAAACGTCAGCCACGCATCGCTTGCGGCGTTGATCTGGGGCTCATCCCCGCTCACGCGGGGAAAACCTCCCTACCGCGACGGCCCTCAACGGCGTGATGGGCTCATCCCCGCTCACGCGGGGAAAACGCGATCCGAGCGCCGAACGTGGGGTTAGCCGGGGGCTCATCCCCGCTCACGCGGGGAAAACTCCTACGCGGCGACTATCGCCGCGTGCTTCGTGGGCTCATCCCCGCTCACGCGGGGAAAACCGCGGTCGTTGACTGGTGCGCCGATGATGGGGGGGCTCATCCCCGCTCACGCGGGGAAAACCGCGGTCGTTGACTGGTGCGCCGATGATGGGGGGGCTCATCCCCGCTCACGCGGGGAAAACCTCAACGCTGCCATGGATGCCAACCCGATCAGCGGCTCATCCCCGCTCACGCGGGGAAAACACTTCCTGACCTGCGCTTTTATCGCGCAGATCGGTCAGATCTTGGAAAGCCTTGAGCTTTGCGCCTCTTCTGAAAGTTACTCATTGATGGACGCTTACGCAACTGACGCGCCGCAGGATCAGGTTCGGAGTATTGGCCTCGTCCCTCGGAGTAGTAGGGGCGCATCATGAGCGTGAGCCCATCGAAGTCGACGGGCTTCCAGGGATCACCCCACGTCAGAAACTCGAGGCCCTGTTCGTTGCGCGCCCGATAGACCATGACGGCACGCCCTGTCTTCATGTTCTCGGTGACGATATCCCACAGGCGCTCACGGACCCGTGCGGACAGTGTCCCTACGAATACTCCCGGGGAAATTTCCATCAACCACCGAGTCACGTGCCCTCGCAAACCCTCAGGGACGGCAGACAGCACGAGGACGATCACCAGGATCCACTCTCCTCGTACGCCACGCCCGCGGCAACAGTGCCCTCGCGGTCATCCCACAGTCGCAAGTCGTCGACGATCAGGTCCTCATCCTCAACGTCCAAGGCACCTGACACCGACAGCAACCCCTTGATGTCTGCAACACACCGCTCGAGCAGATGAAACTCTCGCACGGCATCGCGGACGGCCTTACGAGCGGCACTGCCCACGGCCTCGTCAGTCGGAGAAGCCGCGACATCAAAAGCGATCGGAATCGTGAGGTCGGCCTTGTACAGGTCCGCAATGTCGTACACAAATGACCGATAGTTCCCGTTGTGCACAAACCCCAGCCCGGGACTGCATCCCAGCGCGACGATGACCGCGTGGACAATCCCGTAGATCGCCGAATTCGCAGCCGAGAGAGCCTGATTCACAACCGAACCATCCTCATAGTTCTCGGGATCGTACTCGCGTCGATCCCAGGGCACCCCCGTACGCTGCGAGTGCTCACGATACAAGCGACGCACCCGAGCGCCCTCGCGTCCCCTCAGCTGCTGAAGACTCAGCTTCGACACGTCCTCACCCGCAAAGCGCATCAAGTACATGTTGCGCGCAACAGTCAGACGCATCGACGGATCACTCACCGCGCGCGCCTGTGCCTCCAACAACCTCGAGGAACGCGAGGGCGGTGAGCCGTGCGCGTAGTATCGCACCCCGTTCTCACCAACCCACACGATGGTCGATCCACTCTCGGAGAGGACAGACACCGCCGAGTGAGTGATCCGAACCCCGGGTCCCAGCAGCAGCACCGACAGCGCCGCCGCTGGGACGTGGGCGATTCCATGGCCATCAGCCACAGTGACCGCGTTCGAGTCACGATTGATCGTGCACCGCTCGACGTAGAGGAACGTCAACCGGTCCCGAACTCGCACCAGGTCTTTCGGATCTGGGGGCTTCGCCCCGGGGATCGGTCTCATGGCCGAGCCAAGGTCATCAAACCGCAGCCGTAGGCCTTCCCGCGGCCGATTCCGTGAGTGAGGGCTCGGCGTAGAGCCTCAGTGTCCGTCACCTCAAGGACACCCTCGAAGGTAGCGACCCCGAGGGTCACGCGACGCTCCCCACGCTTAAACTCAGCGATACTGCGTTCAACACCGTTGACCAGCAGATTCGCACCGTCGACACGTTGCCCGTCGCTGTCCTCGAGAACCGGCAGGTCACCACCACGCTCAGCGGAGGTGAGCACCCTGAACCCGCATTTCTCAGCGCGTTCGAGGACCCACCGCGTCTGCTGATCCTGCGTGACGTGAGCGAGAACCTTCTTGCGTCCCCGCGCATTGACCTGGCTGCCCTCCCGGAACGTCGGATTGACGCACAGGCGGAAACCCCACCGCTGCCCAGCCGACAGCCCCTCAAGGAAGGTGCTCATGTCGCGGATGACCACCCCTCCCTCGGTCGCGTAGCCAGCCTCCTCGACGATATGCGAAGGATCCGGAGCAACCGGGCTCGAGATGTAGAGCGTGCACGAGGGGCTCCCCTGACGAGGAGCAGCTCCTCGAACGGCCGGCGGACGGTCCAAGCGCCAGAGAACCCGCGGAGCGCCGGAAACATCCAGCACGCCCGGAGGGAAGCAATTCAGCACAGCCGCGTGCAGCATCTGTCGACTGCGCATGAGCTGCTTCGCCCCACGACGGTGCGGGTTGAGGTAGATGCGTGTCAGATACATCAGAGCACCTCCATCGGATCATGCACGAGGCCGGGGTGGACCTGTGGCTTCGTCTCCACGTACTGCGGATTCTCCAGGTCGATATATGTCTCCTCGACGGTACGCAGGGTGTACTTGCGATTCTCCGAGTCGAAACTGATCGGCATATCCTGAAGCGTCTGCTGGGAGGTTTTCTCCACTTCAGGCGGAATAATCCCCAGATCCGCGACGACTCGCGTCCGAACGACATGATCGTGACGCTGCTTCTTCTGGTAGTAGGCCGAGGCCATCCACGGAGTTTCGCGCACAGCGTCCCACGCGCTGCCCTCGCGAACAGCGAGGCGCAGCGGCAGGGTCGGAGGGCACGAGCGGCGGCCGAGGTAGAGCGGAAACACCGGGCGAACAATTGCCTGCGCGAGTGCATCAATCATGTCGTCGGGTCCCTCGATGAAAGCTCCGAACGCCGCATCCGCCCGGTAGAAACGGTGCGATAGAGGCATCGACGTATCACCCCTATGCGCCGTGTGGAAGTCGTGGAGCAACTGCCCCGGTTGATCAACTCGGACGGCGACGCTCAGCTCAGCCAGGTCCTCGATGGGATCACTGCGCCTGCGCCCCTGTGCCGCACCGAGCAGACCGACCAGCGCACTTTTCGTGGGAAAAGCCTCCGTCGACCTGCGCGTGAATCGGCTGTCCACGCCCCACGATTGCATGGGACCCGCCAGCCGCAAGACAAGCACTGCACTCATCGGGTGCCTCGCACCACTTCCGCTGCAGTTTCGCCGAGGGACGCCAGGCGCACCTGCTTGCCGAGCTCCGAGAAGCGCTCACCACGAGGCGTGGTCCACGACACGAGAGACTCGACCGCCTCCAGACCAGTCAGCTCGCGGAGTCGTGCCTCGAACTCCACGAAGCGTTTAATGGCGGGTTCTGCGAAGCCGCGCTGCCCCGCGACGATCGCTTCCTCGAAAGCGCCACTCATATTGATCGGCTGGTCATCACGAACCTGAACCAGAACGGCATCCGGCAGCGTGCGGTTCGCGAAAGTCGTCACCTTTCCAGTCGGCATCGAGCGCACGAAGCTATCCACGAAGAGTTCGACGGCGCGATCCGCAACCGCATCGTCGCCCAGGTTTTCACGCAGCAGGTCGACATTGATCGTCGCGTAGCGGTACACCGTCGCGGATGCGAACTCGATCGTGCCGATCATTCCCGCACCCTCGTCGGCCTCGTCGTTGCGCTTCTTCTCGTCGTCGACGGCCGTGTAGTAGTCGTACTCGTGCTCGACCGCGCCGACTCCAATCGCGTGGGCGACCTGGCATGCGGCATCGACGTTCAGCGCATTCGGTTCGGCGACCATGCGACCGAACAGAGCGATATCGATCGAGTGATCCGTATCCACAAGGCTGCGCGGCTTCAATTCCTTGAATGCTGCCGCGGGATCGTCCTCGTGAGCGACCGAAATCAGTGCGTCCGTAACATGCTCGATCTGCTTGGCCGACAGGAACACGAGGAATCCGGCTTCCTCTGGCTCCTTGTCGTTCTTATTCTTGTTCGGCTTAACAAGCTTGAAACCGATGGCCTTCAGGCCCATCTCGGCGAGCTTGATCGATTCGGCCTCCAGGTCGGGACGCTTCTCGGTGATCGTGCGTGCGACCAGCTCAACGATCTTCTTCGTACGTACACCGTAATTTCCGTCGGCAATCTTGCCCTCGAAGTCCTGACGCGTCGCACGCTTGATGGACTGCGACGAAATGCGCATGCGCTGGACTCCACCGAAAGTCGCACTCTTGGGTGCGCCGGTGTCGTCCCTGTTCGGGTTCGAGGGAGGGAGGGTCTGCAGGACGTGGATATCAACGAAGACGGACATTGTCTTTCCTTTCACAAATGAAGCGATTGATTGGAATGCCCCGACATCACTCGTCGGAGGCGGGATCGGTGTGGATGGTTTCAACGGAACGAGCGAACTGCCGCCCCCAGTTGCGCATGACGGACGTGCGATGACGCGGGTCCTGCCACGTGAAGAGGTCGGCTGCCAGCTGCGCGTAATCGCAGGGGATCTCGGCGGCTTCGAGCTGAGAGATGAGCGAACGCAGATGCACGAGAAGTCCCTCAAACGTCGGCGCTTGAACGGCCGCTGAAAAACGCCGATAGATCGGAGTCTCCTCGGCACACTTGTCACCGCTCTGTCCCTGGGCAACGACTCGGATCGCGGACGCGAAGCTGCGCGGGCGCTCCGACGTGTCGTGCATGGGGCGCGTGTTTGATCCCTGGTGGAGAGCCCAGAGAGTGAGAGCCCCATGGACGGCCTTCTCGCCTCGGGTCGGCTCATCACCCAGGTAGCCCGGGCGATCATCGAGCGTCAGGTCCCACAGCTCGGGCACCGCCCCCGCCTCCCGCGAAAGCGCTCCGCGCAGCTGCGCGCGAAGGGCCCGAGCCGACGGAGTCTCCTTCCAGAGCCGATTCGCGATCAAGCCGCCGACGCGTCCGTACACTGCGCGCCGTGTCGACAAACCTTTCGCAGCGCCATCCGGAGGGGTCTCCGGAGCAGCATCATTGCTGGTCATTTCGTTCCTTCCTGATTGGTGTTGTGCACCGGGAGACGCTTGCTGAGCGCCGACCGGAAGTAGTTTTCGGCGATACCGACGTTCATGTATCCCCTGCTTGTATTCCGGCCGATGATTGCCGACGACGAGGCGCCCCTGACGAGTTCGGTCTGGATGTCCGTCGCGTGCTGACGCAACGTACGCTCCCACCGCCGCCCGGCATCCCGCGCGCTTTCGCGCCCATCGACCTGGGTCAGCCAAGCCCTGAAATCGCTGTCGACTGCGGAGAAGAAGAGCTCCTTAGCGCGGTCTCGAGCACCATCACCGGCACCGTCTCCGCTCTCGCCGGCGCCACGCGCGAGGTTCGCCGCAAGAGTTCCCACATCCCTGGCGACCTCTTCTGTCAGGCGAACCTGTCGGTCGATCTCGGCAGACAGATCCTCGCGTTCGACTCGCATGACGGCAACCGACAACGTCAGCTCGTCCGAGTAGATATCCTCGAACGTTGATTCCTGCGGACCGTAGGTGACGCCAACAGCCTGAATCCGCATCACCTTGGGATAGGTGGTCTGGATCGAGGCATTGTCGAGCTGGTAGTGGAAGGACAGCGTCGCGGAGGGGAGGAACTCCTGCTTGGGCTGTTTGTCCACACCTTGCACGGTTGTCACGGTGGGCAGGGTGCCGGGAAGGTTACGCCAGAGCGCGCGGCCCGCCTCGAATTTACGAGGCATGTAGACGTCGGTCTTAAACTTCTTGGATTGCGGGGTTGAGTACCTCCACAGGCTCTGAGGCTCATAGAGACGCATTTCCTGCGGGGCGAGTTTGTCGCCCTGCGCCAAGACAACGCCCGTCACGCCGGACGAGTCGCCAACCAGCCTGACGCGACGGGAGTGCCAGGTGAGAAGTCGAGGGATGCTCAGCTCCCTGGGAGTACCTGCGGGGTCGAGGAGGGAGTAGTCGCCACGAACCGAGCTTTCCGGTTCGGAAGCCTCCCAGCTGCACACTCCCCATTCGGTCGAACTATCAACGCCGCGCAACGCGGCCGTGGACGCGGGGATCAGGTTCAGGACGAGCGTCTCGTCAAGGTCCTGGCCCTTGAGCCAGACGAGTCCGAGGTGTCCGCACCAAGCCGGGCCAATGGGATAGCCTTTTCCGCCCTTGACCTGGGAATCACCGACTGCTCCTGAACGGATGCCCGAGGGGTCGTACGCCTGCGCGTGCACCAACCAGCGTGCAGCCTCCGAGGCTGGAATGCAGGCCAGTGCGCGGCCGTGACGGGTCGTGAAAAACTGCTCGCCGTTAGGAACATCAGCAATCAGTTTCTCCAGTCCAGACACAGCATCCTTCGCGGTACGCAAATCCGCCACCTGCATGAACGGGAAGTGACCCCCGAACAGGTAGAAACGATCCCGCCACCGTTCGAGGTACTCGATCATCTGCTCTGTTGGAGCTCCGTCCTCCCACTGCCTGACCCAGTCGCGCGTATCGTGCGGTGTGGCCACTCGATACGCGATTGCCAGGATCAATCGCTGAATTGCGATGCTCTGCGTGGGTAGCTCGCACGCTAGGTCCGCGATGTCGGTCGTGCGCCGGAGTAGCTCCAGCAGGCCGACATCAGCGATGGTCCCATCGACGAGCCGTACGGGTATCCACGGCTCGTCGAGTAGGTTGTACTCAGGGTTCTTCATTGACCCTGCACCTCCATTCCTCTTTCTGTGGAGTATGTGAATGTGTGTCCGCACAGGTCGCGCGTGAGGCGCTCCCCGTCGGGAGTTTTGTACATCGCGAGGATCAGTTCTCCCGCCAGGAACGGGTGCTCGCGACACACCCATTCCGTCGTGATGGGATCATCCCAGATGGCACCTGCAACTGCGTCCACCGCCTCGTCGATGCTCTGCCCGCGAGCGCGCAACGCCCACGGCGGCAGGGAGACGCTCCACGAGCAGATGTCGCCGATACGCCCTCGAGCGTTGTATTCACCGACTGCGAGAGGCGTGTCGTCTTCTGGCGCCCCGCTGATAGGCGGAGCCACTGGTACGTTGCCCAGCTCGGGGTCGATGGCGACGATGAGGACGGGGATCTGGTCTTCTCCGTCGCGCACGGCAGCGCGGGCGACTGCGACTCCCGGCCCCTTTGATTCGTCACCGGTCGCGGCATTGCCGAGGAATTTCTCTTCGAGTTCAAGGGCCTGCCACGAGGGCGTATTTGCTTCGCCGAGGCACCAGGTTGTCGCTTTCGCTTGTGCTTGGGCGCGTGCTTTGTTGCGTTCTTCCAACGCGGCATCGAGGGCCTCGCGCCACTGCGCGGGACCAACCGGCACGCCATCGGCATACGCCAGAGTCGTCAATTTCGCGTAGTCCAGCGGTTCACGGACGAGTATTTCGCCGCGATCAGCGACAATCCCCAGGGTCCGCAGGACGGAGTAGCGCGCGTACACGTAGTCGGTACCGCGAGAGTACGCCCACGGAACGGCGTTCGTATCTTCAACGATCACGAGGCACCTGGCGTCATGAAGACCGCTCGGCCGCCCGTCTCTCTCGTGCCGATGGAGCCGCCCGATACGCTGCAGCACAAGGTCCATGGGCGCGGGGTCTGTGAGCATGAGGTCGAAGTCGACGTCGAGGCTTTGCTCGATCACCTGGGTTGCGACGACGACGTGCCTGACGGGGCGCTGCTGACTATCTTTCCCGAAAAGTTCGAGCATTCGGCGGTCGCGGGCGGCACGTTCGGCGGCCAGGAAACGCGAGTGCAGCAGCGTTACCTGTTCTCGCCCGAACACTGACTTCACGGCCTCGTATGTTTCCTGGGCCTCGCGGACCGTATTGCGGATGACGACTGCGCATCCACCGTCGGCGAGCTCGCGGTCCAGAAGCTCCGCGAGCTCCTGCGGCGAGCCGATCGAGGTCGGGATGATCCGTTTGGGGACCTCAGCCTCGCCGGCGATTTCATGAACGCGCACACCTGTGGAGGACACCGTCGAAACTGCCGGATAGCCGATCATTCCATCGACCGACTCAGCACTCACGCCCGACGAACCACGGCCTCGACGATAAGCGTTCAGGAGAGCGAGACGTCTCGCGGGCGGCAGGGTCGCCGACAGCAGCACAACGGGGATCCCGTACATACCAAGCCACGTGAGCGCGGCCTCCAGGTACGTCTCCATGTATTCGTCGGCGGCGTGTACTTCGTCGATAACGACGACCTTGCCCATGAGCCCGAGGTGACGCACCAGCACGTGGCGCGACTTCAGGGCTGCGAGCAGCACCTGGTCGATTGTGCCGACCACAACCGGCGACAGGGTCGATCGCCAGCGCTGGCCCATCCACCGGCTCGCGTGAAGGCCGAGATCCTCCTCGTCGTCATGCACTTCGAGGGGGCTCTTGCCACGCTCGAAGAGCTTCGCGAAGGACTCGTTGAGGCTGTTTTTCCCGTGCGCGAGCTGGATGCCGAGCTTCTGCGGTTCATCGCCCAGAATGCTTGTGAGCCACGCGGTGACGCGCTCGAACATCGCGTTGGTCGTGGCTTGAGTGGGCAGCGCGACAAATACTCCCTGTAGCCCCCGAGCGCGCATCAGCACCTCTGCGGCCGCGAAGGCCAGCTCGGTCTTCCCGGACCCCGGCGGCGCCTCGACGATCATGAGGTCCGGATCTTCGCGCGTCGCAATCTCGACGGCGGCACGCTGGGCCTCGGTCGGACGGTACGAGGCCGGCCACCCATAACGGTGACGGTAGAAGTCTGCGGCCTCACCGGTGTGAGTTGCCGGAATGCGCAGAGGGGATGGAAAGGCCGCTCGCTTCCAAGCACGCCCGACGCGATCGCGCTGCTGGTCCGCGGTGAGCTCGGGGTACCCCTCAATCGACAGCTTTCCAGCCTCATCGACCGGTCGGGGCCGAAGCGGGAAGTAATCCTCGTTGGAAGCGAGCCAGTCTGCGATCACGAGGGCCGAGGCGTAGGCGGAGGCCACCGCAATGGGCAGCTCGGGCAGGGCGGTGCCAGGCACAATGAGCGGGAAACCGCTACGCGCCGCCATCCATCGCAGAATTTCCGAGCGCGCCTGACCCCAACGGGGATCATCCTCGCGCGACCCTTCTTGTGTCCTATACTGCTGTCGTGCGACGTACACGGCACCCGCGTCCGGGTATCGACCATGGTGGACACCGACGAGAATGGCCCACTGGAGAGCACGGGATCCATCACCGCCACCCGCAGCTATTTCCTCCTGTAGCGCGAACTGACTGACGAGGCCATGGGGAAGGAACGCACGTTCAGCGTAATCGGCTTTGCGCATGACGACCAGCCCCTCGCTGCGGATCAGCTGAGCCAGATCTTGACGCTGACACGCGAACTGAGGACTCACTTTACCCGCGTCGTGCACCCCTGCGAGGAACACAAACGAGGCCCGCGCCTTGGCGCGATCTCCTCCCCAGACCGAGGCCATGAGCCTGCGATGATGCTCGCTCAGGTAGTCGTCGAAGAGGAGCCCCGCAACGTCAGCAGCATCCATCAGGTGCTGGACGACGGAGAGCCAGCAGCCGGAGTCTCCGCTCTTCGCCCAGAAGCTCCTGGCCAATGCGGAGAGATCAGCAGCGCCGAGGCCGGGCTGGGCGGCAGGGAAAACCGGGGGTTCCGCAGTTGCTGGCATCCTCAGCGAAACTCTCTGCTTGTCTTTTCGGGCCATTTCCTCTTCCTTGAGTCGAAACCATCCTCTGAGCACGGCATGCGCGCTAGCATGAGCTCATGCGGTTACTCTGAAAATGTTGAGCCCGACAGCACCGACGGAGCTGTCATCACCCCCTCGGAGGTGATGCAGTAACCATAACAGAAAAATTTTTCTTATGCAATACACGTTCCCGATATTGCAGGATAGATTTCATTCACTCGCCCTCAGAGAGAAAAATCCCCGCTTTCGCGGGGAATACGTCCTCCTGATGCACTACACGGGATCATCCCCTGCCGGGGAACACCGCGACCGTGGTCGCGTCGAGCGCTCGCAGGACCTCACAAACGTATCACCCCACCCACTTCCGCGTGCCATGGCGACACAAGTGGCACGATCCTGAAACAATGGGGGCATGTCGAATGACCCGCGTGAAAACCTGCACGGTTCGGATGGCCAGGAGCTGGCCGACGTGACGGCCGCCGCCGAGCAAGCTGGCGAGCAAGCCGCCATGCACATGACTACCTCGCAGACGCCCGCCCAGTCGATGGCGGACGCGCTCGCCGAGATGTCCACCCCGTCGTTCGAGGAGACACTCAGCGCCCTCGACGAGGTCGGCGCACCCTCCGAGCAGGAAGCAGCGGCCACCATCGCCGAGGACGGCGCACTGGACCCGCAGGAAACCCTCGTGTCCGACGCCCCCACCCTCCCGAACAGCACGGCCGAGGCAACCCCCGCCTCGTTCACCACCAACGCACCCCAGCAGGCCGCACCCCAGCAGGCCGCCCAGGAGCTCACGCCCACCAACAGCACCAACAGCGCCAACAGCGCGGCAACGAACACCAACACCACCCACAACGACACCGGCAACGACCTCGTCGTCGCCGCGCCCGTGCACCTGCCGCCCGCCAAGCCTCGCCCCTGGTACCGCTCGCGCCGTTCCTTCTGTGCGAAGGGCCGCGGCGGCCGCGTCCAGGTCGCCGGCCTGAGCCTCACCTACACGGA
>ERZ772926.695-NODE-695-length-17855-cov-37.006573_pt1 | contig 17855 bp, 15 predicted proteins | sample MGYA00511136_ERZ772926 | MGnify/ENA primary metagenome ERZ772926 (study PRJEB29015, sample SAMEA2737917) | human oral metagenome | biome: human oral; feature: human-associated habitat; material: dental | place: China | collected 2153 ... | reverse complement strand
GAGCAGTTCCTCCTCGGTGAGCGCGAGGAGGACAGGTGATCTACCTCGACACCTCGGTAGCGCTGCTCTCCCTCCTCGGGCAGCCCGGAGCCGATGAGGCCGCGCAGCTCATCATGGATGCGCACGCCACCGAGGGACTGGTCTCCTCCTGTCTGCTCACGGTGGAGATGGCTCGGGCGGCGCATCGGGAGCGCTTCGATATCCGCGTGGTCGATGAGTTCATCGCGGGGGTGGAGCTCGTCGAGATCGGCCCGGATGTCATTGCGCGCGCCAGCGCCCTGACTGGTGAGCTGAAGTCTCTCGATGCCATTCACCTGGCGACGGCGACGCTGCTGGACGATCCTCGCCACCCGGTCACGGTTCTGACTCATGACGCCCGCCTGGCCGACGCCGCCCGGTCCCGGGGGCTGGGCGCGATCGACCCGTTGGGCTCATAGCACTTGATAGACCTCCTCGAAGGGCAGGCGCGGGTTGCGCTCCTGGTAGGCGTCTGGCCCTGGGTGACCGACGTTGATGACCAGCAGCACCTCCACGTCCTGACCGGCGAAGAACTCGGTCGCCAATGCCTTAGCGTCGTCTCCGTTCATGGGGCCGGCTGCCAGTCCGACGGCGCGAATCGCCTGAATGACGTAGGCCGTCTGGATCAGCGCTGAGGCGCGCGCCCAACGCGCCCGCATCTCCGCCCCGCCCTCCTCTAGCAGTCGCTGGTAGCGCTCGCCGCGCGGGTGCAACCGCGGTAGGGACCCGGCGAAGGAGCGGTCGGCTGCGCAGACGAGGGTGAGAGGCGCGCCTGCGGCCTGCTCGCGATTACCGCGGGGAAGACAGGGCAGCAGGCGCTCCCGGGCTGCCGCCGACCGGACGGCTACTACCCGCAACGGCTGGGCGTTGACCGCCGTCGGCGCCCACTTGGCCAGCTCGTGGATCGCCCGCAGCTGGGCGTCCGTCACCGGTTCGTCGGTGAAGGTGTAGGCGGTGCGTGCCCCGCCGAACAGCAGCGAGGCATCGGACTCGGTCAGGACGGACTCGCCGGGCACGGGGCCCGGAACCGGAACGGGGGAGACGACTGTCATGCCTCGATTGAAGCACGTGCCGTCTCCCCCGCGGTGGAATGGCCGGTCGGGTACCGGCCCTTCGGGCGGTGACCAGTCCTTAGGCAGCCTTACTGGCCGCCGCCCGATGCTATGGATGATGTCTCCCGAGGTGTTCTTGTCGCTGCTCTGTGCCTCCTCCCTTCCTGCTTCTTCTGTCTTTCCTTGGCCAGGTGGGCGGGTGTGCGCCGTCCTGTGGACATCAGACAACACGAGGGGATGTTGTGGTGGTGTTGAGGCTATTGCTTATGTCGTTGCAACATGCGAACCCTCCGGGACAGCTCGGTGGGTGCGTCGACCCTGCAGATATGTGACTGCGGCTTACAGGTGGCGGTGCCGTGGTCTGCTCAAACGAATGGCCCTGACCAGGGAGGCGACCAGAAGGGTCACGGTGATGGCTACCGCTCCGCTGCCTCCGATCGCTAGACCCAGCCACGGGCTGGCGGTGGTGCCCGCAATCGTGGCCAGGCCGACGACGACCATCGAGATGCCTGCGCTGCGGCTCATCGAGCGTTGAGCGACGATGAGGGCATTGAGCCAGGAGTCATTCGTCTCGACGTCGGACTGCGCGATGGGGAGATAGATGCCCAGAAGGACCAGCAGGGCGCCCAGGCTCATCGCCACCAGCGTGAGCGCGGAGGTCTCGGACCCCGTGTGGAGGCCGACGACGAAGACGTGCATGGCGCACATCACTAGGCAAAGCCCGGCCTGTGTCGCGGTGCGGACCCGTGCGGTACTGCGGTCGTAGCGGGGCATTGGCATGCCGGTGAGGGAGGAGAACTTCGCGTTCACCCAGGGGCTGATCGCCATCAGCGAGGAGACCAGCACGAGGGTCACCGGCATTGCCGACGCGCTAAAGCCTCGGGGGATGATGCTCGCGCCGTGGCTGCCGCCGGCCTCCCGTGTGACGATGGTGGGCGCCATCTCCGGCCAGTGCACGGCGCTCCAGGCGATCATGAAGGCCAGGGCGATCGCCGCAGCGATAACAACTCCGGCGGGAAAACGAGTTGAGCGGTTCTCGGTTGTCATGGTTCTCTCCTTTCCTGAGCGAGGCGGACGGTGGGATCGGGGGCTTTGAGCGTGCCGCCCAGGGAGGCGAGCAGCAGCATGGCTTCGTCAATGAGGGTGAGGTTGACGCGGTACTGGATCTCGGTGCCGCGGCGACGGGTGTCGACCAGCTCGGCCTCGCGCAGCGTGCGCAGGTGGCCCGACAGGGTTGATCCTGAGACGCCGACGGCGTCGGCGATCTCGCCGACCTTGACATAGTCGTGATCGCGCAGAAAGGCCAGGATCGCGCGCCGTGTGGGGTGTCCCAGGGCGGCGAAGACTCCTGATTCGGTATTTCGCGACATACCGAAATAGTACTCCGGGCGCCGTCGGCCCGCGCGTTGAACGAGCCGGAACGGGCCCGGAGCGGAAGGTGAGTGTGATGCGGTCAGTGCAGGAGGAGGGGCAGGAAGGCGCTGAGGTTGTTGAGGCAGTGGATGCTCGCCGGGTAGAGCAGGTTGCGGTCGGTCTTGACATAGAGCAGCCCGCAGCTGAGCCCGAAGAAGGCGTGCGGGATGACGTTCAGTACCTCGGAGAGCGCGAACGAGTGCATGTGCAGCGCACCGAACAGAACGCTGGAGACGACAACAGCCACCCAGGTCGGCGCGAAACGCTCGATGAGCCCAATGAGGAGCTGGCGGAAGAACATCTCCTCCACAATCGGCCCCACGATCCCGAGCACGACGACGATGACGATCGGCGGGAACATCCGTATGGCTTCGCCAATGCTGGAGTCGTTCTGCAGGGTTGCTCCGGACAGGCCGGCGAGGTTGAGCAGGGCTGAGGACGCCAGGCCGCCGACGAGCTCGATGACCAAGGTGGCGAGTCCGCCCACGATGAGAGTGAGGACGGCCCGCCGCTTACGGGCCGCTACCTGACGGGCGGCCCGGGCCAGCGGGTGGCGGAAGGCGACGCAGCCGACGGTGAAGAGAGCGATGTAGAGCGCGAGGCCGGTTGAGGGGCCGGCGTCCCCGGGGATGAGAAAGTGGCCGAGGTGGAGGGGGAAGAAGAAGGCGTAGACGCTTGTGAAGATGACCAGCGCAACGGTGTTCAGTCGGTCGGGGCGGGTGCTAGCGGTCGGAGTCGAGACCGGAGCGGAGCTCGGGGCGGAGTCGGACGGCGCCGGATCCGGTGCTCCGGAGGCGGTCGGCGTCTGCTGGGACAGGGACGTGCGGGAGGTGCTCATGGCCGGAAGTGTGCGGTGGCCGGCCCGCGAGCCACATCGCCCCGGCGGCCTAACCCAACGGCGTGCGTCAGACCCTGGTTCGTCAGACTCCGGTTCGACTCCCCGGGCCTGTCATTGCCGCTACTTGACCACGACCGAGTCGGCGTTCTCCTTGGTGATCCAGGTGGCCTTGGTGTAGTTGACCTTCTCCACCGACTTGCCGTTGATGAGCGATACGACTGTGTCCACGGCCATTCGCCCCATTCCGGCCGTGTCCTGTGAGACGGTCCCGTCAATGCCGCCGCTCTTGATCGAGTTCAGGCCGTCGTCGGTCGCGTCCACTCCGTAGACCGCGATCTCCTGGCTCTTGCCTGCGTTGTCGATCGCCTTTTGCGCACCGATCGCCATGGAGTCGTTCTGAGCCACGATCGCGTTGATGGTCTTTCCTGTGGACAGCCAGTTCTCGGTGACCTTAAGCGCCTCAGCTGTGTCCCAGTTGGCGGTTTGTTGGAAGGCCAGCGTGACGTCGGGGTGGCTCTTGAGGACCTCGTCGTAGCCGGTCTTTCGCAGTACCTGTCCGTCGGAGCCCATCGGTCCGTAGAGCACGGCCACCGTTCCCTTGCCGCCCATCGCGGATACGGCCTGCTCCATCTCGAGCTTGCCGGCGGCCGTGTCGTCCCCGCCGACGAAGGAGCTGGCCCGCTCCTGCTGCTTGGCCTTCTGGGCCACGGTGATGATCGGAATGTCTGCCTCCTTAGCGGCCTTGAGCCCCGGGGCGACTCCCTCCTGCGATACCGGCTCCACGATGATGCCCTTGTAGCCCTGGCTGACGGCGGACTCGATCTGATTGAGCTGGTTGGACGCGTCCTTCTTCCCGTCGAACACGGTCACGGAGACTCCTGCAGCGGCACCCTGCTCCTTGGCGGAGTTGGCCAGCGTCGTCGTGAAGGAGTTGCTCATGTGGCTCATGATGAGCGCGATCCGGACCTTGCCCGATGAGTTGTTCGCGCAGGCGCTGAGCATGACGCCGGCGAGGATGAGGCTGCACAGCGTGGCCAGAACCTTCTTCATTGAGGTGCCTTTCATGAGGGCGTGCGGTGCGGGTCCAGCGCCGCACACGGGGTGCGTCCGGTGGTCGTGGCTACTTCTGGCGGCGGGTCTTGACGTCCAGCAGGACGGCTAGAACGATGATGAGGCCCTTGACGACCTTCTGGAAGTTCGCGTCGATGCCCAGGATGTCGAGCCCGTTGGCGATGACTGCGATCATGAGTGCACCGATGATGACGCCGAGTGCCTTGCCGCGACCGCCGGTCATCGAGACCCCACCAATGACGACGGCGGCGATCGCGTCGAGCTCGTAGGACTCGCCGGCCGTGGGTGAGCCGGTGATGGTGCGTGAGGCGAGCAGCACGCCGCAGAAACCGGCGAGGAGTCCGGCGACGACGAACACGGAGACCTTGTAGCGCTTGACGTTGATGCCGGAGATCTCGGCCGCCGTCGGATTGCCGCCGACGGCGTAGAGTCGCCGCCCGTAGACCGTCCTGTGAATGATGAAGGCGAACAGGGCCGCGATGACGATGAAGTAGACCGCCATGATTGGGAACCTGCCGATTCGGACGCTCGCGATCGCCTCGAAGGCGCTGGAGACGTCGAAGACCGGCGCGCCCCCGGAGAGCATGAGCGCCAGCCCTCGTACCGCTGTCATGGAGCCCAGGGTGATGATGAATGAGGGGATTGCTCCATAGGCGACACCGACTCCGTTGACCAGTCCGACGACGGCGCCGACCGCGATCCCGGCGACGATGGGGACGATGAGCGGGAACTGCCCCGGATGGGCGAGCATCGCTGCCGTGACGCCGGACAACGCGATCGTTGAGCCGACTGAGAGGTCGATCTCTCCGGAGATGATCACGTACATCATGCCCATGGCCAGGATCCCGTTGATCGCGGTCTGAATGAGAATGAGCAGGATGTTGTTGAGGGACAGGAACTGGTGGTCGGGCGATACCGCCCAGAGAGTGGCGACGAGTGCCAGGAAGACGACGAGTATCCCGGCGTCCTTGAGCGAGAGGGTGAGCTTGTTGGTCAGAGCGTTGTTCATTGGTGGTCCTCGAATCGTGAGGCGAGCTCCATGATTGCTTCTTGGGAGAAGTCCTGGCGTTCGAGGACTCCTGTGGTACGTCCTTCGGTGAGGACCATGATTCGATCGGCGAGCCCCATGAGTTCACCCATCTCCGAGGAGATGAGGATGATTGACTTGCCCTGTTCGACGAGGGCTCCGATGAGTTCGTAGATGTCGCGCTTGGCTCCGACGTCGATGCCGCGTGTGGGGTCGTCGAGGATGATGAGGTCTGGATCCGTCTCCAACCACTTGGCCAGAACGACCTTCTGCTGGTTGCCTCCGGAGAGTGTTGAGATGAGCTGTTTTTGAGAAGACGTCTTGATCTTGAGGGAGTCGATGTACTTGCCGGCGATGCGCGACTCGATACCGCGGGAGATGAGCCCGTTGCTGAAGAGCCTTCCCAGGGAGGGCAGGGTGATGTTGTCAGCCACCGAGCCCTCCAGATTGAGGCCGGTGCGCTTGCGATCCTCGGTGATGAGGGCTGCCCCCAGAGCGATGGCGTCGGAGGGGCGTCGGATACGGACCTCGTCCCCGTTTCGAAGAATGCGTCCGCGTTCATGCGGTCTGGCGCCGAAGAATGACTCGACCAGCTCGGAGCGACCGGCTCCCACCAGGCCACTGATCCCCAGGATCTCGCCGCGGCGGACGGTGAAGCTGACGTCCTTGACCTTGGGTGGGGCGCTCCATCCCTGCACCTCGAAGACCGTTTCGCCCAGGGGCACCTCCCGCTTGGGGAAGACGTCGTCGAGCTCGCGGCCGACCATCATGGTGATGAGCTTCTTCTCCGTGAGGGATGAGGCCGAGTCCGTGCCGATGAGCGTGCCGTCGCGTAGGACAGTGATCCGGTCCGCGATCTGGAAGATCTCGTTCATCTTGTGCGAGATGTAGATGATGCCGACGCCGTTGTCAGTGAGCTCGCGGATCTGCTCGAACAGGTTGCCGACGTCATCCTCCGTGATGGCCGAGGTGGGTTCGTCCATGACAATGATGCGAGCATCCTGGGAGATGGCCTTGGCGATCTCGATCTGCTGCTGCTGGGCGACTGAGAGGTCTCGCATGAGGGCGTCGGTCGGGATGCTCAGATGCAGGGACTCGAGGAGCTCGGCGGTCCTTGCCTCCATGGTGCGGCGGTCTGCGAGGACGCCTCCGGAGCGAAGCTCACGGCCCAGGAAGATGTTCTCGTAGACGGGAGTGTCCAGGACCGGGTTGAGCTCCTGGTGGATCATGGCGATACCGTGTCTGATGGCCTGCCCGGGGGAGGAGATGGTGACCGGTTCGCCGGCGATCTTGATCGTCCCCCTGTCTGCGGCGTAGATGCCCATGAGGATCTTCATGAGGGTGGATTTCCCGGCACCGTTCTCGCCCATGAGGGCATGGACCTCGCCGGGATACAGGTCGAGGGAGACATTGTCCAGGACCCTCACACCGGGAAACGACTTGTCGATACCGATCATCTCAAGCCTGGGAGCGCTCATGATCAAGCCTTCTGCGGCTACGGTGCCGCGACGCGGTTGTCTCTAACGAGGAGGAAATGGTGGGTTGGGTGGTTTGAAGACATTGACAAGGTACAACGAAACCTGATGGATGGTAGGGTCAATGGTCCTGACAAAGTCTCCGAATGTTCCCGAACGGAGGCACTACTGCTTGGCGCTGTCGAGCCGACACCCGCTCTACGAATAGTGAAAATAAAGAAAAATTGCCAAGCAACTGCACTTCAATTTTTTACTCGCAGCAACAGTGAAAAATGTGTGTATCAATGCGATTGCATTTTATGGCTGCGTGAGTTATTACTGCCCCTGGAGTGCTTCAATTCTATCGGCTAGCCGCCCACCATCCCTTCTCCTGACTCGAGGCTCTCGTGAACGCGCCCTTTTTGTCCCCTATTCCTCCCATATTTTCCCGCTCGTCTGTTTCATCAGTGTCTTCCTCGACGTCGAAGCGGCGGGGGCTGCTGAGGACCTCGGCTCCCGTGCTCCTCGCTCTGGTTCTTGGCGTCGGGCTCGCCGGCTGTGACGACACCGCCAGCACCAGCAGTGATGCTCCGTCTTCGACTGCGCCGGCCGAGTCGCAGCAGGACTCCGGCAGTGACGGCTCCGCTGACTCCGAGGAGGCGCCTGCTGAGGAGCCCGCTGCGGAGCCGACGGACGACTCGTCTGGCTGGAGCGGCTGGTTCGGTGGCGGTGACTCGGGCTCTGGGGAAGGCTCCGAGGAGGAGGCGACCCCCGAGCCTGAGCCTCAGAAGGAGTTCTACGCCAACTGCAAGGAGGCTAAGGCTGCCGGGGCAGCGCCTCTGTACAAGGGCGACCCTGGCTATCGCTCCGACCTGGATAGAGACGGAGACGGTATCGCCTGCGAGAAGTAAGGCCTGACTATTGCTGCGGCGAGCCAACATCGGCTCTCGCTACTCCAGATTTCATCTTCACGTGTCCCGTCATGCCGCGTCGAGTGCTATGCGGCATGACGTGACGCAACACATTGTCTTTCACTTTTCCTTTTCGAGGCTCTCATGAAGAATTTCCCTGTCTACTCCGTCTCTTTGCGATCGTTCCACGCCGGTGCTGGTTGGCCGGCAACTCCGATGTCCCGTCGCCAGAAGACGATGGTGAGGCCGGCGTCTGCGGTGCTGGCCATCGCGGTCTGCGCCGGACTGGCCGGGTGCGGGGTTCCGTCGTCGGCTGACGATGTGGACTCGCCGGTACCGGCACCCTCACCGACGGCGACTGTTTCGGCGTCGCCGTCACCTACTCCGACTCCGTCCCCCACTCCGACCCCGACGCCGAGTCCCACCCCGACGCCTACGCCGACGCCCACGCCGTCACCGAGCCCGATGACGCAGGCCCCTCCCCCCGAGCCCTCGACGCCGCCTGAGACGCAGGAGCCCGAGCCGACGCCGGAGACGGATACGCAGGGTGGCGGTGGTGGGGCGGCTCCCGCACCCGCTCCGGAGCCGAAGCAGGAGAGCACGTACTACCCCAACTGCAAGGCTGCGAAGGCAGCAGGCGCTGCTCCCTTGTACCAAGGCGAACCCGGATATCGGCCTGAGCTGGATCGAGACAAGGATGGCGTCGCCTGCGAGATCAAGTAAGGCTCCGTTGACGCCTGCCGTCTAGAACGGGGACACCGCCAGAGGCATCCACCAGTTCCATGTGCTTCGTTCGCAGCGTCTACGCGCTGCGAACGAAGCACATCCGGTTGGACGGTCTGTGGGATCTTGTATGAAGAGCGTGACGTTCGCTCACATCACGTGAGTTGAGATGGCGCGGATTGAGCGGAGATGGACCACGTGCTGACGGATCCTGCGGATCAGCGAACGCTGCGTGCCGCACAGGCGGACGGGGACCCGAACAGAACTACTAGGCCTGTATCTCGGCGGACGCCCGATGATCCTTAGCTGGTTTGGTGACGGTGGTGACTGAATCGGCCACGCGCCGTGCTGCATCGTCAGAGTCCTCGTGCTCCCAGACGTGGATGACCGTCCACCCAAGGGCGTCGAGCTTTTCGTCGGTGTCGCGGTCGCGGGCCTGGTTCTTCGCGATCTTCCACTGCCACCACTCGGAGTTCCGGCCAGGCATCGTTCCGTGTTCAGGGCAACCGTGCCAGAAGCATCCGTCCACCTGGACGGCTACCTTCTTGCCTGGGAAGGCAATGTCGATCTTGCGGCGAGGAAGTCCCTGAATCTTGTACTGCACCCGATACCGCAGTCCCATCCGCCACAGAGCCCGCCGTAGTTCCATCTCGGGTGAGGTGTCGCGCCGAGACAGGCTGGAGTAGCGAGCGCTCACCTTTGGATCTGCGGGCTTGTCTCGCGCTGGTTCGGGAGCGTGCAGTGGGTTGGACGCGCCATCATCCGATGGTGCAGCCATGCATACATCACCTCGCCAGTAGTTTGCGGACCGCATCATCAGGGTTTGCTGGAGCGGCATCCACTGCGTTGAGGATACGGCGCCCGGACGCCGTCGACTCAAGGATGCGGCGGTCTCGATCGCAGTGCATCTTGAGTACGTTCCAGACTGCGCCTACGTTGACGCCGTTCCCCAGTTGCTTGTAGGTCTTGGCGTCGGGTTGACCGGCAAAGGAGAACTCATCCGGGAACCCCTGAAGGCGGGCGGCCTCCCGAGGTGCCAGCCGGCGACGTCTTTTCCCGACGATACTGGTCTGCGTGATGGCGACAAGCGCGGGAACGTAGGTGGAGGGCTTCGCGCGCAGACCTGATGGACGGAAGTGCATGAGGCAGTCCCAGAGAGAACCGATGTCCTGGGCCTGCCACTCGAACTTACGGCGCGACGGCGGGAAGTCTTTCACACCAGAGGTGGTCATCCAAGCCCGGCACCAGGCCGCGTTCTCGGTGAAAAGCTGCGCGTTCTTGCGCAGGAAGTTCATCTTCCAGGCAGGAACGTCATCGAGTTCGCCCGACTCGATCTGGATCTCCAGGTCCTCGATCGTCTGCCAGGCATCGACCCAGATGGGGAACCCCGGTAGCTTCTTCCCAGGATTGTGGTCGCGGAACCGCTTCACCCACTTGTCCCAGGCGTTGATCCAGTCCTTCTCGGTTCTCGACAGGTCGTAGCCTTCGATGTCGCTGAGCAGGTAGTCATCTATTTTCCAGACAACTGGCCTATCGGCGTACAACTCCTTAGATCTCGCCACCGGCTGGGGGCTTGTCACCCCGATACCCTCAGGGTCGTACGTGGCAGTGATGAAGACTCGCTCCCTGACCTGCGGACGCCCTCCCCGCTCTGGACCGAGTTGATGTGGTGAGAGGATGGCAGGGGTGTCTGCCACGTGATACCCCTCGTCCCGAAGGGACTTGACGATGACCTCCCACTCGTGAGTGTGGCGTGGTCCGGCAAGGTTCCGAACGTTTTCGAGAAGAAGCACCGTGGGGTGACGCTCCTGGACGATCTTGAGGATGTTGAAGTAGAGCGTGCCCCGCACCTCGTCCAGCATCCCAGCCTGAGCGCCGGACTTGGAGAAGGGCTGGCATGGGAACCCCGCGGCAAGGATGTCATGGGGCTGGATCCTGTCGGACACGCCATCGTCGTTGGCGTCGACCGTGATGTCACCGAGGGCGTCGATGCCCCAGTTCTGCTCGTAGATGCGGGCTGCATCCTTGTCGATCTCGACCGCGTAGGTGCACTGGCCACCCATCCCAGAGAGAGCAGCGTGGAAACCCCCGATACCGGCAAACAGGTCCACGTAGCGGAAGGGGGCAGTAGGCACGGGCCAAGCTTAGCTGCTTGGACGCCAGGAGCCGGCTGAACGGCACGAAAATCACAGAAGATCACCAAAGACTGTTATTGAGAGGGTCCACCTATATGCGAAACGGTGCAGCGTATCGTCAGCAAGGCAACGTTTGTCTTATGTAGCGGAAGGGCTCTCTACTAGAATCAACCGGCCGACTAGTGGCAGGTACTCGTACGACAAGCAGAGCTATCCGACAACACCAACACAATTAGCACGAATATATCCGTGTTAATTGTGTCGATCACAGAGGCCAAATGGTGTCACCGAATGAGCCCTCGATGGAAGTAGCTACGTTCTGGTCAACGTCCGGCGGGGAGTTGCGTCGCATGACTACGATCCAGGTTGATGCGTCCGTAACGCTCCGAGATCTACGACGGAGCTCTCGCCTCGGACTGATGTCGTGTCGGCGTCAGCACGACATGAACAATCGAAAATCGATCTCATGGAGGAATCAGTGTTAGATATACTATAGTCGTTGCTATTACCCATGAGTAACACAAATCCCTTAGCCGTCACGGCGCCGAGCCCTACCCCAGCCCTGTACTCATCAATTAAGGTAATCAACAATGGCGGTTGATGAATCGAAATCCTCAAATCACTCAGAGACCCCTGGCTACCAAAGTGCGACCAGCAAAGCCAATGCCGTTGCTAGGATGTACTTCCTCGGCAATCAACCGGTCGAGCCGCTAGGGCCTGGAAGCAAAGAGAAGAAGTCTGCGTTGGTTGCGATGGGGCGATTCGTGGGACTTGACCTAAGCGACGTTGCGGGGAAAGGTGAATGTGGGAGACGTATCGCTGAAAAGTTGGCAGTTACCTGGAACTCAGACTGTGTCTCTGCCGGTGACACGGTGACATTAAAGGGGCTTAACCGACTAATTGATGCTGCCGTGAAAGTATACTTAAGCTCAGGGGCACGACCCTGGCGAGCCTTTGTCCGTGACATTATGTCAGTGAACCCGGCACCAAAATGGAACGACATAGAGGAGAAGAGAGTGCAAGAAGTCATCTCAGAATTGGAAGTCGACATCCTTGAGCAGATTAAGGGCTTAATGCAAGTAGGGCCAGTTCCTAAAGGTGTGGATGTCACTAATGTTGTGAAAGAAATGTCTATTGGAGAGATGTCGGAGGGATGCTGGCGGACTTTGATTGCCGATGTGCAGGGCTGGCTTCATCTTCCTGAGGAGATTGATGTAACTTCGTCGGAAGCGGTGGACAACTCGTTGGCGAGACTTCTTGGGCTAAAGAACCCGAAGAGCGCATCCAGCGAAGAACTATTGACAACTCTATTAAACAGATTAGAAAAGGCAAACGAATTTCGAGACGAGTTCATCGATGCCCTCGAGGACGAGACTGAGGGAACCGTCACTTTGGCGACGGCTTCAGCCGCCTGGGCTGAGAGGTGGGAAGACGTCGAGGATTCGCAGGAAGTTGAGACCAGCGGACCTATTATTGCGGAGGCCAGTGTCTGGCCTATTACCGAATTTCGTGAGCATGCGAACGAGGAAGATCTTAACTTGTCGCCTTCCTATCAAAGGGCAGACGTTTGGCCGACAGGAGATGCGCAGTTACTCATTGAGTCTATTCTTCGCGGAATCCCGCTCCCCTCTGTGATTCTGCTGAAAACGAACGATAGTGAGGGTGATCATTTCGAAATCATTGATGGAAAACAACGCTTGACTTCCATTCTTAGGTTTACAGCCGCGCACCCCCGTGCCTTGGACAATGTTAGAAGCAAAGCTAAGGAGTGGGGGATCGACGAAGACAGTCTCATTGATTGTTTTCAAAGCGACTATGCCAATAGTTTCAAAAAGGAATGGCGCGCTCACGAAACAATGCGACTGACGACAGCTGTTGAGCGCGCAATGTACTTCCCGTTTCCTCTCAGAAAGGGAAGCAGATCCACGTTGGTCGGTGAACTCGAGCAGGTTCAAGGTCGCTACTATTCTGAAATACGAATGTTGACTATTCCTGTGGCGGACGAAACTAAGAAAGTCAGAGATCTGTTCGAGAGGCAGTCGAAGTACCGAATCCCTGTGATTATTTACAGCGAAGCATCAAGTAAACAAATCCACGAGGTGTTCAGCCTGTACAATCGACAAGGAAAACGTCTTAACGCTGAAGAAATTCGAAATGCGGCGTATCATGAGCTCGATTTCATGCGTGCGTTGCTGGTGACGAGTGGTGATGCCGATGAACCCGGAAAAGTCGCACCATTCCTCATGGAGTCGTGGGAGCAACTTTCTTCTACCGGAGAAGCGTTGGCGGATCCTGATGGAATCTACGCAATGAAAAGTGCTGGCTATAAGCGAACGAAAGCGTTGTCTTGGGTTGTCGCAGCTCTTCTGGTCGAGGACGGAGGTATAGGAGGCAGGTCGACGGCCAACCAGATCAATGCGCTTCTAAAACGTATCCAAGATGACCCCAACGATCCGCTGAGGGATCGACACCGTATTCTTAAGGTCATGGAGATGCTCGATGGCGCGGTTGATGCGCACCAGATACTTCCCGATGAGGCCTGGAGTTCGCCCTTTAAAACCGGAGGTAGGTGGCAAGAACTACAGTTAGTATCTTCATTCGTTGCACTCGCTGCTGCGTATAGCGTCCGCAAAGAGAAGTTAGAGGATGACGTTGAAGATGCGGCGTACGCTATTCAAAGTTCCTCTAAAGCTTGGAAGCGACCTAATAAAACACAGTCGCGGCAACAGTGGCAGTTTATCGGAAAAGTTGTGAGGGAGTTTCTTGAGGTTCTCGACATTTCTGTAGAGGAAGCAGACAATGCTATACGGCGAGCCTTTGGCACCTCCGGACTTGCGGAACTAGCGGCGTTGAGTTGCGAAGATGATCGGTAAGCAAATGGCTCTACCAGCGGTTTCGGCAGAAGAAACCTATATTCGGATGGGAACTAGTTGGCAAGAACGTTATGATGAGACGCTCAGCAACTACGAATACCCAAGTTCACAAGTCATAAAAGACGACTCCGCATACATCTGCGACAGAGCGATTATTCCTGCAGGTGATGCCCGTTGGCCAGAATCGCGTTATCGAACCGGAATCGTCATCGGTGCCATCCAATCCGGTAAAACTGCCTCGATGATTGGTCTGATGGCGCGTGCGCTTGACTCAGGGGTGAACGTCATTGTCTTGCTTGCAGGAAGGCAGACTGCATTATGGCGGCAGACTATGGATCGCGTACGTGCTCAACTACTAGGTAGCAGCCCTTCGCTAGGTTCTTGCGTGTTTATCCCGGCTCCGCGTCCCGAAAGCGAGCGCTACTCCGTTCAGGGCGCTTACGCCATCAATGAGAGGCGGGCAGCAAGGGCATTCAAGAAAAAAATGCCTCTCGTGTTTGTCGTGATGAAAGAAGTAAATCATCTTGCGTCCATGAGCCGGATTCTTAGCAATAACGTATTTCCTGCTGCAGCCAAGTGTGGTGTAGATGTCAACTTACTTGTGATCGATGACGAGGCTGATGATGCGTCCATAGCCGACGATCAAGTGAGACTTTCTGATGACTCAGTTCAGGAGATCAAGAGAATTCCGTTCGGAATCCTTGATCTGTGGGCAGATTGTTCTATGCCTACGAAGACTAAGGCAGAACATGTCTATTCAACGTATGTTGCCTACACGGCGACTCCCCAAGCCAACTTTCTGCAGAATAGTGATAACCCTTTAGTGCCGAGAGACTTTGTCGCGGCGTTACGTACGCCGGGCCCTTCAGGAATGCTGCATCCTCGGGAAGTTACATATAACGGCGGAAAAGTACAAAACTGGTATATCGGTGCAGATGTCTTCTATGGCGCGCTCGCAGAGTGTTTCTGTAGAGTGATTGATGAATCTAGCACGCATGACGACGGCTATATAAGTGTTGCAGACATAGATGAGGCAAGCTCATCGTTTCCTATTGCCGAGGAATGCGACGACGAACAACTACTCAAACAGGGGCTACGGGCATACATCGTAGCTGCAGCTATGTCGACAATCCGATCAGGAAAGTTAGGTCCGAACACCGCTGCTGGTATGACGTTCGATTCACTGAATGAAGTCAAAAGTAAAGTGGCGCCCGTAACGTCAATGCTGATTCATCCGTCGGCGGATCTCGACGAGCATTTTAACGTCAAAGGTATTATTGTCCGATGGTGGAATGGGGAAGGAGGAATGCCCGGAGAAGGAGTCATTAGTGATCTTGAAGTTCGACGTCAGGCGTGGATCAGTGAATATGAAAGCTACCGTAAATCTGCGACGAAGATAACACAAGAGTACGGTGATAGGTTTGATTCTGTTGAATCACCAGTTTGGGACGAGGTTGAAGAGGTAATCAGGCGAGAGATCGTTCCACGCACCAGGATTGATGTTATCAATAGTCGTCCTGAGTCAGACGAACGTCCTCAATTCGGCGCGTGGGTCGATAACTCCGGAGTCTGGCATTCTCCGGTTAACCACTCATCAATCTTCATTTCTGGTAACGTAATGTCGCGAGGCCTGACTCTGGAAGGGCTGCTCACGACCGTGTTCCTACGGTCGTCTGACAGTCCGGTTGCAGATACGCAGATGCAGATGCAGCGATGGTTCGGGTATCGAGGGAAGACACTGGATCTTTGCCGCGTATATCTTACCGGCGAGCAATTGAGGCTGTTTTCCGAATATGCCGAGGCTGACCGGGCTCTTAGGCGACAGGTGATCTCGGCTATGCGAGCGGATGATTCTCGACTGCCAGGAGTCGTGGTCCTTCAAGGGAAGAGTTTTCGTCCTACCAGCAAAGTATCGTCCTTAACGGCGAAGACGCTCTCACCGGGGCGCAGACCTGTTGTACGGTATATGAACGCTCCAACGGATGATATCAATAATCAGTGTCTTGTGAAGAATCTATTTTTGGCGCACGAGGCTGATGTGGTGGGTGTTGCCGGTGGGCTGGTGACTTCGACAGAGTATTCGCTTATGACCGTGGTTGATGTACTTGAAGCTCTGAGATATGGAGTTCATGGCCAGGAGGATGATGAACTCAACAGATGGAACGCCGTGGCGAGGCTCGTAGGTATCGATCCGGCAGAATCCTCCTATTTCCCTTTGTATCGGGCTCCGAAAGTCAATGATGCTCAGGTTCGCCTTGGGGCCAGGTCTCCATACTCTTTAGCTGCCTACCTTAGATTGTGGGCTGCCAGTATCGGGCGCCAAGTAGACGGGCTCATGACGGACGAAAATCCTCCCCAGCGATGGAGCCTCAAAAGTTCGCTGGTGAAAGACTCGCGGCAACCAACATTCAGGTTCGGCTTGAGGTACGGATCGGGTGAGCCTATCGAAACGGGCCCGCTTTTGGAACTATTTAAGCGGTATGGTATCGCAGTCAAACCTATGCGAAGGAAGGTTGCTGGTAGTGAGTTGGAAGCAGATTGGGGTGCCAGGCGCGCACTTGAGTATGGATATACCGGTGATGACGTATTTGATGCGGTCGTGCTGAATCAGCCTGTTCGAAGGCTTGAAGATGGGACACGTTGTGAGGGCGAATCAGGTCTCGTTCTTTTCCAACTGATTGATCGAGGGGAAGGTAAGGTTTCGGTGTCTGTGGCTATGAGTATTCCTGCTGGCGGTCCAGACTACGTGCGCTCAACGAACGCCCGAAATCGAGAATAGATATGTGTGACTGTGTTGATAACAACGCTACTTTTGAGGTTTTAAGGAATGCGGTCTCGGCGGCTAGGCAGGCTGAGGGACGAGACCGACGTTACATACATTGGGTCGGCGATAACCGTAAGCTTGCATACTCTCGCGATCACCGTGGTCGATTGGAGTTATTTGTTTCTGGGGAACAGTTGGAAACTCGGGTTGATGCTGTTGCTCGGCGGATGGAATTGGATTCTTGGAGAGACAAAACCGGCAGGGTTTTGCGGGCGAATCGAATTGTTTTTCCAGCGGGGGAGCACGTAGACGCGCTGTTTTCCGTGATTATGGCTGAACTTCTAAGGAAAGGCGTTGAGGTAGATACTCAGAAGGCGTTCTCTGCTACAGAACAACTTATTGCTTTAGCGTTTAAAGGTGGGGGTAGGAGTATAAATTCTGTCACGGGGCTAGCCGCGGAACTCCTGTTACTGGAAGGGTTAGTCAAGTCGCATCGTTTTTCTGACGACGAGATCTCCCGTGTGTGGAGAGGTCACTCGCGTTCTAGCAGAGATTTTGTGCTTGGCAGCACTGGTGTCGAAGTCAAAGCTACGACGCAAGGGCTCAGTCGTCATCATATTCAAGGGTGGTATCAAGTTGAGCCGGGGGTTTCTGTTGATGATGACATGTTTGAGTCGCGTTTATTTCTGCTCTCGGTGGGCATAGATTGGTTGCCGGTCGGCGCGGAAGGGCTGACAATTGATAATGTTCTGATGGGAATGCGGTGCGAACTCCCTGGTGATATCTGGGTGGGCCTGGTTCAGTCGGCTTGCCGGTATTGCGACGAGAATTTTGTTTTCGATGTGAACGGGGTGAAATCGGAGGAGGTATTTCGTCGTCCGTTCCAAGTCGGGTTTGTGAGGATGTATGATCTTATGTGCGGTAGGATTGATATTCTTCGCAGTGCAGATGTTCACCGGCACCACCATGTCGTGGGAGATAGCGTGTCGTTCGATATTGTATTGCCGGAGTTCATAGATGGGACTAATCCCATTTCTGGATGGTCGGCGGTTCTGGATGCTCTTACTAATTCTGATGGGTAGGGGTGAAAGCGTCCTCACTCGCTCCCACCCCTGGCTTTGATGGGCGGCGGCCGGTTCGTACGCGTGGTGTCCCGATCACGCATCCGCCCGCACCAGCCGGACGATGCCAGCGATTTGAGCGGCCGTCGTCCAGGCCAGGACGATGAGTCCGGCAGAGGTGACGTCAGCCCGCGATTCGGCGGCCGTCAGCCAGATCTGGCCCGCCTGGCCGGGGAACCAGCGGGCGGCGTCGCCCAGGAACACGGCCAGCTGCGGTGTCAGGATCACCAGCACCACGGCCACCGTCGACGCACCGATGACGCTGCGTAGCGCTGCACCAAACCCGGCCGCCAGCAGCAGCACCGCCGTCAACCAGACCACGGTCCTTCCACCGGCCCACAGTGCCGCCGTCGACATCGTCGGGCACGCCGCCAGGCTCGCTCCGACCAGGACGCTCGCCGCCACCAGTCCCGTACCGGTCAGCACCATGAGCCGTGCCGCCGCCAGCCGCCCCC
>ERZ772926.694-NODE-694-length-17880-cov-3.931276_pt1 | contig 17880 bp, 10 predicted proteins | sample MGYA00511136_ERZ772926 | MGnify/ENA primary metagenome ERZ772926 (study PRJEB29015, sample SAMEA2737917) | human oral metagenome | biome: human oral; feature: human-associated habitat; material: dental | place: China | collected 2153 ... | reverse complement strand
AGGATTTCATCGCTGATATTGATATCTAGATACAAGTCACATCTCTCAAAAAGCTCTGCAACCTTTGCCGGACGAATATTTGGATAAAGCGAAACATTCGGATAACGATTGAGCCCCATCAAATGGCCAGACATTTCTGTGATGGCTCCTATATGGAAAGGTACATTTGGTAGCTGAGTCAAGAGCTGCTCTATTTGCTCAAGCTGATCACTATTGGTCAAAATCAAGGCTTCTGGATTCATATTATTAAGACGTTGGTAATCATAAATATAACCAATATTGTGGAAATAGACTTTTTCTTCCGGTGTTGCCAAGCTTTGAATTTTCTCATATACCTGCCTGTCCTGAACAGCGATGCGGATATTGCGATGAGGCATTTTCATAGCTACTTTCATATTACCAGGTAAGGATTCTCCGATAGGCTCTTGCCAGAAAAGAACATCTTCTGCACGACCATTTTTAGGACGAAGAGCATAGGCCACCAAGAAGGGGGTTGCTAGAGAATTATAAATAATACGATCTGTATCATATCCACGATATTGCAGATAAAAGACGACAAATTCTTGTTTAGATTTAAAGATATGACGCTTTCCTTCAAGTGTCAAGATGATATCACCAGTCAGATGATTTTCCATAATGACTACGACATTGTTCTGGTCAAAATAACGAGTATGGGTCGGACGTTGTGTCTGATCATAGGTTATTTGTGCGAAAAGACGTCCTTTGCGATTGTAGATATCTGCTGCTCGAACCTGCCCCTCTGTATCCAACCATTCGACAGCCCGCACACGTCTTTCATGCGTCGGTTGGCGATAGAAAATATTGGCACGCTTCTTGCCCATATCCAAGATTTCGCCATTTACATTGCTGGAGCGAATCTCCCATAGATGCGGTTTGGGGACAAGATTAAAATAAATTGGACGGCCCTCTGGTGTGTCCAAATCTCCTGTAAAATAACTGTAAGGAGACTCGACATCTGGTGAAAGATAGCCATCGTCTTGTACAACAACAACAGGACAATCAAGTCCTGTTGCTTTTAATGAACGTAACAAATCAAAACTTGCTTGATCATAGCGGTCAAACAAACAAATCATAGTGGTTATGCCTTTCTTTCTGAATCCTACTTAGTTAGTCTGAGCCGATCGAACCAGATCAGACCAGCGCTGGGCAATATGCTCATCAAGGTAAGGTTCAGCTACCTCATAGGATACACGGGACAAATCTTCTTGAGAGTGTTGAGTTAATAGCTGAACAATCTTTTCCGCATACTCTGTCGTCATGGCATCTAGATCATCTGGACGAGCCTTGGGAATCAGGTAGCCATTTTCTCCATCGCGGATAAAGGTTGGATTTCCATAACGAACATCAAAGCCAATGATGGGCAGGCCAGAACCTACTGCTTCCAACAGAGTCAGACCAAAACCTTCACTTGTAGATGCTGCTAGATAAGCGGAATAATTTTTGTAAATATCCGCCATATGATGATGTCCCATCAGTCGAATATACTCTTCTGCCTGCAGATCCGCAATCAACTTCCGCAGCATAGCTTCCTCACCACCGGTGCCATAGATATCAAAGGTGATTTCCGGTAATTGCTCATGCGCCTTCACTACAGAGTGAATTAGCCAATCAATATGCTTTTCACTGGCCAAACGAGAAGCTGTCATCAAACCAAAAGGCTTCCGCTGACCTTCTGGTCGGCGCAGCTGATCCAAGCTACCCACAGGAATAGTTAAAATGTTCTTCGGCTTGATGTCAGTATATTGAGCAAACTGCTCTTTCAGCAGCTCTGTTTGAGCATCCGTCGAGTTGATGATGTAGTCCACTTCTTCCGCATATTCAAATTGATACTCGTAGTAATTATTCCACAAGATATACTCTTTTTCTGCGGGATTTTCACTAAAGTGGTCTGCGTGAACGATGACAGCTAGTTTAGCAGCCCCCTTATTGGCGAAGATTGGCTGGCCAATATCCGTCTCCCTGTCTAATATCAGTAAATCCTTGTCTGTCAACTTCAAGCTTCTCATGAAATGAGCAACAAACTCCTGCTTGGAGTAGAAGACCTGATCTGGAAAACGATAAACTTGCGTTTCTGGCTTACCATCCACTTCATCGATAATCTCTTCGTAAGCCACGCTGCCATCTTCATTGAGCCAAGTCCGTTGGTAGAGACGAGCCCGACCATCTACAGGACTATAGTATTCAATAAAGTTTTTGGTATAAGTATAATATTCTTTCTGAATGAGACAGCCACGCGAAACAATCTCTGCCCGCTCAATCAGCTCATTATCCATATCGCAAGCATAGCACGTTACGAAATCATTATCTCCAAACAGGATCCGAAAGGTCTTGTTCTCAGGATTACGGACGATTTCTAGAGGTTCTCTATCAAAACTAGCTAAGACTTGTGCTAGAGTGTAGGTTGTTGGAGCAATCTTAACATCTGTAAAATATTGATAGAGCCAGATGACCTCAGAGTCTTCAAAGCCGATATTCTTCGTCAAATGTTCAATATTATCGGCTGAAATAAAATCCATAAAGATGAATTTTGCCTCTAAGCCCACACTGCGAAGCAATTTTGCACGATAAATTTGTGCGTACTCAACCCCGCTGCTTGCCCAACCAATTCCTAGGTTGATGTTATAAATTGTCATAAACCATGTTCCTCTTACAAAAGATTATCTTTTTTAATTCTTGAAAGGCGTTTGATGATTTTTCCTTTCTTCTTTTTCTCTTTTTCTTTATCTTCGTCTTTAGACTTTTTGACAGGAGAAGTGAAGTAAGTAACGGGGACAGAGCTATCTGTACCTGTCTTAGCAAATGTTTGCTCAATATTTACAACTTCTTTTTGTGGAGCAGAGATTTCTACTGGGACTTCTTCCTCACCAAAAACATCTGATTCATTTACTTCTTCTTCATGCGTTTCAAGAGAAGCTTCATCGAATAGACTTTCAGCTTCAACTTGCTCATTTGAAGCCTCGTCTTCTTCCAAAGGTGTATCAAACAAACGCGTAGCTTCATCTTCCTCTAAAGGAGTATCAAATATGCTTGCAAATTCGTCGTCTTCCGAAGCTTCCTCGATTAGACTTGCGATGTCAATTTGACCCTCTAAAGTTTCTTCGTCTAGAATCTGACCAATTTGACTAAGAAGCTCCTTGATTTTTTCCTTTTGCGCCTTATAGAGCTGTTCCGTTTCAAGACGTTTTTTCGTCAATTCATCGATTTCTTCAAGGATAGACGATCTTACTTGTAAGAAGTCTTTCTGAGCTTTCTCTAGAACCTCTTGAGCCTCTTTTTCTGCCTTTTCATGTGCTTCAATAATCAGCGATTTAGCATAAACAACGGCTTCACCGATTTCTCTTTCTTGGTTCTTTAAAGCATCAATTTTTTTACGTAAAGATTCAATTTTCTCATTCTTTTTACGAATTTCACTATCAAATCCTTCTTCTAACGATTCAATGTATTCTTCAACTTCCTTGGCACGATAGTTACCAAATAGGGTCTTTTTAAGTCTCATTCTGCTCCCTCTATTCTTCATTTATTCTAATTATATACTATCTTATCAATTGTAGCATAAAATGACGCTTATTACCATTGTTTTATAAGTCTCCGAGCAAAAAAATCCGGATACTACAGGAGCAAATAAGATTCGATTTACCCACTAGCTCTATGCTTTTCTTAGTTTTGTAACCTTATTCTTTTATAAGCAAAAACACCTGAATAGATGACATATAATCCATTCAGGTATTTTCATAAAAGGTAACTAGATGTAAATGCATCTATTTTAGAAATTGAGATCTACCCAACTGAGAGGTGTATAGCCAAGAAGCTCAACGCCATCATATTCTACTGTTTTAACGATCTCTTGAATATTCGTTTTTAGCTCTTCTATTGATCGGCTGTCTGACTCATCTAATACTAGATCATCTTCCACAATAAATAGTGGTTTTTGATAGCGGTCATAAAGATTATTCATAGCTAGGCGAAGACCTACAGGATCAATTGGATTCTTATTGGTATTATTATAGCCATATTTATTTATAAAGACTTCTTGAGAATTACTAGATGCATGGTAACTAAAGCTAACAAAATCAACCTTTCCGACTCGTAAGTCAAAGAAGTCATCATTTTCAATATCCAAAGCAATCTGCTCACGCTCTAATCGGCGCAAGAAATGGTTTGGATAAGAACCACGAACTTGTACATCTGTAAAGACATAGTTTTCACGGTTCTTGACTTCTGCTTCCATCGCATCAATCGCACTATCTAGATTCTGACTATAGTTACGACTAACTACCAACATGCCACCAAATTGAAATTCTGGGTTGATTGATTTTCCAAGCTTAACAGCACGTGCCGAAGCGACCAATTGATAGTGAGCCGCCTGCCAGATTCGTTGGTTTCGATTTTCTCCATCTTCAAAGGACAGACCGCCACCAAGATATGGTAAATGGTGTAAAATATTAAATTCATTAAAGGTAATCCAATATCTTACCTTGTCTTTAAAATGTCTGAAAACAGCTTCTGTATAATGCTCATAAAGTTCAATCATCTTGCGGCTCTTCCACGCACCGTATTTTTCATACAGATGAAGAGGAAGATCGAAATGACTTAAAGTTACAATCGGTTCAATGTCCTTTTGCAACACTTGATCAATGATAGCTTCATAATATTTCAAACCTTCTTCACTTGGCTGCGCTTCTTCTCCAGTTGGGAAAATGCGTGCCCAAGAGATAGAAATTCTATAAACATTGAAGCCCATCGATTGAATCATATTCAAATCACTAACATAATCCGGTTGACTCGCTAAAGTAAATTGCCCCAGAAGATCATAGGCACCTATTGGTACTTTTTTGTAGTTGATTTCCCCTGTCAGTACTCCTATACGTGGTTCACTAATTGGTAATACATCCGTCGTTCCCAAACCTTTATTGCTGTTGGGCATCGTATTTCTAATCATAATGACTCCTTTTGATTTTGTGAATATATGTGGATACTATTGCATCCTCTAGTATCTTTAAAATTATCGCTGGTCTTTCTTATTCTGAGCGATAGAAGCCAATCCAGATAATGTACTAGCGACATTTTTTAAGTCAGGAGAAATTGGCTGTAAACCTGGTCTTACCATCTGATATGCCTCTTGATCTGTTATGCTCAAGTTTGGAGTTGTAGATACTTGAACAGACAAGCTTTCTTGAGATAGTGCAACCGCCTCTGAAAGTTCCTGAGATGCAAGGTTCATACTATCAAGCGATTCTTGTTGATAGGCAAGACGCATTGACTCTGTTCGAGACAAGCTAAGCGACAGAGATTCTGAGACTTGTAAACTATGTGATACTGACTTAGACTCTGAAACACTCTGTCTGTAAGAAAGCAACTCTGAGACTGAAATACTATAAAACTCAGATAAGGAAACTCTCACAATACTTTGACTGATTTGCTCTGATTCACTCAGGGAAATCGACTCACTCAAACTAAAGGAAGTTGAGATGCTGACACTATGACTAAGAGATTCGGAAAGACTGATAGAGGTTGAGGTGCTCTGACTAGCCGACTCTGAAACTGAAATTAACTTGCTCTCATATGCAGATTGGGCAACAGAAGCACTAACTGAGAGTGAAGAACTGATCCAATTGTACTCTGAAATTGATTGACTCAAACTTAAAGAAGTTGAAAGACTCGCACTCTCACTTAATGACTCAGAGATACTGAGGCTCTGGCTAAGGCTTTCGGACTCACTCAAACTCAAGGAGCTTGAAACACTCAGGCTTTGACTCAAGGATTCTGAAACACTGAGGCTCTGACTAAGGCTTTCAGACTCACTCAAGGAAACTGATTCACTTAAACTAAAGGCAGTTGAAAGGCTTGCACTCTGACTGAGAGATTCTGAAACACTCAGAGAGATTGAAGCACTCTGACTAATAGAGTCGGAAATCGATGTTAACTTGCTTTCCAATTCAGATTGGGCAACAGAAGCACTAACTGAGAGTGACGAACTGAGCCAAGTATATTCGGAAAGTGATTCGCTCAAACTAAATGAAGTCGAAATGCTTGCACTCTGACTCAAGGATTCTGACACACTAAGGCTCTGACTTTCTTGTTCAGATTGACTGACTGAAATTGACTCACTGAGACTCAAAGAGTGTGAAGCGCTGACACTTTGGCTCAAGGATTCTGAAAGGCTGAGACTCTGACTAAGACTTTCAGATTCACTCAAAGAAGCGGACTCACTCAAACTGAAGGAGCTTGATGCACTGAGACTTTCGGATTCACTCAAGGAAATTGACTCACTCAAGCTGAAAGAAGTGAAGACGCTCACACTCTGACTGAGAGATTCTGAGACACTAATAGACTCGGAAATTGATGTCAATTGGCTTTCCAATTCGGATTGAGCAAGAGAGGCACTAACCGATAATGAAGAACTTAACCAAGTATACTCGGCAATGGACTCACTCAGGGAAATTGACTCGCTCAAAAAGATTGACTCGCTGAGACTGAGAGATTCTGCTGTCCACTCACTCAAAGATTCTGAAAGAGAAAGGGACTGGATATGGCTAAGTGATTCTGATAGCTGCTGACTCTCCTTGGCTGATTCAGATTCGAAAAGAAGTTGAGAAAATGCTTCACTCAAGGATAGAGACTGACTGATACTCAAAGATTCAGATGCCGAAAGGCTAAGTGAAGTAAACTCAGACTGAGCCAACCATTCAGAAGTAGAGAGGCTCAGGCTAGTGCTAAGAGAAATCAAGAAAGTATCCGGCTTATTCTCGTTTACTGAAGGTGAATCAGCTTCCTCCTCATAAACTGAAGCTGAAAGACTCAGAGAAGTCTCTTCTAAGGCACGAAGAGACTCAGATTCTGAAAGGCTCAGACTAGCACTAATGGATTCTGACAGAGAAGCTGACTGACTATCCGCTACCGAAGTTGAAACGAATTCGCTAAGAAGTATTGAAGCCGACTCGGAAAGGCTCTCACTTGCACTGATAGAAGCGGATAGCCATTCACTCTCATAAAGTGAATCTGATTCTGATATGCTGAGGGACTCAAAGTCGAAAATACTCCAGTATTCAGACTCGGAAAGACTCTCGCTTGCACTGATAGAAGCGGATAAGGATTCATCCTCAAGGGCCAGCTCAGATTCTGAATCTGACTGATCGATAATATGAGAAGAGTCTAAAGAATAAGTCTCTAATGAATCATTTTCCCACAGCGAATCTTGAAAAGGACTCTCGCTTGTTGAAACAGAGCCACTATCGAAATGTTCAGCAGACAAACTCATTGAGGTCGAAACGCTCATTGATAAACTTTGACTGACATTTTTTATCAGATCATCTACTACCAAGCTATTGTTGGCTTGAAAATCCTCAAAGTCTTCCATAATAGAAATTGGCTCTATCTGTGGTTTTAATTCTTCATTAACACTTAACACAACCTGATTCTGCTCTTGGGGTTTTCGGCTAATCGGTTTTAAGATGGCTGCATCCGGATCATAATAATTATCATCCTCCGTCACCAATCGTTTAAACTTCGATATAACGCGTTTAAACCCCTTTGCTTTTGCTTTATTATTCTTACCCATAAATATACATTTTCTCCCGAATGCAGTTATATCCTTATTATAAAGTGTATAGCACAATCTGTCAAAACTTTAGCCAAAGAAAACCTCTAATTTCCCTGTAGGCTGAACATTGACATAACTAAGCGCCATATTTTTTATAATTTTAAGATTCATGTCTGCATTCATTCTCTTATATGACTCAAAAGCCTCTTTATGAAACTCATATACAGGATTCTTTTGTGCATAACCTTGACTAACCACTAAAGTTTGAAATTGTTGGAGATAGTCAACTTGCTCCACCCAGCAATCATCCACTGCTCTTAACACTGCGATGCGTTGAAGCTGCCCAAATAGTTCTGAATCCTCAATTCTATCGCGTTTTCGCTGATATTCTTCAATGAAAAGCTTAGATAGAAACTTCTTAACTTGACGAATGTTTGTCACATCTAAATCTCTTGGAATGCCTTGACAATAGTAACTAATATTATCCAAAACAAATCGATACAAATCGGCCTGCTCTCTAAATGGATGCTTCTTCATATGGGCGTCCATAGCATCTGATAAAACAGATAAAAAATATTCTAGTTTAAAGTCAGAATGAGCAATAATGTCATTGCGCTTATTATAAATGATTTGCCGTTGAATTCGGATACTTTCGTCATACTGCTCCGTTGATCGTCTTGAAGCAGCTGCCGCATTATCACTGTTTCTCTGAGCTTCTGTCACCTCATATTTAATACGAACCGATTTTAGATGAACCTTCTGTTTTTCCTCTGGCTTGGCGACTTCTTTCTGATAAAAATCATTGATCCACTTACTGCCCGTCTTTGTAATAATATCATCTTCGAGTGAAACAAAGAATTTACTTAGTCCAGGCGCGCCTTGACGGCCTGCACGACCACGAAGCTGCAAGTCCACTCGTTCGCTGGACATTCTCTCTGTTCCAATAACCGCCAGCCCGCCTAATTTAGCAACGCCTTCTTCCAAGATAATATCCGTTCCCCGACCAGCCATAGAGGTTGCGACGGTTACCGCAGAACGCCGGCCAGCCTGTGCAATCATCTCTGCTTCTTTTGCTGCATTGTAGGCATTTAGCACGTTATGAGCAATTCCTTCCTGCAACAGGAGCATGGAGTAAATTTCTGACATTCTTACCGATCCTGTCGCAATCAGAACTGGCTGTCCCTTTTTGTGTAGTTTTTTAATATAATCCAAAGAAGCATACAGTTTTTGAGGGATAGTTAGATAGATCTCATCTGGATAATCAATCCGTTGATTGGGTTTTCTAGTTGGTACAACGACCACTCCCAAGTCATACACTTCACGAAATTCATCTTCACAGACCTTCCCTGTACCCGTCATCCCCGCCAATTTAGGGAACATCTTGAACAGATTTTGATAGGTAATAGAGGCCATAGAACGTGTTTCTAAGGAAATCTTTACGCGTTCTCTCGCTTCCAAGGCTTGGTGCAAACCAGATTGGAGTTTATTCCCTTCTAAAACTCGCCCTGTTGCCTCATCCATCAACTTGACTTCGCCATTTTCTACAGTATACTGACGATCTTTTTCAAATAAATGATTGGCCCTTAAGGCCAAATTGATTTGGCGGATCAGTTGGTAGTTATTTGGATCGTAGGCATTTTGTACACGGAAGTATACTTCTGCTTCCTTGACACCTTTTCTCGTCAACCAGACCGAAGTCCGAGTCGAATCTAGCTTAAAATCTTCCCCTTCCTTCAAGGTCTTAACAAATTCATCGCAGGTAACAAATAGGTTGGACTGAACCCGCGGAGAGCCCGAGATAATCAGAGGCATTTGCGCGCTGTCTAGAAGTGCTGCATCAACCTCGTCAACCAAACAGAAATAGAACTTAGGCAAAAATTTCTTTGATTTGGATGTTGCTAAATTTTCCTCAAGATAGTCAAAGCCCAGCGCACTATGTGTGGTATAAACGATATCACTTTGATAAATCCGCTGCTTTTGCACAACCTTTAACTTTTTAGCTGGATTTTCTGAAACACCAACCCCAACTGTCATCCCCAAGTAATGAAAGACAGGCCCCATTTGCTTAGCATCGCGTATCGCCAAATACTCATTGGCCGTAACCAAGATGCTGCTGTTTCCAGTCAAAGCATTTAAGTACAAGGGAAGAATTGCTGTTAGTGTTTTGCCCTCTCCTGTCCTCATTTCGGCAATCTGATTGTCTTGCATGACTAAAGCACCTAAGATTTGTACATCGTAAGGGTAGAGCCCCAAGACGCGCTTAGCCGCTTCACGAATGGTGGCATAGGCTTCTGGTAAAATTTCCTGTAGCCTTTCTCCCTTAGAAAGACGGCCTTTAAACCATTGAGTTTTAGACTGCAATTCTTCATCTGACATGGCTGCATAATTGTCAGAAAGCTGATTAATCTTTTCTAAGATTTTTTTATAACGCCTTAGTTTAAAGGAATTAGCTAAATGTAATTTTTTAGGCTTCATTCTTTCTCATCCACTCTTCCGTTTTCTCCAAGTCTATTTTTTGAAGCAAAAAGGACTGATCCAACAAATAATCAATTTTGGTTAGTACCCGTGGCCTATTTTTCAGATGGGCATATTCTTTTACTCTAGCTGAGTTGAAGCGTTCCAGTAGCAAATCTCTAAATAAAGGATAATTCACCCTATTTCGATAGCGATCAAGAACATGCTGATAATCCAATTCTGGCATGAAATCATCAGTCACTAAAGCATAGGCATTTTCAAATTGCTGAGAGTAAAGTAAGGCTGCGATATTTGAAATCGGTCCATAGCCAGCGAAAGCGACCTTCTCAAAAGAATATTCTCGAGACAGCTTTTCAATTGTTCCAAGCAAGATTTCGAAAAACTCTTTTTCCATATACAAAAGAGCGTCTTTATAGGAAGAATTGACTACCAGCAAATTTGGAAAATGTTCCCGAACAATTTCTGGAATGTAGCCCGTCCGATTGAAATCAGGCTCCGTAAAGCAAACGTAAATCGTCTCTTGATTGACGTCCTTATGCAACAATTTCGAAATCCAATAGCGATCGACGGTATAATCTGCCACACCTTCTTCGGCAATATAAATGCTTTCAAACAAGAAACGATGGCAACCTGAACTCACTAATTGAATTTTATAATGATGGGTATTGTTCGGAACACGAACGCTCATCGTCTCACCCTGCTTAATGATTTGATTAAAAATCTCCTCATCACGCGCATTCATAAATTCAATCTTCAAGTAGGTCGAATTTTCAGGGAGAGTCTCCAGATAGCTCCCAAAGATATAGTTTTCTCCTCGCTTCAATTCAGGAAGCTGGCTTGTATTTCGTAAAGCCTGATAGTTTGCCTGCGAATGCCATTCATGAATGACTGTACCAGACGGCATGAACTGATTCTCATATAAAACATGCCCATCTGCTAGCAGCTTCACAGACGATCCATATAGATACTGTGATACACTTTGCATATCCCAATAAGCAAAATAGATTTCTTCCTTGTATCTCACGAATCAAACTTCCTTTCAAAACTATTCACTAACAAAGTTTTATATTGATTAAAGAACCATTCGACAATTCCTTGCGTATCATCATTGTGTCGTCCTGTCAATCCTTTACTAATGATATTAACGCGATAAGCTCGCTTTCCTAGCTCTTCTAGCATATCAGGGTAGGCCATACCATCGTAGTCATCATGATACATATAAGACACAATAAATTTCGTCCTTGAAAAATCAGCCTCTTTGAATGCTGTCCAGAAGTGCTCATTAAGTTGAGCTATTCCTTCCTCTGATAATTCTCCTATTGTACGAAGCACTAAATCTAAAGAAGTAGGAAAACCTCCAGGACGAATCGTGGATTCATTCTCTGCAATATCGCCTAAATTTACTAAGGGCTTGCCGACAATCACTGCATGAGGCTCTAACTTGGAAGCATAATACAGGGCTCCAAAGGTCCCCATTGATAAGCCCGACAAGATTAACTGGTCACTTGTAAAGCCCAATTCATCTAAACAATGACGGATGACTTGAATCAGCTTTTGCTCAAGCTCTTCTGAGCCTAGATAGAAAGCACCACCCTCAGAACGCGGATCTCCAATCAGCAAGAAAGGCGATCCCAAATTGTTCATCATCCAGTAGCCCTCAAAACCTTCTGCTGGGCGATAACCAGAGAAATAAATATTGAGAGGTGGCTTCAAATCACCAGGATGGAAATAGTAAATCAACTCCTCCCGATTTTTATCCACAACACGATTTCCACCAACCAACAAGTCCCCATATCCCAAATGTGACTGGCGATGGTGGAAAGGTCCAATTTTCACAATGCCTTGCCCTTTTGCTTGGACGCTGACGCTTAGGTAATAAGAATCGCTGGTATCCAAAACAAGAGGCTTATCAAAAGTTTCTTTATCATAAATCCACTCTTGCATGGGAGAGCTTCCAACTGGGTAGCCTTTGATGACATAACGAATCAAGCAATCGTCCGAGTGCCTGAATTCTGGCCACAAATCCAAAGGAGTATCTCCATTCAAAAAAATATTGTACTGATAGGTTGCTACAGTTTGGTAATCCTCACCATATTGACCACACAGACGGAGATAGTTAGTTCCTTCATAGTTAATCTGACCTGAGAAGGAGGGATTGACAGCTAGATGATTAACACTGAGCTTGGTACCACTTTGCTTGGAAGAAAAGCCCCGTGAAAATAGATACAGCATCTGAGCTGGATCTTCAAAAGTAGACTGAACGGCCCTTTTACGTAAAAGGAATCTTTCCAAAGTTTTTGTAGTGATTTGACAACGTTCATGATAAAACAAGCGATAAACCTGAATTAAGCTGTCCAATACTGTGATGTACTCAAAATGCTCAACAGTATCTACTAAGACAACATCATAAGGCTTAGCAGCCTTCGGTTTCTTACCATCCTTTTTTAAAATACCAATATCTTCTGGCAAGAGAGACATGATATCTTCTGGTTTAACAAATGTCCATGCGATATTACTAGGAATCTCATATTGGTGCTGCCAATTCTCATTGGCAATCTGTAGGACACTAATTCTGTTCATTTAGCTTTAATTCCTTTATCGTATTTTTCCACATTTCGACAATTTCTCCCCTTGTATACAGCTCAATCCTCTTAACCGAATGCACCAAAGATTGATTCCAGTGTTCCAAATCTGTGAGGTAATACAAGAGTGCCTCTTTCAGGTTAGAAATATCATTCATGATCCAACCATTTTCGCCATGCTTCACATAGGAAGAATTATACAAATTCACTTGAGGAATCCCTCCGCTGATACCTGCAATTTGGGTTCGGATATCGGCTGGACTTCCCAAATCCAAGATGACGCGAACATACTTCAGAGCCTTCGCCAAATCGGTATCACTATGAATCACCACAGTATCAATTCGCTCTCTGAGGCTATCATCATCTTCTAAACGTGGATCACCACTCTTAGCAACCTTATCTTTGTCAACAAGGAGCAATTTTTCTGCATACTTTGTTGATGATAAAGATTCCTCAAGAAACTGTCGAATAGAAGCTTCTCGACCAAAATCCTGACTCTGCGTCCCAACCAATAAGTCAATCCACTCATGTTGCAACATCATATCAAACAAGGAAGTAAAGACATATTGAAGATGATGTTCTGGTAAAGTATCGAAATTGACATAGATGATCAACTCTTTTTTCCGCTGACTATGCCCAAGATTCAACTGAGTGTCATAAGGGGGAATCTCATAATAAGCAGGAAGTTGCTCTTCTTCTACTTCCTCTACTTGTGCTGCAATCTTCTCGATTTTGTCTAAGCTATCTACCACAAAAAATGGGGTATCTTTTAAATCAGAGAATAATTGTTCTGTATTCGTAATCGGATAACGATTGCCAAAGAAGGACAGAACAACAAGATGGTCCTTCTTAATCTGTTGGAAAAAATGATTATGCTGCACATCTGCTGAAACAATAATCGAATCATCCTTGGTTAAAACAGAAGCCAAATGCTGCTCTAGCTTTTCTTTAACAAGCTCCTCAATATTCTGATAGACATCCTTGGCAAATGTGCCCTGTGCCTCAGGATTGATAATGACCTGCTGGTTATCAGCTGTCAAAAATTCTCTGAATTGCCATATTCCTTGTGCATTCAGATAGTCCTGATAATAAGGCTGATTATGCTCAAAATAGATAATGCTGGAGACAAAGCCACGGTCATCAAAAACAAGCTGATAATCTATCTGATTATTTTCAAAATAGGTAATATCAAAAATATTACCTATTTGTGAAAAATTAATCTGAGCATGAGGTAGGTGATCGACGTAAACATCTACAATAAAAGGAGTATAAAAGATTTCTGCTCCTTGCGGCCATTTCAAATCATCCAAACGAATTTTTCGTGCAGGCACATCTGTCAGACCTTGTATGCTATCAAATAGATTCCACATTTCATCTGATGAAAGTCTTTGTTGATAAAAGAAAGTCCGGATATGAGGTGAATAATTCAAAATCAGGACAGAGTTGGCTTCTCCTGATTGTTGAAACATCCGCAATAAATTTACGGCATCATCAAACATCATATTTTTCGGCTGCAGATAGAAAGGTAGGGCAGTAGAATACCATTTTCGATCTTGTTTATACCAAGAAGGTACAAAGTAAAACATATCCCTCTATTCTCCTTTTACTTCTAGTTCTTTATGATAATAAGTCCCGATTCTTAAGATTCGTATTTCTTCACGCAAGGGCAAGAGCATGCTGATCAAAATGACTAGTGTGCTTGGCAAGGTCAAAAAGAAACTTGGTAAAGGCAAGAAGAAATTAATAAAATAGGGCAGGCCGACATACAAGATGAGATAGATAGCTCCTATATTTGATTGCAAAGAAATATAGTGTTTTAACACTTTTAAGGTTTCTTTCCCAGGCTGAATATAGTCAAAATATTCTCCCTGACGCTGCAAGCGCTTGGCAGTCTCTTCCGGTTCCAAATTGATATAAGCAAACAAAATAGCCAAGAGGTAAATTGCAACTAGATAAATAAGGAGACTCAAAGGTTTTGTAAAGTCAAATACATTTCCAATTTTTACTGAAAATCTTTTTCCCGTCCAGTCTACTAATAATTGGAACAACATCAAGACACTTGTTGCATACATGATGGGCATTCCGCCAGAAGGAATGAACTTAATCGGCAAATAAGATTTATCATAGTAACGACTGCTTAACATGATCCGATTAAGAGGCAAGCGTATCTCGGCTTTCTCACATACAACAGCAACAAAAGTCAAAAGAAGATAAGCTATCACCGCAGCAGCTAACATCATTCCGCCTCGGAGAGAAGACAGAGATTGACCAATCAAGAGTATTAATTGATTGGCAAACTGGAGCAAAATCCCTGAGATAATGATGATGGTTGACCCTCCCACTCCCTTACGAGTATTAAGACTTGACAACCAAATAATGATAAAACTACCTGTCACAACTGTGGTTAAAACTGCTGCATTATAGAGCCAGTCATCCACCAGAAGTAGAAAACGACCATTTCCTCTATAAGCGGTGTACATAATGGCAAGTCCCTGCACAATCGCAAAGAACAAGGTTAGCATTTTCTGAAAGAAATCCGTCTTTTTGAGAGACCAAGATTGTATATTCCAGCTTTTATTTAGGTTCATGACTTGCCACACAATCATCGTCGTAATCCAAGGCCCTAATCCTAGAGAGAATACAGAAATCTGAGAAACATCAATCCCTGCCAAAAAATACAAAGAAGCCAAGGGATTGCCTTCCTTCATCCCTAAACCTTCTATACTACTGTTGTAGCCCGGAAGTAAAATATGTCTCCCTAATACATAGATAGCAATGATAAACATTGTAAAGAAGACTCTTTTTATAAAAACATTCTGACGCTTCTTTTTCTTAAGACCAAAGTGCTCCATTTATTATCCTTTATTTGCATTGCGGACTTGCCCAGAGCCCTCTTTTCATACATAAACTTGTCTTTTAAGTCAAAGACTTAAGAAAGCAAGCCCATTCCATAGAATTATAGATAAGGAATCAACTTGCTTTCTCTATTTCGATTACAAAATGTGGGGCAATCGTCATTTAATTAAAATCTGATCGAATTTTTTCCACCATTTCCTGATAGTTCTCATGTGAGAATACTTGCTCTGAAATCCCTTCTGTTTGTACATTATCAAAGGAATAAACAGGCTTACCAGACTCTTGAAACTCTCTAATTACAGTATCGAATTTCTGATCGTGATTGATATCAAGATAAATGTCGCTGCTTGCAAGTAAATCTCTCAAAGGATATGGCAAAATTGCAGGGTGCAAACGAACATTTTCATAAGCCATCAGTTTGAGTAACTTATCAGACATCTGTGTATAGGCAGCAATATGAAATAGACAGTTTGGTAATGCATTCACCAAATCTTCAATTCCCTCTAACCTATCTGAGTTTGTCAAGGTTACACAGTGGAGAGCAAAGCCTTCATCCCTCTGTTTAATAGCTTTCTCGACATCAAATTCATCTGTCTCAATAATTGTAGACCAATCAAGAGAATTGTAAAACCACCATACTTCACGCAGACGCATGTTGGAAACAGTGTTCCATGGTTTTTGACCAGAAATATAATGCAAAACAGCAGGTAGTGGAGAAAGTGGAATTTCGAAAATCCAGTCATGCTTATCTAGCGCAGCTCCCATGTCAAAACCGATTTGAAAATTGTAAGTATCTTCCAAATCAAGTTTTTTGCCCTCAAACATCAAATTCAAGATAGACTGATCACCTTCAGTAAAATTGGCTAATTCTCTATCTGTCAACTCAACCAATTGCTGAGCCATGTTTTCTTCACGCCAACGCTTATTATTGATGAGCAGCACTCCAGAATTAAAGCCCAAGCCTACTCCATACGTCGCGCGAATCGTTGCTACATAATAATCCTCCATATCCATCTCAAAAAGATGGTCCAGATTTCGTGTCACAACAATATCACAATCTAAATATAAGACTCTATCTGCTTCAACATAATTCGGTATAAAATAGCGCCCATAAGCCATATAGTTAATGTGAGCGTAAGTTCCAGCTTCCCATTTTGATTTCACCTGATCATCAATCTGATCATTGAATAATTTCACATCGTTCAACTGACTGCCAGATGCTTCTACCTTCCGACGCGTATAGTAAAACCATTCTTGAGGAATATCCTGATTGAAAACATAAATATCTAGATTTTTATGATGACAGCAAAGAGATTTTATTGTTGTTTCAATCTGTCTAATATACCCGTAATCTCCCGAAACCACAATGGCTTTTTTCTTTTCCAAAACACTACTCCCACTAAGCTTATTCAATTCTCTAAAAAAATCGCTATTAGGGTTTATTATACCATAAATTCCGCCTTTATTCAAACACCTTCTTGGAAGCTGGACCTAACTTTTCTATCCTTACACATAGAGGTGAAAGCTAAGCAGGCAAAAAGAAGAAAGCTTGCTATAAGCGCTTCTAATATATCCATCCTTTTAAAATCAGACAACCACTACCTGCAATGTACTTAAATGTGTGCTTTCATGCTATCAAATCTTATAAAAGTAGGCCATACCGGAGGATTAGCAGGTATTTTATTAAGAAAAGTGGACTGGTTTCTCTCCAGTCCATTTCCCCTATTTATGTCACTTAGTTATTATGCACCCGATTCATGTATTCGGTGTAAGATTCTGTATGCATCAGTTCCTTGGCATTCTTGACCCGATCAGCAGTCGGTGGCTTCACCCCTTCCAGTGAATAAGGAATGCCCAACTCCCGCCACTTGAATTCTCCCATAGTATGGTAAGGAAGGATTTCAAACTTATCAACGTTCTTGAGTGTTTTCACAAACTTACCTAGCTCAATCAAGTCCTCATCACGGTCCGTCAAACCTGGCACCAGAACGTGTCGAATCCACACTGGCTTCCCAATATCTGATAGGTATTTCGCACAGGCCAAGATGTTTTTATTCGTCTGGCTGGTCACGATTCTATGCTGTGCTTCATCAATTTCCTTGATATCCAGCAAAACCAAATCCGTCACCGCCATCAGTTTATTAAACTTTTCTAGATAACGAGGCGTATTTCTAAAAGGCAGGGCACAAGTATCCAGCGTACAATGAATCCCCAGCTCTTTAGCCTTAGTAAAGAAGGCAATCAAAAAGTCGATTTGCAGAAGTGCTTCTCCCCCGCTGACGGTGATGCCACCTTTATTTCCCCAGAAACCTTTGTAACGAAGAGCTTCTTGTAGGATATCATCCACAGTCCGCAATTGAGACTTGTTAGTCTCCATCTCCCAAGTATCTGGATTGTGGCAATATT